>Ga0206909_1149_pt1 | contig 12861 bp, 8 predicted proteins | sample Alteio_BWOrgHeat_76_FD_152943 | JGI IMG/M metagenome (GOLD analysis project Ga0206909, IMG submission 152943) | Enriched cells from forest soil in Barre Woods Harvard Forest LTER site, Petersham, Massachusetts, United States -... | ecosystem: Environmental > Terrestrial > Soil > Temperate forest > O...
ACCATAAAATGGTCATGAGCGTTAGATGAACTGTGCTCACCTGTGGCGGCACGTAAGGCAGCGCAGCTTTTAAGAATTTCTTTTCATAAGGGACCAAAAAATGAATAAGATGCTTCTTGTCGCCGTTAAAACTATGTGGAGTGGTTACGGTTAGTGGGCTCATGATTGAAAGTATATTCCTGACTGGATTAAGAGAAGATGAAAATAGGATTATTAAATAAAAAGAGCCGGAAGTATTCCGGCCCTTGATCCAATAATACCCATTCTTTCCTTACGGATGTGAACAGTAACGGACTAATTTGAACCAAAAAATATCGATGACATGGGCAAAATCAATAAATCCCTGAAAATCAGAAGGCTTATTGATATAGGCATTGATATGAAGGGAATAGCATTCACAGATATCCCGCTGGGATTCTGAATTTGAAAAGACCAGGATAGGGATATGGGTCAGCTTAGGATCACCCTTGATATCCATTAAAACTTCTTTACCGTTTTTTCTAGGCAAGCTCAGATCAAGTATAATAAGATGGGGCTTCACCGCTGCCTGAAATTGGCCTTGACGCCTGAGAAAATCGAGTGCTTCAACCCCATTTTTAACGATCGACAGTGAACATTGAATATTCGCCGCTTTAAAGGCCTCTTTCATAATAAGCTGCTCAGCCTCATTGTCTTCAATGAATAAGACGTTCATTCTTTCCTTTCTTAATTGTAAAATAAAATGTGGCACCTTCACCGAGCTTGGATTCAACCCAGATCTTTCCACCATGATTCTCTACAATTTTCTTACAAATGGCCAGGCCGATCCCTGTCCCTGCATATTCTGATTTCGAATGAAGCCTCTGGAACATGTCAAAAATGCGCACGTGATAAGGAGTATCGATGCCAATACCGTTATCTTTGATGGAAAAAATATACATATCTTCTTGAGGCTTGATGGAAATATGGATTTCAGGCGTTTTTTCGCTCTTATATTTAATAGCATTAGCAATTAAGTTCTGGAACAATTCCACCATCCCTGAATGATTGGCTATTATTTCAGGCAATGGTTCACTATTAATAACAGCTTGGGAATCTTCAATGACAGGCCTTAGGCTCAAGCATACTTGGGACAATACAGCTTCCAGGCCCACCAATTCCATGGATTTTTCCTGGCCCATACGGCTATATTCCAGCAGATCTTGAATAAGGGCCTGGGCTTGAGAAACACTTTGTTTGATGTATTTTAAATATTCATTTTCAGTAGCATCTATCCTTGATTGAAGGCGTTTTTCCAACAAATGGGTAAAAGAAGATACCACATGAAGGGGTTCTTTAAGATCATGTGAGGCAATGTAGGCGAATTCTTCCAGGTCTTTATTGGACCGGTTAAGTTCCTGTGATAATCGCTTGGAGGCTTCATCAGCTTTCTTGATATCGTCAATGTCGGTGCATGTGGCGATCCAACCGATGTGCTCATCATTGCGGACTTCTTGGACGACCCTCATCAAATGCCATCGATAAGTCCCATCTTCAATGCGTTTGATGCGTATCTCTATTTGAGCATCACGCAATTTTCTATAACGTATATTCAGCCAAAACAATACGAACCTTCTTTTATCCTTATGGTGAATGACCTCTTCCCAGTCCATCCCTGATTTTAGGCCTGTATACTCACACCATCGCTGATTGAAATACTCTATCTTCCCATCAGCCTGTATTTTGATGATAATGTGAGGGATGGCATCAGCCAGATTAAGGTACCGGCGGAGATTTTCCTTCGATTCTATCTCGCGCAATAATGCAGCCTGCTTTTTAATTTGCAGGTTCTTGTTAAAAAGGTCGACAAATATATTGACCTTTGACCTAAGGATGAATGGATCAAGAGGTTTAAAAATATAATCAACAGCCCCGCTTTCATATCCCTGATTGATATGCCTGGCCTCTTTGCTGATGGCTGTCACAAAAATAATAGGCGTATCCCGTGAACGTAAATTCTCATGAAGAAGCTTGGCGGTCTCAAAACCATCCATCTGGGGCATTTGCACATCCAGAAGGATGACCGCAAAATCATTAAATAAAGCGCACCGCAAAGCTTCCTGGCCAGAGCTGGCCTTAAAAAGATTGTACTGATCACAGGAAAGCACCGCTTCCAGGGCAAGCAGGCCATCCGGGCGGTCGTCCACGACCAGGATATTGGTCCTGGTCAATGTCTGGGTATTTTCTTCGGTCATTGTATCCATTATTTGTTCAACCATGAATGCATCACCGCAAGTAAACGGTCCGTATCAACGGGTTTGGTAATATAATCAGAAGCACCTGCCTCCAAACATTGTTCACGGTCCCCCTTCATGGCTTTAGCCGTCAACGCGATAATAGGCAATGATTCAAATTTTGATATCTTGCGTATCATTTTAATGGCATCGAAACCGTTCATTTCCGGCATCATAATATCCATCAGTATCAGATCTATATCGGATGAATCTTTTAGACGGCGGAGGCCTGTTTTACCATTGTCCGCATGAGTGACGATCATTCCCCAGGGTTCAAGGACACTGGTCAATGCATAGATATTGCGCATGTCATCGTCAACAATGAGGACTTTTTTGCCTTTAAAATCAGCATTTTTAGGCAATACGGGAACAGGAGCTAAGATATTGCTATTTTTATTGCCCGTACTTTCTGCTCCTATGTATTTTTCCGGCAAATAAAGCGTGAATGTACTGCCCCTGCCGGAAACACTTTCGACCTTGATGATACCTCCCAATAACCGTGCTATTTCGCGGCTAATGGTAAGGCCAAGGCCTGTACCGCCATATTTACGGCTTGTCGTTCCATCAGCCTGTTGAAACGCTTCAAAGATGATGTTTTGTTTCTCGACGGGGATCCCAATGCCAGTATCTTTTACCGCAAAAGCCAGGACACAAGGGCTCTTGTCCAATGTTTCTATACCGAATCTTTTACCTTTGTCCACGATCTTGATATCCATGTTGACTTCGCCTCTTTCCGTAAACTTAATGGCATTGGATAACAGATTTTTAAGGATTTGCTGCAAACGGTTATTATCGGTAAATACCGTCGAAGGCAAATTGCCATTGGCATTGATCGTAAAATTAAGGTTTTTATGCTCTGCCAACGGACGGAAATTATGTTCCAGGTATTCATAGATCTGCGGTAATTTGATCTCCTGAGGTTCAATGGACATCTTACCGGCTTCGACCTTGGAGAGATCAAGGATCTCATTGATCAGGGTCAAAAGGTCCTGGCCTGTCGAATGGACGGTTGAAGCGTATTTGATCTGGTCGGGGGTAAGATTACTGTCTTTATTTTCGGACAAGGCCTTGGACAAAATAAGCAGGCTGTTTAAGGGAGTACGCAGCTCATGCGACATGTTGGCCAGGAATTCCGATTTGTATTTAGAGATCAAGGACAACTGCTCCGCTTTTTCCTCCAATGACAAGCTCGCCATCTCAACTTCTTTGTTCTTTAATTCCAGCAGCTTGGCTTTATCCTCGAGTTCCTTGGCCTGATTTTCCAATTCTGAGTTGGAACGTTTGACCTCTTGCAAAAGCTCTTCGGTGCGCATGGTAGACGAGATCATGTTCAGGATAACCCCGACGCTGTCCATAAGCTGGTCAAGGAAGTTCAGATAGTTCACGCTAAAGGGCTGAAAAGAGGCAAGCTCGATGACAGCCTTTAATTCTCCTTCGAAGACAACCGGCAGCAGAAGGATATTTTGAGGCGTTGCTTCCCCCAATCCGGATGTAATGGAAATATAGTCTTGCGGCGGTTTGCTGATCAAAATGCGTTTCTTCTCGAAGGCACACTGGCCGACCAGGGATTCTTTCAAACGGTAGGTGCTGGAAAGATTCTTGCGTTCATTAAATGCATAACTGGCTATAAGTGTCAATACCGTTTCACTCTCCGTTGCCTGTGCCACAAAGAAAGCACCATGTTGAGCATCGACGATGGGTGTCAGCTCAGACATGATGAGCTGTGCTACAGCCGTCAGGTTTCTCTGGCCTTGCATCATACTGGAAAAACGGGCCAGGTTGGTTTTCAGCCAGTCCTGGTCTTTATTTTGGGCGGTGGTGTCCTTTAAGTTCGTGATCATCTGGTTGATATTGTCCTTTAAGGCCGCGACCTCTCCTTGCGCCTCGACGGTGATGGAACGGGTCAAGTCACCCTTGGTAACAGCGGTGGAAACCTCCGCAATAGCACGCACCTGGGATGTTAAGTTACCTGCCAGCTGATTGACGTTAACGGTCAGATCTTTCCAGGTACCAGAAGCACCGGGAACCTTGGCTTGGCCGCCCAATTTTCCTTCGATACCGACTTCACGTGCCACCGTCGTTACTTGATCAGCGAATGTACGTAAGGTGTCCGTCATACTATTGATCGTTTCAGCCAAGCCTGCAACTTCTCCTTTGGCTTCCAGAACGAACTTTTCACTTAAGTCCCCATTGGCAACGGCAGTAACAACCTTGATGATACCGCGTACTTGTTTGGTCAGGTTACCAGCCATGAAGTTGACGTTATCGGTCAAGTCTTTCCACACGCCCGATGCACCGGGTACCTTGGCCTGGCCTCCGAGCTGCCCCTCGATACCTACCTCACGGGCCACCGTTGTTACCTGATCCGCAAAGGTACTAAGCGTGTCGATCATGTTATTAATAGTTTCCGCCAGGGCCGCTACTTCTCCTTTGGCTTCCAGAACGAATTTCTGATTCAAATCCCCGTTAGCAACGGCAGTAACGACCTTAACGATACCGCGCACTTGTTTGGTCAAATTACCGGCCATGAAGTTGACGTTATCAGTCAAATCTTTCCACGTACCTGAAACCCCTTTAACTTCGGCCTGGCCTCCCAGTTTTCCTTCCGTACCTACTTCCTTGGCCACACGGGTAACTTCGGCCGCGAATGAATTGAGTTGGTCCACCATGGTGTTGATCGTGTTTTTCAATTCAGAAATTTCACCTTTAGCATCGACGGTGATCTTCTGCGACAAGTCTCCCTTAGCAACCGCCGTCGTAACCTTGGCGATATTACGTACCTGATTGGTTAAGTTACCAGCGAGAACGTTAACGTTATCCGTTAAATCCTTCCATGTACCTGATACACCCTTAACATCCGCCTGGCCTCCCAGTTTTCCTTCCGTACCTACTTCCTTAGCCACACGGGTAACCTCGGCCGCGAATGAGTTAAGCTGGTCCAACATGATGTTGATCGTATTTTTCAACTCAGAAATTTCACCTTTAGCATCGACGGTGATCTTCTGTGACAAATCTCCCTTAGCAACCGCCGTTGTAACCTTGGCGATGTTACGCACCTGATTGGTCAAATTACCGGCCAAAACGTTGACGTTATCTGTTAAATCTTTCCATGTACCTGATACACCCTTAACGTCGGCCTGACCTCCGAGTTTTCCTTCCGTACCTACTTCCTTGGCCACGCGGGTAACTTCAGCAGCGAAGGAATTAAGTTGGTCCACCATGGTGTTGATCGTGTTTTTAAGCTCCAGAATTTCTCCCTTAGCATCGACGGTGATCTTCTGCGACAAGTCTCCCTTAGCAACGGCTGTCGTAACCTTGGCGATGTTACGCACCTGGTCCGTCAAGTTACCGGCCAAAACGTTAACGTTATCTGTTAAGTCTTTCCAAACCCCAGAGACCCCTTTAACGAAGGCCTGGCCTCCAAGTTTACCGCCGGTACCTACTTCCTTAGCCACACGGGTAACTTCAGCCGCAAAGGAATTGAGCTGGTCCACCATGGTGTTGATCATGTTTTTCAACTCCAGAATTTCACCTTTAGCATCGACGGTGATCTTCTGCGACAAATCTCCCTTGGCAACGGCTGTTGTAACCTTGGCAATATTACGCACCTGATTTGTTAAGTTACCCGCCATGAAGTTGACGTTATCGGTCAAATCCTTCCATGTACCCGATACCCCTTTAACTTCGGCCTGACCACCTAGTTTTCCTTCCGTACCTACTTCCTTAGCCACACGGGTAACTTCAGCCGCGAAGGAGTTGAGCTGGTCCACCATGATGTTGATCGTGTTTTTCAACTCCAGGATCTCTCCTTTAGCATCGACGGTGATCTTCTGCGACAAATCTCCCTTAGCAACGGCTGTCGTAACCTTGGCGATATTACGCACCTGATTGGTCAAGTTACCGGCAAGCTGATTAACGTTATCGGTCAAATCTTTCCACGTACCCGATACACCCTTAACGTCTGCCTGACCTCCAAGTTTTCCTTCCGTACCGACTTCCTTGGCCACACGGGTAACTTCAGCAGCGAAGGAGTTGAGTTGGTCCACCATGATGTTGATGGTATTTTTAAGCTCTGAGATCTCTCCCTTGGCATCGACCATGATCTTCTGTGACAAATCTCCCTTAGCAACTGCGGTCGTAACCTTGGCGATATTACGCACCTGATTGGTCAAGTTACCGGCCAAAACATTAACGTTATCAGTCAAATCCTTCCAAGTACCTGATACACCCTTAACGTCGGCCTGACCACCTAATTTTCCTTCCGTACCGACTTCCTTGGCCACACGGGTAACTTCAGCAGCGAAGGAGTTGAGTTGGTCCACCATGATGTTGATCGTATTCTTCAATTCCAGGATCTCTCCCTTAGCATCGACGGTGATCTTCTGCGACAAGTCTCCCTTGGCAACGGCTGTTGTAACCTTGGCGATATTACGCACCTGATTGGTTAAGTTACCGGCAAGTTGATTAACGTTATCGGTCAAATCTTTCCACGTACCCGATACACCCTTAACATCAGCCTGACCTCCAAGTTTTCCTTCCGTACCTACTTCCTTAGCCACACGGGTAACTTCAGCCGCGAAGGAGTTGAGCTGGTCCACCATGATGTTGATGGTATTTTTAAGCTCTGAGATTTCTCCTTTAGCATCGACGGTGATCTTCTGCGACAAATCTCCCTTAGCAACGGCTGTGGTAACCTTCGCAATATTACGCACCTGATTCGTTAAGTTACCGGCCAAAACGTTGACGTTATCTGTTAAGTCTTTCCAAACCCCTAAAACCCCTTTAACATCCGCCTGGCCGCCTAATTTACCTTCCAGACCTACTTCTTTGGCCACACGGGAAACTTCCGATGAGAAAAAGCTCAATTGATCAAGCATGACGTTAACAACTGTTCCAATACGCAAATATTCGCCTTTTAAAGCACGCCCTTCGATCTCCAACGGCATTTTTTGGGAGAGATCACCCTTGGCAACGGAAGTGATGACACGGGCAAATTCATTGGTAGGCTGGACTAAATTAGAAATGAGAGAATTGATGGAATCCATGCCGGTGGCCCATGAACCTTTGACAGGCCCTATGGAAGCACGCTCGGTCAATTTACCTTCTTCACCAACGATAGCACTGACACGGGCGAATTCATTGATCATATTCTCGTTTAGATCAAGGATATCATTAAGGACCTCACCTATTTCACTTGGCATCCCGTCTTCTTCAACAGGAAAACGCACCGAAAGATTGCCTTGCCGCACCGCTTTGGCGGTATGAAGCATTTTCCTTAATTGGTTCTTCTTAGAGGCTGTCCCGTTGTCTTCATTGGCAACAAAGGCAGGCGCCAATTCTTTGGTATTGTCTGCGTTCACATTTTCTAAGAACGGGGATGGCCTCATGTTATTTCTCCTTTGATTAGTGGATAGGGACTTAAATATAATCAAAGTGCTGTCATCTGTACATGACCACTTTCTTCTTTTTACTGATTTTTTTCCTCTTTTTGTGGTTTAGCCATGATACTCCAATAGAAAATGCCAGGATCACTCCTGGCAAGATGGGTTTAAGAATCAGGATAAGATAATAAAGAAAAGACAGGAAGAGTTAAGCTATTTTTCGAGGGCTTTTATTTTAGCCAACCGGCGGGCATGGCGCTCTGCGTTACTGAATTTTGACTCGAGGAATATTTGCACCATTTCCCATGCTAATTCCCGGTCAAGCACCTTGCTCCCTAAACACATCACATTCATATCATCATCCTCAACACCCTGACGGGCTGAGAATTTTTCATGGATCAAACAAGCCCTTACACCTGTCACCTTATTGGCAGCGATACAGGCACCGACACCACTGCCGCAAATGGCTATGCCGCGATCAATTTCGCGAGATGAAACAGCACGGGCTAAGGGGACAACAAAATCAGGATAATCATCCGCCGGGTCTAAGCGTTGATCGCCAAAATCAATGACATCATACGCAGATTCGCGAAGTTTCCTTGCTAATTCTTCCTTCAATAAAAAACCTCCATGATCAGCAGCAATACCGATACGTTGGGGCATGGGGGAAGATACTCTCAAAGGATCAGGCATATTCATTCACCAATTTAGAAGCAGCTGCCTTATCTAAAAACCATCGGATCTTTCCGTGAGACGGCTTTATTTCATTGGCAGGAAAATCCCTGTTTTTATTTTCTAACACTTCATGAACTATCTCTGCTTTATCAGGGCCGCTGACTAAGAACAACACCATATCCGCATGATTAATGACGGGAAACGTCAATGTGACCCTCTTTTCCGGCATTCCGCTTTGAGAGACAGCCTCTGCTAAACGGTCTTTCACAAGAAGAGCTGGATTTCCAGGAAAAAGAGATGCGGTATGGCCATCCTGGCCTAATCCGAGCAGGACAAGATCAAATACGGGAAAATCATTTTGTTTTAATTTAAAAAAATTACTGAGGGTGCCTTCGTACAAACGTGCGGCATCTTTAACAAGATCACCGTTTGTTGGTATGGGATGGATATTTTCGGAAGGGATATGGACCTTTGTTAAAAGTGCCTGGGAAACCATCCGATAATTGCTCTTTGGGTCATCATAAGGCACCCATCTTTCGTCACTCCAGAAAAAATGTATCTTCTCCCACTGGAATTTATCTTTATACGCAGGACTGGCCATGCATTGATAAACCCCCTTCGGGGTAGAACCTCCTGAAAGGGCTATCGTAAATTTTTGCTGAGCAGCAATTTTTTGATCGGAAAGGACCAATATTTCTTGGGTGACTTTCTTGCAAAGATCATCATAGTCATCAGCCACATTAACATTAGGGATGATCATCTTAGAAATCATGCCAGTGCCTGCCGTCCTGTTCGATGATCTTATTAGCTTCTTCGGGGCCCCACGAACCTGATTTATAATTGGGAAATACCCTGGGCAATAATTTCTCACGCTCGTTCAAAATAGAAGTAATGAATTTCCAGGAAGCCTCGACCATGTCCTCACGGACAAAAAGCATTTGATCCCCATGGATGCAATCTAAAAGCAGCCTCTCATAAGGGCCCATGGGTTGTGTATGAAAAGCATCTTTATAATTAAAATCCAGATGTAAAGAAGCTAGTTCAAGTTTGGGCCCAGGAAATTTTGCCTCAAAACTCAAAAAGATACCTTCGTTCGGCTGGATCCTAAAAGAAAGGATATTAGGAGGAAATTGATCAGTCTTTAAATGTGTAAAAATAGAATTGGCAACGGGCTTAAAATGGATCTCGATCTCCGTCATAGGATGGTTGAGCCTTTTACCTGATCGGAGATAAAACGGCACCCCTTTCCATCGGGGATTATCAATTAAAACCTTCATGGCAGCGAATGTTTCTGTTTTGGAATGCGGCGGCACTCCTTTTTCCTGTCGATAAGCTTTGACTTTGCGCCCATCGATCTTTCCCTCGCCATATTGTCCCAACGATATAAATTGACGCATCTTATTCTTCGGGATAGGCCGAATGGCCTTGGCGACTTTTAATTTTTCATCGTGATATTCTTTTGCTTCAAATTTAGCCGGCGGCTCCATCGCGATCAATGTCACCAGCTGGAACATATGATTCTGGAACATATCACGTAAAATACCCGAGTGATCGAAGTATCCTGCCCTATGTTCAACTCCAAGTGTTTCAGACGCCGTGATCTGTACGTGGTCAATATAACGATTACTCCAAAGGGATTCAAAAATGATATTGGCAAAACGGAACATCAGGACATTCTGGACAGTTTCCTTACCCAAATAATGGTCAATGCGATATACCTGGGTTTCATCCAGGACGCTTAAGATTATTTTATTTAGCTTACGCGCTGATGCTGAATCGCGCCCAAATGGTTTTTCAAAGACCGCATGGATCCACGGCTCCCCGCTTTTTTTTCTTGAAACCATACCGACGCGGGCCAATTTTTGGATCAAATCACAGTAAATATCCGACGGTGTCGCAAAATAAAAAACAACATTCTCACGACTGTTGTGTTTGGCATTAAGTTCTTTCATTAAAGCGCCCAATGACCTTAAGGAATCCGGGTCTGAATATTCAGCAGCGCGGTAATAAATATGTTCGACGAACTTGCGCTGCAATGCCGGATCAGGCTTGCCCTTTTCTTTCAGGATCCCCAAAACACGCTCCCGGAATATCCTGTCATTCCAGCGTGTCCGCGCTGATCCTACAATAAAGAATTCTTCAGGAAGAAGTTTGGCATGATAAAGATCATAAAGGGCCGGCATCAATTTTCGATGTGTCAAATCCCCTGAAGCCCCAAAAATGACGATCCCAAAAGGTTCTGATTTTTTATCTACCGAAGCTTTAAGATGAAATGAACTTTCTAATGGCAACTTTGGTTTGGCCATTATTTACCTGCTTTCCCTGCCTTGATCGCATGGCCTCCAAATTCATTACGAAGAGCAGCAATGACCTTGGCACTGAAACATTCTTTTTCACGGGAACGCAAACGTTCAAATAATGACAATGTTATCACCGGAGCAGATACATTGCGTTCAATGGCCTCGGCCACGGTCCAACGCCCTTCTCCTGAATCATCGACGTAAGGAGCTATTCCCTTAAGCTTGGGATTATTTCCAAAAGCATTTTCCGCCAATTCCAAAAGCCAGGAGCGTACCACAGATCCCTGATTCCAAAGATGAGAGATCTTGGCAAAATCCAATTTATACGCTGACGCATTCATGATCTCAAAGCCTTCGGCGTAAGCTTCCAGCATCCCGTACTCAATACCATTATGGATCATCTTCACATAATGCCCTGCGCCATTGGGCCCGACATGAAGATACCCGTCTTTAGGTGCCAATGTTTTGAATAAAGGTTCACATATCTTGAATACTTTTTTATCAGCACCGATCATGAGGCAGTAACCTTTTTCAAGCCCCCAAATACCGCCGCTTGTTCCGGAATCGACAAAATGAATGCCTTTGCCTGCCAATTCTTTGGCCATCATGACGGAATTCTTAAAATAAGAATTACCTCCATCGATCACGATATCGCCCTTGGATAATTGTGTTGAAATGTCCCTGATCGATTGGATCGTTGGTTCTCCGGCGGGGATCATCAGCCAGACGATCTTCTGCTTTGGCAGCTTTGTTAACAGATCAGAAATAGAATTAGCAGCGATGGCACCTTTCCTGACCAAACTCTTGATGGGATCCGTACTCCTGTCGTATACCACTACCTGGTGTTTACCCTTAAGAAGGCGCAGCACCATATTGCTGCCCATTTTCCCCAATCCAATTAATCCAATTTTCATAGATCTCCCTTATTAGCGATGGGTGTGTACTTCCTTAGCCAACAACATTTTACTTTTATTTTTTAATGCTGAAAGTAATTTTTCAAAAGATGAGGCAAAAGACCCAACACCCTCTTGCTGTAATTTCTCCCCGACGTCGTTCAGATCAATATCAAAATTAGCCAAATCCTCAATTATTTCCTGCGGCTGCCCTTTTTCCACCGCGTCCCTGACAACGCGCCCATGATCACGAAAAGCCTTCAGCGTATCAGGAGGCATGGTATTGACGGTATTCTTCCCCACTAATTCCTCGACGTAAATAACATCCCTGTAACTGGGATCCTTTGTACTGGTACTCGCCCATAAAGGCCGTTGAACACGGGCTCCCTTTTCCTTAAGAGCAAAAAAACTTTTTCCCTCAAATATTTGCAAAAAACGGCGATAGATCATTTTACTGTTAGCAATGGCTGCCTGTCCACGCAAATTACGCGCATCTTCGCCGCCAATCTCATCCAGCATTTTATCAACGACGGTATCCACCCGGCTTACAAAGAAAGAGGCCACCGAAGAAACATTCTCCGGCTTCTCACAGCGCTGCAATCCACGGATGTAGGCTTGAGCTACATTTTCATAATGGGCCATGGTGAACATCAACGTGATATTAATATTGATCCCTTCAGCGATCAATTGCTCGATCGCCGGGATACCGTTTTTGGTCGCCGGGACCTTGATCATAATATTAGGCCGTCCGACCATTTTCCAAAGATGACGCGCCTGGGCCATCGTTGCCTCGGTATCTTCCGCTACCTCAGGTGAAACTTCCAGGCTTACAAACCCGTCCATTTTATTCTTCTTTTGATAAACAGGAAATAAAAGATCAGCTGCCATTTGAATATCCTGTACCGCTATTTTCTCGTATAAAATATTTGCATCCACCTGAGGGTCTTGAGCGATCAGATCATGTAATTGGGCATCATAGTCGGCACCGGCTGAGATGGCTTTCTCAAAGATCGTCGGATTGCTCGTCATTCCGCTTAATCCATCTTCATCAATAAGCTTTTTTAATTCACCGCTTGTCATAAGCTCCCTGCGTATATAATCGAGCCACACCCCTTGTCCGGCATTTTCGAGTTCAATTAAAGGATTATTTTTCATCGATCACTCCTTTCCCAGCAAAACAAGTGCATGATTGACCACATTCTCGACAGAAAATCCTAACTTCTCCATCACGATTTCTCCCGGAGCAGATGCACCAAAACGATCGATCGCGATAATATCGCCTTCCAATCCCACATAGTCTCTCCACCCTCGGGGACTGGCAGCCTCTATAACCAGGCGTTTCTTTGCCAAGGGAGACAGG
>Ga0206909_1150_pt1 | contig 12803 bp, 13 predicted proteins | sample Alteio_BWOrgHeat_76_FD_152943 | JGI IMG/M metagenome (GOLD analysis project Ga0206909, IMG submission 152943) | Enriched cells from forest soil in Barre Woods Harvard Forest LTER site, Petersham, Massachusetts, United States -... | ecosystem: Environmental > Terrestrial > Soil > Temperate forest >...
AGGCTGGTATTGAAACTTAAAACTCAGGCTATCATGCGAGTTTTTTGCCCAACTTTTACTTGAACCAGGCTGGTATTGAAACTTCCTTGAAACCGGAATGAACGAAGTAATACTCCGCCTTTTACTTGAACCAGGCTGGTATTGAAACCATAGGTATTATCGAGGCTGCGAACCGCCTTGAACGCCTCTTTTACTTGAACCAGGCTGGTATTGAAACGAAGTAGAACCGGAAGTGGAACCAACCTCGGAAACGGAAGTCTTTTACTTGAACCAGGCTGGTATTGAAACCGGCATATACCAGGGCTCGATAAGCTCCGCGGCTCGCACAGCTTTTACTTGAACCAGGCTGGTATTGAAACTATAGACCTTCTTCCCGGTCTGAGGATCTCTGACTGTCTTTTACTTGAACCAGGCTGGTATTGAAACGAAGTGTGATTGTTCGATGTAATCAAGTAGTTGTTATTACTTTTACTTGAACCAGGCTGGTATTGAAACATTGTATTTTAGTAATTTTAAATGGAAACATCAGTTGGACTTTTACTTGAACCAGGCTGGTATTGAAACAATGGACTTTCAACAATCTCGGCCCCTCCCACAAGGAAACTTTTACTTGAACCAGGCTGGTATTGAAACCGTGGAACGCGCCCTTAAAGTTAGCCGGCAACACCGACTGCTTTTACTTGAACCAGGCTGGTATTGAAACTAGTTGAACGGCTGCCACTTCAGCGGATTGCTGCCCGGCTTTTACTTGAACCAGGCTGGTATTGAAACCGGGGTTTATTCCGCGAAGATCAATTTCGGATTGCGTCTTTTACTTGAACCAGGCTGGTATTGAAACTGGCGATGGTCATCATGGCGATACTTATCGGCGTTGGCTTTTACTTGAACCAGGCTGGTATTGAAACTGTGTTGCGGAGTGGACTGACGGCAAGCTTACCGTCTTTTACTTGAACCAGGCTGGTATTGAAACTGACTAAAGGCCCGTGGAACAATGGCAACCATTTCCGGCTTTTACTTGAACCAGGCTGGTATTGAAACGAGTCCTCGATTTCATCGCCATCGTAATCCTTCTCCTTTTACTTGAACCAGGCTGGTATTGAAACGAAGGGCCTGCCTGCTGACCAAACCCACTCGAACCCGCCTTTTACTTGAACCAGGCTGGTATTGAAACTAAGTCATCTGCTCCGCACCCTGGGCGAGCGCTGCGCGCCTTTTACTTGAACCAGGCTGGTATTGAAACGATTATTGGTAGACCCCGCCGCGTAGTCCTGAACCACCCGCTTTTACTTGAACCAGGCTGGTATTGAAACGCGTGATCGTCGGGTCTTCCCGCAGCGCGGCTGCCACCAGCTTTTACTTGAACCAGGCTGGTATTGAAACGCGCGTATCCGCGATTTCGCGCGTCAGTTCGGCCAGTACCTTTTACTTGAACCAGGCTGGTATTGAAACTAGGGAGGATTTTCGTGGGCTTAGATGGGCTGGGGACTTTTACTTGAACCAGGCTGGTATTGAAACGAAAATACCCTGACCGACCGATTCTGGTTGACGTGGGGACTTTTACTTGAACCAGGCTGGTATTGAAACCAACGATGGGCTGCCGCGCAGCCAGGCGCGTCCATCGCATCTTTTACTTGAACCAGGCTGGTATTGAAACCAGTGAACAGCGTCTTGGCAACCGGATCGCTAAACATCGACTTTTACTTGAACCAGGCTGGTATTGAAACCTGTATCCGCTTCGATGCATGGTCGGAGCTCGAGCACCTTTTACTTGAACCAGGCTGGTATTGAAACTGAGGATGTTACTCAGTGGATATGGGAGATTTGCCGGCTACTTTTACTTGAACCAGGCTGGTATTGAAACGAGGTGGCATTAATCCTAGCCAAATATAAATTGGCTGCGTCTTTTACTTGAACCAGGCTGGTATTGAAACTATGCTGATTACATAGCGTACGTACCGGAGATAGACGACACTTTTACTTGAACCAGGCTGGTATTGAAACTAGGGTGGGAACCGGGATTTGAGCCTTTTGTTAGGCCTTTTACTTGAACCAGGCTGGTATTGAAACTTCGCCCTCGCATCGGCTCGCGGGAGCCCATCTAGGCTTTTACTTGAACCAGGCTGGTATTGAAACTGCGACTCAGCTTCGTTCATTCGCTCGGAAAACAACCTTTTACTTGAACCAGGCTGGTATTGAAACTGGTCTGGACGTACGTTTAATCTCATCGACAGCTTACTTTTACTTGAACCAGGCTGGTATTGAAACCCGTAGCGCACGGCATATTCCAGGGCGGTGCTGATGCGTCTTTTACTTGAACCAGGCTGGTATTGAAACCGATCAGCCTGGTCTTTCGGCGCATTGCGATCTATACCTACTTTTACTTGAACCAGGCTGGTATTGAAACGAATGAATAGCGGGATTTTGCACGATAGTATTCGTACCACTTTTACTTGAACCAGGCTGGTATTGAAACTAGTCCGCAGTGGCAGCGATTCGCCCATATAAGACCCTTTTACTTGAACCAGGCTGGTATTGAAACTTAGCAGAAGAGGAACCGCTTTTCAACGGCTCCCCTTCCTTTTACTTGAACCAGGCTGGTATTGAAACAAATGCGGCACGCCAGCCTTCTTCCTGGTGCGAGCCACCCTTTTACTTGAACCAGGCTGGTATTGAAACGAGGAGAAGCAAGCTGCTGCTGCCGCACAAATGGCAACCCTTTTACTTGAACCAGGCTGGTATTGAAACTTTTTTAGCGGGCCGCTCGGAAACGTTGTCGTCACCAATGCTTTTACTTGAACCAGGCTGGTATTGAAACTGGCAACAGCAGCTTTCGTTTGTGCGGTAGCCTGGTATTCTTTTACTTGAACCAGGCTGGTATTGAAACCTACTGTTATCGAACCGCACGCCCACCTGAGTACGAACCTTTTACTTGAACCAGGCTGGTATTGAAACCGGGAACGCTTGGCCAAATCGGTATCCCTCTGTAAAACTTTTACTTGAACCAGGCTGGTATTGAAACTTAGCTTCCCGATTCCTCCTACTCTTGTTTTCGATCCAGCTTTTACTTGAACCAGGCTGGTATTGAAACAAGGCTACGACGATCCCGCCGTCTCCTGCATCGTTATGCCTTTTACTTGAACCAGGCTGGTATTGAAACTTTGCCATCCTTGCTGCCAACCATCGCATACGTATCATAACCTTTTACTTGAACCAGGCTGGTATTGAAACTTCCCCATTGCACTATCTCAAGGCCGGCCGGTATATGCCTTTTACTTGAACCAGGCTGGTATTGAAACGACGAATCGCAGCAAGGCGATAGCGATCAGGACGGCGCTTTTACTTGAACCAGGCTGGTATTGAAACGCTCCATGCAGGTGCATTCTAACGCGGCATTGCAGGCGACTTTTACTTGAACCAGGCTGGTATTGAAACGAATGATCCGTCCCAAGTGTATAGGTTTGTAATCCCCTTTTACTTGAACCAGGCTGGTATTGAAACTAGGCTTTCCATAACACCAAGTGTTAGGTTGGTACCAGACTTTTACTTGAACCAGGCTGGTATTGAAACAATTGAATATGTGCTTCTGGTTCCTCTCGTAATTCATCGACTTTTACTTGAACCAGGCTGGTATTGAAACTAGATTACGGGACATGATCCAAAACGAAGTGTCCACCTTCTTTTACTTGAACCAGGCTGGTATTGAAACCTGCCATGGTCATCATGGCGGTTCTGATTGGTGTCGGCTTTTACTTGAACCAGGCTGGTATTGAAACTAGTCATAAATCGCTCTAGCGCCGCTGTGCGGGCATCTTTTACTTGAACCAGGCTGGTATTGAAACGGTACTCTGGCTCGGCAAGATGAGCCTCTAGCACGGGCTTCTTTTACTTGAACCAGGCTGGTATTGAAACAACTGACTGGACATGGACCCAGTACGCGTATGGCAAGGCTTTTACTTGAACCAGGCTGGTATTGAAACCACCAATCTGCCTCCTCGAGTACGCCGGCATCGAGCAGCTTTTACTTGAACCAGGCTGGTATTGAAACCGATGTACGGCATCGCGTTGCGGTGAGAGTAGAATACTTTTACTTGAACCAGGCTGGTATTGAAACGAATACGTGCTGCTCTTCCGGAAGCCTCAAACCGACCTTTTACTTGAACCAGGCTGGTATTGAAACTGATGATGCGTACCACCCTGCTCATTGATAGGTAGCCTTTTACTTGAACCAGGCTGGTATTGAAACCGCGCATCAAAAGCATCGCCAGCCACCGCACACTCTCATCGTTTACTTGAACCAGGTTGGTATTTGTCAGGGATCGACATGACCGCATACCACCTGGACTCGGCATGATGGTACGATTGGGAATCGGCATAAGTAGGCCACTCGAGTTTGTGAGCGTTGCTCTGTGAGTCCGTCTTTGAGGCATGATAATGGCTGGGAGGGGCGGAAATGGAGTAGTTAAAAGTGCAACAGATACAGAAGATAGTTTATAGGTTGGGCAAGGATCAGTCGGATGTTCAATCACGAGATGCTTTGGGGCAACTTGCCTACTCCACTTCGCTCGCAGATTCCTCGGCCTAATCCGCTTGACTGACAGCGTACTCCGCCTTGATAAGCGCAAGTTCATCGACGATGTACTTGTAGACCCTGTCAATGCTGTTTTCGGCATCGTCCCCCACGATGTCGAATACCTCCTGCGCCGAGAAGTCGGTGGGCTCCACGCTCACGAAGTACTGGGAATTGTCTTCCGCAATGTGGTTGAGTATCTGGACGTAGAGCCCGCGCCCGTCCGGCGTTGCCGTCAGGGTGACGCCCGGACGCTCCGGGTGCTTGTCGTTGAACACGACCCGGCAAAGCTCGCCGGCTTCCAGGAGGCAGTTTCCAAACTCATAGATAGGGCTGATGACACTCATGGCCTTGACGACTGCCTCAAGCTCGTCCTGGTGCTCCGCTTGCAGTTCGCGCAGTTCCTCGACGTAAGGCGCGAACTGGTTGGGCTGCGTGATTTTGGCGCTCATAATGGTGTGTTTAGGGATGTAGTCGTCGTAGCGGAGTCCGAATCTAGCAAACGCGGGATAGGGAGTCAATAGGCTGCCGGATCCGCAATGTCAACGCGTTGGCCCGGATCGTGGGCTGGCTTGCGGCCGGATATCGCCGGCCTTAGACCACACTCCGTTCTGCCCCGTCTCCGCTTGGTGCGCGACCGGTGCGGCCGGTAGCCGTGGCCTGTCCATCAGGAGTTGCCCCAGGACCGCCCTGAACGCGCCCAGGCTGTACCCGCGCTTCCGCACCCAGGGATCGTCAAGTGCGAAGTACCCCGCCAGGAGGTCGGCGAGCCGGCCGTATGGGTAAATGGAGAGAAGGTCCTTGACGAGCTTCCCGTCCTTGCCCCAGCTGATCGGCGGCGGCTCATCGTGCTGGCTGCGCTGCCGAAAGAGCGCCCGGTACAATCCGAGGAAGCGCCTCACGTCGGGATTAGCTGGTGAGCTTGGACTGCGATCTTGGCGGACTTTCCCAACTGACATTGGCGAGGGTGCCATGGAGGGCGCACCACCGTTAGGTGTAATATTTCTGTCTGAGCTGCTTTTTGTTGTTTTCGGTTGCCGGTATTCGCTTTGTCGGGCATTACCTCCGAATTGCGAATCTGTCGTTTCGGTTTCCGAACCGGCGTCGGTTGCGCCCCGGCAATTATCCACCGACTTATCCACAGGGCTTTCTACATTCAAGGACGGGCGCACTTCCGCAAGCAGCCGCTCCGACAGCGCGTAGAACAGCTTGCCGCGGTGCCGCCGCCGCTCCTGCGGGGTGCTCAGCGGCTCGCCCGCCTCGCTGGTGACCATTATCAGCCCGCGCCGCACCAGGGCGTCGATCGCCCCGCTCACCGCCTCGGAGGCGCAGCCGGTGCGCGCCTTGAGCTGTGAGTGGGTCAGCCAGTCGGCCTCCTTGCGCCTGCCGGTGCGCGGGTCAATCCAGCCCAGGGTCTGGTCGGCGACGACCAGCAGCACCTTCAGCTCGCCGAGCTTCAATGAGGGCATTACCTCCCGGACGAGGGACGTGGGCAGCATAAGGAAGCGTCGGGGCTGGGTCATAGTATCCCGTTAGGCCGCTCGGCAGTATCCCCGGTTTGGTCGGGGGTACCTTCCACGATGGCATGCGGCGCTTCTGCCGGCGCACGGCGGCGCTGCAGGGCCAGCGGCTCCTCGTAGTCGTCCTCGACCGCCGCCACGATCAGCCGCGCCGGGTTCTTGGCGTGGCGGTAGGGAAGCCACACCAACTGCTTCAGAATCTGGTCGATTCCGTACTCCGCGATGAGGCGGTCGGCCTGCTCCTTCATGACGCCGGCAATCAGGAGCCCGCTGCGGGCCTCAAGCGCCTTTGGGTCGGCGGAGGCTGCCTCCGCTTCTGCCGCCTGCCGTGCCGCGTCGGCCTCCGCTTCCAGGTGCTCGGGCAGCGGCCATCCCATGCGGATCGCCATCTCCCGCTCGACCTCGGCGCGGGGCTTGGCGTACAGGGCGCGGGAGTTTGCGATGATCTCGTCACGGTGGCTTATGTGGGGTTCCGTCTGCTCCACGGGGGAAGGCGCTTCGTCGTGCTCTTGGACGGCGACCGACCGCGAGGGCGTCCAGGAAACAAGGCCGTCACCAGCCTCCAGTCGGATCACAAGCGGCATGCCCCCGAAGCTGAGCGCTTCGAGGCGCTCCATGCGGCGCATCACCTTGGACCGGTGGACGCCGAACGCCTCGCCAAGCTGCTCAAGGCTCGGGCGCGTCCAACCGTTGGCGGTGACGTACGTCAGGAGCATCAGCAGGCTCTTCGCCTCCTCTGCCGGAAGCTCCCGGAGCAGGCCGGACGTGCGCAGCGCCTGCGTGGCCTCCACCCTGGCGGACGGCGTGAAGTCGTCCCCGCGCCCCGTGCCGAGCCGCAGGTTGCGGACCACGAACGGCACGGTAGGTTCACTGTGATTGTTGGTGGGAATTAGCTGGTCCATATTGGTGGTCATTCGCGGTCGTCTAGGCCGAGGGCCGCCTCAAGCTCGGCGGTGACCCGTCTAAGTCGTGACGCGGCCTCGACCAGCTCGGCGACGCGGGCTTTCGGCAGGTCGCGCCAGCGGACGCGCCGCGCGGCTTGGAGCAGCAGGCGTGTCAGGTGGCACAGGAGCTCGACGCGCCGCTGCGCCTGGCGTGACTTGGGATCGGTTGGATTGGTTGGGTGTGGGTCATGCATAGGGATGGGTTACGGGTTAGGCGGGCGAAGCGCTGAGGTAGCGCAGCAGGAGCGACGCGGCGAGCAGCGCCAGTGGCGGCAGCAGCGCGTCCTCGGCCGGCGATCCGGTGACGAAGCGCAGCCTCGCCGGGAGCAGGTGCAGCCGCTCGGGTCTGCCGGGGATCGTCGGGATGCCGCTCACCGTGCAGGCGTCCGCTGCCAGGTGGCTCAGGTAACCGAGCCAGAGGGCGAGGGATGGCTGCCATCCCCACCACCCTGAGGGCAGCGCGGCGAACGTCCCGGCTAGGGCCAGTCCGCCGATGGAGTGCAGGAAGCCACGGTGTCCCCACGTCTGGTGGGCCAGGAGCGATAGGGGAGCGAGGGGCCGCACGCCGAGCACGGTGAGGCTCTTCACCTTGGACTGCGCTGCGTCCAGGTTGGGCAGCAGCGCGCCAAGGGCGGCGAGGCAGGAGAGCGCCCCGGCGTTGCTCCAGTCGGGAGCGGAGGACACGGCACCGGGAATCGGCGTAAGGAGCCAGAGGGAGCAGACGCCGAAGAGCGCATGGGTGCGCCAGGTCATTGGCGCTCCTTCCGGAGCGTAATGCGGATATGCAAGGTCGGGGAGGTGCGTTCGCCGCGCTCGCTGTTTCTGCCGGCTTCGGCGTGGTAATTGTGGTTAGCCTTCACCTGTTGCACCTGAACTGCACGGCCCGGCTTGGGGAACCGCCCAGCAAGCTCCGAGAAGAAGTGGGTATCCACAGTCAGGTCGGTCGTGGGTGACTTTGAGATGCCGATCCGGTGCGCGATGAGCAGCGCGGTGAGCTCGGTACCCTCCACCAGCCTGATCGGGGCGATGGGGCAGTTCTCGGCGGCACGGCGCGCGACCGGGGAGAAGGCGGAGGTCGTGACAAGCAGTCCGTGTCTGGCCCTGGTCCGCAGCATGGTGCCGCGCAGCTCGTCCACGTAGCGCTTCGGGACCGGGCCGGCATACTGCTTGAGCTGCGCGATCACCTTGGCCTTCGTTACCCCGGTACTTGATATGGCGGCCATGTCGTAGCCGCCGTCCCTGTTGCGCCCCCGGAAGTGGTCGCGCTCTCCGCAGACGTTCTCGTACCCCATCCTGCCGAGCAGGAGCCGCATGCACTCCTCGAACGCCGGGTAGCTTAGTGCGAGCAGCGCGTCCCGCAGCTGCTCATTCAGGTTATCTTTGCCTCCGTTCTCCGTTCCGCGACGAATGGCGTCGGCTGTGACTTCGGTCATAGGTCCTCCTTTGGTTGGTTAGTCTGGCTTGGTGTTTTGACGTTGGAATCCACCGCGTCGGGTGGGAAGGCTTTCCTCAGAAAGCAGCCGGGGCACCGAACCGCGTCGCAGGCGGATGGCTTCGGGTACTTGCCGTCTACCGAGAAGAGGTCGAACAGCTCGACCTTGACGCCGAGACGCCGCCGCAGGGCCTTGGTGACGGCGCAGGCGAGCGCGAACGACGGGCTCAGGTTGCCGGCCAGGAGCCGGCTTATGGTGGACCTGGAGAAGCCGGTATCTGCGGCGAGGCGGGAGACGCCTTTGTCCAGGTAGTAGCTGCAGTGGGACATCACTGGCTCGACCCGGTTACGGATGGGGGATGGGCTGGACACATACCTCCTTTGGGTTAGTTATTCGTCCGTTCCAATGTACCGACGGCACGGCGAAACGACTGGATTTGTTGCGCAGGCGCAACAAAAAGGGCCGACACGCGCACAGCGTGCGACAATGCCAGGGAACCGGACGGCACTTTTACTCTACTGTGCAGCCTCAAACCGACCTCGACAGTAGACACCGTTACAGACAGTAAGCCGGACCCAATTTGACTTCTAACCGCAACACTGCTATGAATTTGCCCACACCCACCGCCGAGGAGGTCGCCGAGTTTAGGGCTATCTACGAGCGCCGGTACGGCAGGCACCTCACCGATGCGGAGGCGTGGGAGACTGCCACCCGCATGCTTCAGCTCTTTTACCTAGGTACCTATGGGATACTTCATCTACAATCGGAAAAGCCAGGAGGACGACGGACGCCAGGTCCAGTCGATCGGCGACCAGGATCGGCTCAACCACGAACTGGCTGAGCGGCTCTGCTTGGGCGTTGCCGGCAGCTTCGACGAGGCCATGTCGGCCAAGCGGCCGGGAAGGCCAGTGTTCAACGATATTCTCGACCGCATCGAGCGGGGCGAGGGGGAGGGCATCATCGCCTGGCACCCGGACCGGCTCTCCAGAAACGCTGTCGATGCGGGACGGATCATCGACCTGCTCGACACCGGCCCGATCGCCGACTTGAAGTTCCAGTCCTACACGTTCGAGAACACGCCGGAGGGGAAGTGGATGCTCCAGATCGTCCTCAGCCAGTCCAAGTACTTCGTGGACAAGCTTTCCAAGGACGTTAACCGTGGACTGATGAGCAAGATCGACAAGGGGCACCTCCCCGCCAGGGCGCTCCCCGGCTACGTAAACGACCTCTTAGAGCACACGATCTCCGTGGACCCGGAGCGGTTTGTAATGCTGCGCCGTGCGATCGACCTCCTCCTGACGGGGGCCTACCCGCCGTCGCAGGTTCTTGCTATCCTGAACGGGGAATGGGGGTTTCGCACCCGCCGCACACGGAAAACCGGCGGCGGCCCGCTCTCCCGGTCAGTCTTCTATAACATGCTCTCCAACCCGTTCTACGCCGGCCAGCTGCGCTACCGCGGCGAGCTCCGGGACGGGAAGCACACGCCAATCATGTCCATGCACGAGTTCAACCAGCTCCAGCAGCTCACCCGGAAGGGAAAGCTCGCCCTGCAGCCGCAGCGGCACGAGTTCGACTTCACCGGCCTCATCCGCTGCGGCCTCTGCGGATGCCAGGTCACGGCGGAGCGGAAGGTCAAGCACTACCAGACTACCGGGAACACGCGCGAGTACGTGTACTACCACTGCACCAACAGCAAGGGCGGCTGCCGGAAGGTGAGCGTCTCCGAGGCGCAGATCGAGGGTCAGGTCAGCGGCCTGCTCTCCCGGATCGAGATCGACCCGGCCATTCGGGACTGGTGCCTGGGGCCGGCCGGGCGGTGGTTCAGGCAGGAGACCGGTCTCGGGCACGCCGCGCTGGACGACCTCCTGAAGGCGCTTGCCATGGCCGAACGCAAGAAGACGGTGCTCATGGACGACCGCCTGCTCGACCCCGGGCTGTACACTACCGAGGAGTTCAGGGAGCAGAAGGAGCGGGTGCAGGCAGAGATCAACAGCCTCCGCACCTCCGTCCGCCAGGCCGAGGAGAAGCTGGAGCAGGACCGCCGGACGGTCGAGAACGTACTCGACTTCGCCGTGAACGCGCCGCGCTGTTTCCGCGAGGGCGGACTGAAGGCGCGCAAGGAGATCGCCAAGCAGCTCGGGGCAAAGTACACTCTCACTCTGGGAAAGCTCGAAATCGAGCCCCATCCGCTCCTCGTGCCTATGCTCGCCTTCGAACCTCTGAAAAATGGCTCCCATAACGAGAAAGACCCTCATCACGGCGATGAGAGTCCTTCATGGCAGTACATGCTGGACGGCATTCTCAGCCTGGTAAAGTCGGGCGACCACACGTTCCCCAGGTTGCAGGAGGAAAGTTCAACTAGTCGAACGCTGCCATGCTGACGGGCCGCCCGCCGATGGCTGTTGCCAGGTCGCCGTGTGCCAGAAAGCCACTGGTCAGTTGTGTTCATGCAACGGACCTGATCCCTGCCGGCAGGGTCTGAGACAATATCGCTAACTACGAGTAACAAACAATCTTATGGACGAATTGACCAGGATATTTGATGGTTTTGGGGCAGAGATGTCCAGCCGCCTCGGCAAGCAGGTGAGGCGTGGAATGCTCGCGCGCGCCAAGCGCGGGCTACCGATCGGCATGGTTCCGACCGGCTACCGAAAGTGGGGCAGAAAGATAAGGACGGTCGAGCCAACGGCAACGCACATTGCAAACGCCTTCCGCCGTATCGACTTAGACGGCGTATCGGTGCGGACGGCTTGGAGGCTAGCGATTGCGGACGGTATGCTTGGCCGGGGCGGACGCTCCGTGTCTGTCTCGGCCTTCCAGCTGATAATCAAAAATCCGTTCTACGCCGGCCTCGTTAAGTTCGGCGATGAGCTGTACCAGGGGACGCACGAGCCGCTCGTGAGCGAAGAGGTCTTCCGGCGCGTCCAGTCGAAGATCGGAGCGCGTCCCGCTGCCAGAATATTGCCTGCGACGGACATATCCGGGGCTGTCTTCGATTGAAAAGTTCTGCGAGAAAGCGTAGAACGGTACCAAATCACGGCTTTGCTGCGGCTCGCGAAACGGCACCGCAGCAGGAGCCAGAGCATTCCTCGACCACTAACAAGAGTAAGTTAACCAATATGCCAACCGACACACCTATCTACCAGCTACTGATCACCCTGTCGGACGTGCGTCCAGCCGTTTGGCGGCGCATTCTCGTCCCGTCCGACACGAAGCTGCCGAAGCTCCACCGGATTATCCAGACGGCAATGGGCTGGCAGAACTCCCATCTGCATGCCTTCACCACCGGCGAGGCGACCTACGCCGAGAGCGGCCCGGACTTCAAGGACGAGATCGATCACGTCGATGAGAGCAAGGCCAGGCTCTCCGATATCCTGCCCCTGTCCATGTACCGACGTGCCTGCACCTACGAGTACGACCCCAGCGACACGTGGAAGCACGAGATCCTTGTCGAGCGGAGCGTCGTAGCCGAGGAGCACCTCTCCTATCCGCTCTGCACCGGCGGCGCGCGGGCCTGCCCGCCCGAGGACTGCGGCGGCGTTGGCGGTTACGAGACGCTGCTGGAAGCCCTTGCGGACGATGAGCACGAAGAGCACGAAGCCACCCTTCTCCGGGTCGGCGGCTCGTTCGACCCGGAAGGGTTCGACCGCAACGCGGTCAACCGGACGCTGCACAGGCTGCGGTAAGCGGAGAAGGACAGCCCGCAATCGTGCAAACGCATTTCCCGTTGGTTCGTACCCTTGCGGGGCGATGATATAGCCGTCCGATTCGTCCTACGGAACCCGCTACTGGGGCTGCTCTGCGGCGTGGCAGTACGCTCGACAGTTCCCCTTGCGGATTTCGCGCAAAGGGCATAACATTAGGTGCGCATTACTCATAACATTAGCAACACCCCATGCTCCCAAAGAACACCAAGCAGAACAACGTCTCCTACGGAAAACTGAACATCGACCAGGGCGAGACGTTCGAGCTGGCGCAAAAGCAGATTGACTCGTTCGCGCCCCACCAGCCGCTCGCCTTCTACTTCGACGTGGTCGGCGGGCCTGACCAGTCCGAGGTAGGCCGAAAGTTGGCTGAGCAGATCAAGGCCTATGCAGCGGTAAAGATGCCGCATCTCGGCGGTGGGAACTTGGTCTGCGAGTACTCGGTCCGGTAAGAGCGCGGCATCGGCGTTACCTTTCATGCGATGAACGTAACCGCCGTGGCCCGAGGTAAGTGTAGGTCGATACTATGGCCTGATCGCGACGCGGCCCGCAATTCAGGCTGATCCAGCAGATCGTCCGGGCCTCGGTTGAATGAGCGAGCCGTACCGTTGAAAAACTCACCCTGGTGGAAGACA
>Ga0206909_1151_pt1 | contig 12687 bp, 13 predicted proteins | sample Alteio_BWOrgHeat_76_FD_152943 | JGI IMG/M metagenome (GOLD analysis project Ga0206909, IMG submission 152943) | Enriched cells from forest soil in Barre Woods Harvard Forest LTER site, Petersham, Massachusetts, United States -... | ecosystem: Environmental > Terrestrial > Soil > Temperate forest >...
CGCCGTGGCTTTCGATGCCGCTTGCAAAACCTTCGAGCTTATCCCTGGTTTTTCTTTTGGGGCCGATCAATGCAGAAACGCCGATCATTGTTGCCACAAAACCTGCAGCAAAAAGGATCTGTAAACCAATGGGAAAATAATCGGATGATGAGCCATGCGTTGAAGCATCCAGTAAAAGATTGAATAAGCGCATGATGTAATATTTACGCAAAAGTAAGGGCTGTGACTAAAAAAGAAAAACCTCTCTTTCGGGAAGTTTTTCTTATAACATTTTATTTATTCGATTTTGGCGGGCTGCTTTTTTGCTGATATTTGTTCACAATACCTGTAAACTTATCGTATATGTTTTTTGCAGCCTGGTTGTTTTCGTCATTAGGATCAGGATAAAGCGCCATCATTTGCGAAGCAATGTCGATCACTTTTTTGTATGCATCTATTTTAGGCATATTCTTTACATATTGTGCATAATAGATAAGCAAATAATAATCGTTCACATAAATCGACTTTTTGGCACCTGCAGATGTATCTTTTGAAAGATAATCGTTTTGCTGTGCAATGGCAGGAAGTGCGAGGCCCTTAGACGAATCGTAATCAGCGATCTTTGCAGCTCTTACACGAAAAGAATAACCTTGCGGCTTTGCGGGGAATGCATTGATATATGCCTGATTGATGGAATCTGCAAGCATATAATTTGTCATGATCGTTACGGTATCATGTGTCATCATATAAGCGGTATCAGCGACCATCAAGGAATTTTGCGCAGCTGTACTCAATTTATAATAATCGCTTTCGCTGATGCTGCCGCCTCTTAATACAGCGAGTTTATTCATCCAGATCATTTCTTTTTGCAGGTTGGCTGATTTTGCCATCATTGCAATGGCTGTATTCACATAAACTATCTGGTGCGATTTTACAGTATCTGCATCGATTGCTTTTTGCAGATATACACCGGCGGTATCTACTGAAACAGGTGTATATAACTTTGCTGCAAATACATAAGCAGCAGGATCTACCTGGCTTGGAGGGGCTGTTTTTAAATATTGATTCATGGAAGATAGTGCATGCGATGAATCGCCCAATCTGTCATAATTGTATGCAAATAAAAGATTGAGCTCGGTGTAATTTTTGCAATCACCGTTCTGCATGGCCTTTGCTCTGTTAAGTGATTCCTGATAGTTGCCTGCGCGCAAATAATAATCCGCTACGAAATATGCCGATTTGCAATCCTGGTCTGAATTTGCAACCCATTTGTCAAGATAGGTTTTGGCAAGGTTTACATCTCTTTCTTCATAATAAACAAAATATCCGAGATAAACAGGACCATAAGTGGGATCAGCGGCAATTGCCTTATCAAACCATTGTGTCATATATTCTTTGTTGTCCTGGCTTTGATATACTTTACCTATGCGGAAATACGCTTTTGCATATTGCGGGTTGCGGGTGATGGCATCCTGAAAGGCTGTTACAGCCTGACCACCGTTTTCGCCACCCAATTTGAGGTAGCAAATACCCAGGTTGATATCAATATCAGGATTTTTCAGATCAATGGCAGCAGCTCTTTTTAAAACATCCACTCCGTAATTGGCATCGCCCTGAAGGCTTGAGCCATCTGCATTTGCACGGCCGATCGCATCAAGTATATCAGGGTTCTCATTCCCCTTTTTCCCTTTTGAAGAAGTGATGGCCTGTTCAAAATTTTGTTTTGCAGCATTCGGATCTCCTTTGCCATCAAGCAATTCCACATGGCCCATTCCAACCCAGATCCAGGGATCGTTGATACCATCTGCCAAAGCTTTTTGATACAATGTTTTTGCACTTGCGATATCATCGCTTTGAAGATATGCCTGGCCGAGCCAATAAATGCCGGCCGGATCTTTTGGATTTGCTGCCACTACTTTTTGCAGGGTCTGTAAAGCACTTGTATTTTTTTCATAGTACAGCAATTTAATTCCGTCATCAACGCTTTGTGCATTCGCAAACATTGAAAATAATGCGGCTGATGTGACTGTTAATAAAAACTTCTTCATGTGTTGCTTGTTTTATCTGTTTTATTGAATATTACTTCTGCGTATTTTAAAATCCATTTTTGCAGGAACCAGGTTTGCTCTTCTGAAAATCAGCTGACCTCTTTCCAAACCGAGAAAGCCGCTGAACCCTGTGCCAAGCCCTGCATAATTTTCTTTAAGTACATAATACAAAGGCCGTACCAGCGGATACCATCCATACGTAATGCTTTCCTGTGAAGGTTTTGCGAAATAGTTTTTTCCGCAGGGAGCACATTCCAGCAAAGCCAATCTTATTTTGTTGTCATACGCCCGCTGATCGGGATCTTCATCGTTTCCTACCCATCCTGAACCTACAAACCCAACTGCATTTTCATTAGCAGAGACATAATCGAGCACTGCTTTGCTGCCTTGCGCCGCATGAACATTCCTGCCAAAATTTTTTCCATGCAAAACCGAATCAATTAAAAACCGCACTGTGCTTGTTGCATTATTTCCATCTACTACAGCTTCGAGTTTACTCAACGAATCACTCAATAATTTTTTCAATTGTACAATCGTAAATACACTGTCCTTACAATTCTCATTCACAATCATACTCACTGCATCATAAGCAACGAGATCCCAACTTGCTTTGTAGCCCAATTTTACCCTGTAATATTTATCTTCCTCATCGGTCAATCCGCGCGCCACAATGATCATCCTCGTGCTGTCCTGCTGCAGGTCCCTGAAACAATCGGCCTGCGATTTGTATTCCGGAATGATGTGCGCATCAGGATATGAAGATTCATATACTTTTATCTCTTCATCGATCACAGGTTTAAAACTTTCATCCACACTGATATGAATCGTTCCTTTCAGCGGCGTGTCGTAATCCTGAACCTTGTTGTTACTGCATGAAACCGCCACGGATAAAGATATTAAAACAACGATTCCTGCAAAATTTCCTTTCATTTTTCTCTTTTCAATATTCATGCTTGATTCCCCGGTACAACCTGAAACCACCATATAATAAACACAACCCGCCGAAAAGATAACGCATCACCGGCTCGATGCCTGATACTGCATTTGTGAGTGCAGGCACATTGAATTTATCGCCCGCCAATACCACAATTCCGATGAGCAAAATAAATGAACCCATTCCAATGTCATAGATCATGCGCATTAAAACATAATTCTTTCGCTGCCTCTCTCTCGGTTCATTTTCCATTTTCAAAATTTTAAAAAATTGCGGGATGCCAAATTACTCATTTTACTATTCCGTGCCAACGAAAGTAACGGGCAATTCAAAATATACCGCTACATTTTCCCCGTTTTGTTTGCCCGGAATCCATTTGGGCATCTTATTTATTACACGGATCACTTCTGCATCGAGGTCATTTCTTGCGCTTTGCAAAACTTCAATTCCTGAGATGCTGCCATCTTTTCCTACAACAAATTTTGCTTCTACCATCAGCCTTTCATCAGGAGCAAGATCATCGGCCTCTTTCAAATTCCGTTTCATAAATCTTTCAAATGCATCCATTCCTCCGGGGAATTGCGGCATCATTTCCGCCCTGCTCAAAACTGTTTCAACTATCGCCGGTCCCTTTGCCACACCTGCATTTGCGCTGCCGGTCGAAGATGGTTCGGGTATATTTGACCGTCCATCCGAAGCGTCTGTGATCGTCGTGCTGCCGATTTGTGAATTATTTAATACATCAACAGTCGGCACACTATCTTTTATCAAAAGATCATCTGCAACTACCGGCACAAGATTTTTTATTTGATCGATCTTTTTTTGTGCATGCATTATTTTTTTTGGCAGAATGGCCTCTATCTTATGTTCGCGCATATCAATGTAAGCAACGGCGATGGAATCTTTTTTAAGAGCAGGAAAATAATTTTTACCGGAAGGGAAAAGTTTAAACTGTTCCATCAACGCCAGCAATAAAATCAATCCGGTCACTGAAGCAATCGCAATGGTTAAACGCTGAGAATAATTTTTACGCAGAACGTAAGCACCATAAGCTTTGTTGCGGTTTTCAAAGAGTATATCAAGCAAGTCGCTTTGTAAAATATTATCGGGTAACATAAACATAATTTTTTGGTTTGATAAAATGTTTGATGCCAATAACAAGCGCTTGTCGATATTAAGATGCGGCCGGAAATAATTTCCATAAAAAGTTTTTTGTTTTAGCAATTTGTTGTTTTATTGTTTTGCTGTTTTGGTGTTTTTCCATTCTTAATTATTCATTCTTAATTTTTAATTACCCATCTTTGCTCCCATGAAAATCTTGATGGTCTGTCTCGGCAATATCTGCCGCAGCCCTTTGGCAGAAGGCATTTTGAGGGATAAAATAAAAAAGGCCGGATTGGATTGGAAGATTGACAGCGCAGGAACGGGTGCATATCATATCGGTGAAGCGCCGCATGTTTTGTCGCAAAAAGTGTCAAGGGAAAACGGCATCAACATCAGTAATCTGAAAGCAAGATTATTTGTAAAAGAAGACATGCTTCTCTTCGACAAGATCTATGTGATGGACGCAGAAAATTATAATGAGGTGAGAAGAATAAGCGAAGAATTGTGGAATGAAAAAAAAGTTGACCTGATATTGAATGAACTTTACCCGAATCAAAATCGTGCTGTTCCCGACCCGTGGTTTGGCACAGAAAAAGATTTTCATATTGTGTTTGAAATGCTGGATGAAGCGTGCGGGAAGATCGTTAGCCGTGAGTGGTGAATCGTGAGTTGTACATCATGACTTTTATACATTATTCTTGCTAATCATAAAATCACCAATCAATGTTTTTAGAACTTAAGCATACACAATTGGATGTTTTTAAAACAAGTAAAAATTTACTTCTTTGCTCTTACAAAATTTCTAAATTGCTCCTGCTGATGAGCGATTCAATATGATACAACAATTGAGGAGAGCCACGCTGTCAATACATTTGAACATTGCAGAAGGCAGTTCAAGAAAATCGGAAATTGAAAGAAGAAGATTTTATGAAGTTGCAAGAGGTTCATTAATTGAAATTGATACTATATTCGATATTGCAGTTGAATTAGGTTATTTTCAAAAGCAGGATTTAGAAGAAATTGGGTTACTGATCATAAAAGTTTTTCAAATGCTCAGCAAGATGATTGTTTATTAAACCAACTCACGATTCACCACTCACGACTCACGAAATAAAATGGCTAAACCAAGTTTGCCGCAAGGCACAAGAGATTTTAATGCAGAAACAGTGCGCAAGCGAAATTATATTTTCGATACAATACGCGCCGTGTTTGAGTTGTACGGCTTTCAACCGCTGGAAACACCGGCGATGGAAAACCTGGATACCTTAATGGGGAAATATGGTGATGAAGGTGATAAATTGATTTATAGAATTTTGGATTCGGGAAATCCATTTACTGCAAACTTTTTTTTAGAGTTAGGATTCTGGTTCAAAAAAGCGAGTGAAAAACATGAAGAATTTAAAAAGAATAATCCTCAATTAGCAACGGAAACAAATCCTTATGATTTTCCGATTTATCAACTTAATCCCGACTTTATAAAAATTATTGCAGATACTTTATCTAAAGATGAGACTAAAAAATATTTGCCAAAATTAAAACAAGAAACTTCAGGCAAAGCACTTCGCTACGATCTCACAATTCCTTTCGCGCGTTATGTGGCAATGAATTTCGGGCAACTTACTTTTCCATTTAAGCGTTATCAAATACAACCTGTTTGGCGTGCAGACCGTCCGCAGCGCGGGCGTTACAGAGAATTTTATCAATGCGACGCAGATGTTGTGGGAAGCAATTCTTTGCTGAATGAAGTGGAGCTTGCAAATATTTATGCAACCGTTTTTGAAAAATTGGGAATTGATGTAGAGATAAAAATAAACAGCAGAAAAATTTTAACGGCACTTGCTGAAACCTGCGGCGGCGCTGACAAAATGATGGATATAACAATTGCGATTGACAAACTTGACAAGATCGGGATTGAAAAAGTAAAACAAGAATTGAGAGGAAAAAATCTGGATGAAAATCAAATAAGTATTGTCGAAAAATATTTGTTGATCGAAGGAAATAATGTTGAGAAGTTAATTGAGTTGAATAAGTTGATACCCTCTTCCGAAAATGTAAAAAAAGGAATTGAAGAATTGGAATTTGTTTTAAATTATCAACAGCCACTCACCGCTCACCACTCACCACTCACGATAGACCTCACGCTCGCACGCGGCTTAAACTATTATACCGGAATCATCTTTGAAGTAAAAGCAAAAAACGTGCAGATGGGCAGCATCGGCGGCGGCGGCAGATACGATGACCTTACAGGATTATTTGGTGTGCCGAATATTCCCGGAGTGGGCATCAGCTTTGGTGTTGACAGAATTTATGATGTGATGGAAGAATTAAAATTATTTCCGGAACAATTGCAAACAGGAACGCAAATTCTCTTTTTTAATCTGGGTGAAAAAGAAAGCAAAGCCGCATTTAATTTAATGCAAACATTGCGCAGCAACAATATCAAATGCGAACTTTTTCATGAGCAATCTAAGTTTGATAAACAATTCAAATACGCGGAGAAAAAAAATATTCCATTCATCGCCATCCTCGGCAGCAAAGAGCTTGAAGAAAATACCTGCACGATAAAAAATTTAAAAACGGGTGAACAAAAAACTGTTTCACAAAATGAGTTGCCTGCATTTTCTTTTGATGTTGCATAAGTTGCCCAACAGCATTACCGAACGATGAACGGAGCGTCGCAAGTAAAGTTCAATAGCAGTACAAAAGCCCGTCACATAAAAATAAATTTCCTTTGGCACGATATTAGAATTACCTGCACAAACCCTTTGAATGAAAAAGTCATTTTTATTTGGTTTGGCGGTCATCTTTATTTTTTCATCCTGCCACCGGCATACGATTCCTCCGGCTTCAAACCCGCCTGCAGCAAGCATTTACGCAAACCCCGTTATCATCGTGGATGCACATGGGAATATTGTTGCTTCTGCAAATGACCTTCCGCCAAATGCTGACAAAACCATTTTAAATGTGGAGAATGCGCGCGGCTACACACCTGAGCAGCAGAAAAATTTAGCATACCGTTATAAATATATTCCGCCGAGAATCATGTTTGTCCCTGATGCGTTGGCAAAGACAACCAACCGTGGTATGTACTATGTTTATAAAAGTAAATTCTGGTATTGGAAAAAACCGAACGGCTATTTTTATCTGGATGAAACGTATTACAATTAATTACAGCAAATCTTATTACACGAATTATTACTAATTACACGAAATGCTTTTTTGTTTTTTTTAATTCGTGCAATTCGCTCGAATTCGTGCAACAGATTGCAAGAAAAAATCACAAACCCTCATACACCACAGCTGCGCCTTGTCCAACGCCCACGCACATTGTGGCCAATCCGTATTTTAATTTTCTTCTGCGCATTTCATGCAAAAGCGTAGTAGAGATCCTTAAACCGCTGCATCCAAGCGGATGACCGATCGCGATGGCACCGCCATTCACATTTACTTTTGATTCGTCCAATTTCAGATCGTGAATGCACGCAATACTTTGCGATGCAAATGCTTCATTCAATTCAACCAGATCCAAATCATTCACGCTCAAACCCGCACGCTGCAAAGCTTTGCGCGAAACAGGCACAGGACCGATCCCCATGATGGAAGGATCGACACCTGCAACAGCCATGCTTACAATTCTTGCTGTTGGTTGCAAATTAAATTGCTTCACAGCTTCTTCACTTGCGATCAGCATAGCAGCAGCACCGTCATTTATTCCCGAAGAATTTCCTGCCGTTACCGTTCCATCCTTTGCAAAAGCAGGTTTCAGAGAAGCGAGTTTTTCAAGCGATGTTTCGCGCGGATGTTCATCTTCCGAAAACCATGTGATCGTTTTATCATTGATGGTCTCTATCGCAGCGATCTCATCTTTCCATTTGCCCTCTTTCAATGCTGCAAAATATTTTTGCTGCGACTGAAAAGCAAAGCTGTCCTGCATTTCGCGCGACACATTCCATTGCTTCGCCACATTCTCAGCTGTCTCACCCATCGAAAACGGACGATACATTTCAGCCAGTTTTTTATTGGTAAAACGCCAGCCGATGGTTGTGTCAAACGTCTCATTTTTCCGGCTCCATGCGCCATCGCTTTTTGCAGTTACAAAGGGCGCGCGAGTCATACTTTCCACGCCGCACGCGATGTACAACATCCCTTCATTGCACATAATTGCACGGCTTGCATCCATCACCGATTGCAATCCCGAAGCGCACAAACGGTTCACCGTATTTCCCGCAACACTTATCGGCAAACCCGCGAGCAGCGCAGCCATCCGCGCCACATTGCGGTTGTCTTCGCCTGCCTGGTTTGCAGCGCCGGCGATCACATCTTCAATGGTACTTGTGTCTATGGAATTATTTTTTTGCAATAAAATTTTTATCACATGCGCAAGCAGATCATCAGGCCGGATGGAACTTAATCTGCCGCCGTATCTTCCAATCGGCGTGCGCACCGCGTCAATAATATATGCTGTTTTCATGCGGCGCAAGTTAATATAACCGGTTGTTTTTATGAGTGTAATTTTATGAACCAAACTGCAGAATATCCATTAAACCCAATTGCGTCGCACTCTTGTACGTTCTGTAATTCTGTGCAGCACACATTCCACAGTCGCTCAAATTGAAATATATTTACCCATATTTATTCAAATGACGGACCTTGAAAATTATACAGCAGAACTTATAAAAAAAGACGGGATTTTTTTTGCAAAAAAACAAAGCAGCATCTCTTATCCCGAAAGCGGGAATGAGACCTGTTTTCAAATAGAAGAGAACAGTTTTTGGTTCAACCACAGAAATAATTGCATCATCGAAGCTGTAAAAAAATATTGCCCGCAAAATCAATTCTTCGATGTCGGCGGCGGCAATGGCTTTGTGGCAAAGGGTTTGGAAGATGCAGGCATTTCAACCGTGCTTGTTGAACCCGGCGTTCAAGGTTGCCTGAATGCAAAAAAAAGAAACCTGCAAAATATCGTTTGTTCCACTTTTGAAAATGCCTCTTTCAAAAAAAATACGATTCCCGCCATCGGGCTTTTTGATGTTGTGGAACACATAGAAAATGATATTGCATTTTTAAAGTCTGCACATGATTACCTCCAGCAAAATGGATTCATTTTCATCACCGTTCCCGCCTATCAAACTTTATGGTCGAATGAAGATGCGGATGCCGGACATTTCAGAAGGTACACCACAAAACAGTTGGAAAATAAATTGAAGGCTATTGGTTTTACCATTGAATATTCAACTTATATTTTTTCGGTTTTGCCTTTTGCTGTTTTTTTATTCAGGACAATTCCGAGCAAATTCGGGTTGAATAAAAACTCAAACGACTTCAACAAACACAAAAATGAACACCAAAAAAAGAGCGGTATTACAGACAAAATTTTAAACTGTTTTTGGGCATCCGAATTAAATAAGATCCGGCAGGGAAAAGGAATTCCTTTTGGAGGAAGCTGTTTTGTGGTGGCAAGAAAAATTGGTGAAAAATGAACTTGAATATCACGGGTTGTTTCAGGAATTAGAAAAGGCTTAACGATCAGGATACTAATTTTATACAAAATTATTCTGCATGAAAAAATATTTTGCGATCCTGTTCGCTTGTTCTGCTTTTATTACAACCACATCCTCCGCGCAGCAGAAAATAGAAAAATATTGTGAGGTACATTGCAGTGAAAGAGCTTTTGCAATCAATAGTGTAAAAGTCGTATTCCTGCCCGGCAAAGCAGATTCTTTGTTTTCATTTAAAGACACCACAATCAGGGCCAATCTGGAAAATGTAGAGCAATTTCAAACAATAACCGATGTACTGAATTATATGAGCTCTCTGAATTGGGAACTTGCTGCGGCTACAGGAGTGGGCAGCGAACATTATTTCTATTTTAAAAAAATCTTTGATAGATCGGAGATCAGTACTCCTTAATCAAATCCCATCATACACATTTCACCTATCGGCGCAGAACTAATAACCGCAAACCGCCGCCTGCCATTATCTTTGCAGGATGATTTCCGAAGAGCTACAAAATATCAGGCATTTGACGCAGCCTCAACTGGACGATTATTTCAATTCGATCGGTGAAAAAAAATTCCGCGCAAAACAGGTGTACGAATGGATCTGGCAAAAACGTGCGCAGAGTTTCGACGACATGACAAACCTGAGCAAAGAGTTGCGCAGCAAGCTTGCCGGCGAATTTTCTTTTCCAGCATTAAAGGTCGATGCTACGCAAACCAGCGAAGACGGCACGATCAAAACACGTTTCAAAACTTTTGACGGCCACATGATTGAAGGCGTTTTAATTCCGACTGACGAAAGAAAGACCGCATGCGTTTCATCACAGATCGGATGCAGCCTGAGTTGCAAGTTTTGTGCAACGGGTTATATGGACCGCAAAAGAAATCTGACCTACGATGAAATTTATGATGAGGTTGTTTTGATCAACAAACAAAGCGAATCGATCTACGAAAAAAAATTATCGAATATTGTTTTTATGGGAATGGGTGAGCCATTGCTGAATTATGGTAATGTTTTAAAAGCGATCGAACGCATCAGTGCGGAAGATGGATTGTTCATGAGTCCGCGCCGCATCACGGTTTCAACGGCAGGCGTGGCAAAGATGATACGCAAGCTTGGCGATGACCAGGTGCGTTTCAAACTCGCACTCTCACTTCATGCGGGCAATGATAAAAAGCGCAATGAAATAATGCCCATCAATGAAACGAACAACATCAAAGCATTGAGTGATGCGCTGAATTATTTTTATAAACAAACAGGCAACGAGATCACTTTTGAATATATCCTTCTCAAAAATTTCAACGACTCGCAGAAAGATGCAGACGAGTTGATAAAAATTTACCGCCAGGTTCCGGCAGACCTCATCAACATCATCGAATACAATCCCATCGACGCTTTCAAATTCACCAAACCTGATGAAGAAGCTACAGAAACCTTTATGCAATACCTTGAAAAGAACCGTGTGAATGCAAGGCTTCGCAGAAGCCGCGGCAAAGACATTGATGCTGCATGCGGGCAATTGGCGAATAAGGAATAGTTGATTGGTTAATTAGTTCATTGGTTGATTGAGGGTTTCAAGATCTGTAAAGTTGCTGCAATGTGCCGAATAGAATTACCGAACGTACAAGAGTGCGACGCAAGTAAAGCTCAATTGCAGTAATGCAGTTTGGCCCAAAAGAAAAAAATCTTCGAACATCAGCAGGATTTCTATCAGCTGAAAACTAAAAGTTGGTAAAAAATATTTTTCTCCTTTCTGCGCATTTGCTATTTTACCAATTCATACAAAGCTAAAATGCATGAGCAATTCTCTTTTCCGCACAAAAAATATTGATAAGATATTAAAGGATGCCGCGACAATGGAAGAGTCTGCGCATGCAGGCGGCGGCGGGCTGAAACGTGTGCTGACACTGAAAGACCTGACATTCTTCGGCATTGCAGCAATACTTGGCGCGGGTAGTTTCAGCAGTTTGGGCGGCGCTGTTTTTCATGGCGGCCCGGGCGTTGTGATATTGTTTGTGATCACTGCCGTTGCGTGTGCATTTACAGCGTTTTGCTATTCTGAATTTGCAAGCCGCATTCCTGTTGCTGGCAGCGCTTACACTTATGCTTATGCATCTTTCGGAGAATTGTTTGCGTGGATCATAGGTTGGGCTTTGATCATGGAATATTCGATCGGGAACATTTATGTAGCTTATAGCTGGAGCGATTATTTCACTTCGTTTTTAGACAAGCTGGGCATACATGTTCCGGAATATTTGTGTACAAGTTATATGGAAGTGAAACATGCACTGGAAGCGGGAAGTACAGCGCCCGATGTTTTGGCAGCATGGAACAATTCGCCGGTGATCGGCGGTTTGCATATCATTTTTGATGTGCCTGCACTTGTCATCAATTTACTCATTACTGCATTGGTCTATCGTGGTATAAAAGAAAGCCGCAACTTCAGCAATGTGATGGTAATATTGAAAATGATCGTCGTCACAATGGTGATCTTGGTCGGTGGTTATCTTGTCTTTTCGCATGGGCTTACCATCAACTGGCATCCTGCGAATACGACCGGCGTTCACTCATTCATGCCAAATGGTTTTGGTGGCGTGATGGCTGCTGTAAGCGGTGTATTCTTTGCCTACATTGGTTTTGACGCCGTGAGCGTGCTGGCTGAAGAAAGCAAAAATCCGCAACGCGACCTGCCGAGAGGAATGATCTTATCGCTTGTTATTTGCACCATCGTTTATATTTTACTGACACTTGTTTTGACAGGTGCAGTCGATTACAAAAGTTTTGACGGCGTTGGTGATCCGCTCGCTTTTATTTTTGAACCGCAGAATCTGAATGTTGGCTGGATGCAATTCTTTGTTGCCATAGCAGCAGTGATCGCCATGACAAGCGTGCTGCTTGTTTTTCAGATGGGGCAACCGAGAATATGGATGAGCATGAGCCGTGATGGCCTACTGCCGCCTGTGTTTCAAAGGATTCATAAAAAATTTAAAACACCTTCTTTCGCCACAATCATCACCGGCCTTGTTGTGGGCGTTCCCATTTTATTTACGGATAAAACTTTCGTTTTAGATTTTACAAGCATTGCAACTTTATTTGCTTTTGTACTTGTTTGCGGCGGCGTAT
>Ga0206909_1152_pt1 | contig 12660 bp, 4 predicted proteins | sample Alteio_BWOrgHeat_76_FD_152943 | JGI IMG/M metagenome (GOLD analysis project Ga0206909, IMG submission 152943) | Enriched cells from forest soil in Barre Woods Harvard Forest LTER site, Petersham, Massachusetts, United States -... | ecosystem: Environmental > Terrestrial > Soil > Temperate forest > O...
TGATTTGAACACAGGGAAAGAAGTAGAACCCGGCAAGATCGAAATTGTCGGTCTTAAGAGATTGGTCCTTGAATCTCCACAAAATAGAATACAAATCACTCCAGAACTTGTTAAAGGATCAATAGAAATCTGGAAGCATGAACACCATGCGAACATTTTGGCAGTTAGTTATAAGGGGAAGGTGGCTGTTGTAGAGGATGCAGATGGGATAAGGATTATGAGGCTTGGTGATGACGGAAAATGGCACAATGAGAGTATTTTTATAGATGGCAAAGAAAGACAAATCCAGGAATTTGAAGAGCTCAGTGACGGGGGGAATTTGATAAGCGTAAAGATAGAAAATACTAAGAAAGTCATCGAGAAAAAAGGGGAACAGTGGGTTGAACTTAAGATAAAAACAGACGATGGGGTAAGGACGATAGTTTCGTTTGATAATAAAAGTAAAGATGATCGATTGATGAGAGGGTTCATGGAGCACTATTCTTTTATCATCCAGCATCCTAATGACGCAGAGCAATGGTCTGCGTTAAGAGTAAGTTCCCATGGCTATGAGTACGACGTTGAAAATTCTGAAATGAGCCCGGATGGCCAATGGATGCAGGCAGCGCTGGAAGGTGGTGGGCATAAAATTATGGGATTGAGGAACAATAGATGGCGCGTAGAACCGCTTATCATTGGGGATAAAGAAATAAATATTTCAGAATTTGGATTCGCGAGCCCTAATAGTGAGTGGATGCAGGTAGATGCGACAATAGATGGTTATTCAAAAGGAATAATCATTGGCCGTGAGAATTATCAATGGCATAAGGAACCTTTGATGATCAATAAAAAAGAAACATCAATCTATAAATTTGGTCTGGTAAGTCCTGATAGCCAATGGATGCAGGTAAAGGTAAATGACAAGTGGATCATTATCGCAAGAGAAAACAAGCAATGGCATAAAGAACCTTTACTTATCAATAATAAAGAAGTGAATATTGCGGAATTTGGCCGCATAAGTCCTGATGGCCAATGGATGCAGGTAAAAGTAGGAGATGAATGGATGATCATTGGCCGGGAAGGTAAGCAATGGCATCGAGAACCTCTCATGATAAATGGTATGGATAAGAAAATTTACGAATTTGATCAAATAAGTCCTGATAGCCAATGGATGCAGGTAACGATATATGATGGATGGGAATCTTTGATCATTGCTCGGGAAGGAAATCAATGGCATAAGGAATCTCTGATGATCAATGGAAAAGAGAATAATATTGGGTCCTTTTGTCCCTATGACAAGGGCTATGATAGTAAACGAATTCGGGTCCATGTAGGGAAAAAGGGTGAAATGGAGGGGGTTATTATTAGCCGTCAAGATCATCAATGGCTTAAAGAGCCTTTGATGATCAATGATAAGGAAGTAGGGGTCGATGAAATCGCTTCTATAAGTCCTGACGGTTTTTCGATGCAGGTAAAGGTAAAAAGCAAATGGTACAATGCGATTAGAAATAAGACGAAATGGAAGGCGGAATTTGCTCTTGATTCTCTACGAGCACTAGAATCTACAAATAAATTGATCCTTGAGTCCCCCTCCAAAGTAACGAAATCTTCCTAACAGTTGTTGCAAGATATTTTTAATCCGGACTCAGAAGAATTTCAAAGGACACAGGCAGCTATGGAATTAGGTAAATATCTGCAGGAACATCAGTATACTTTCCAGGATATAAAACCTAATGAAGAAATCGTTGCTGGGAGGGTAGTAGAAGGTTATAGATATGAAGATAGTGGATTAAAAGGAAGAATAAAGGCAACGAGTAGGGACGGCAAACTTGTCGTTACAGCGGATAATAACAAATTGGAAATATTCAGATTTAAGAAGGGATATTGGAAACAAGAAGATAGGTGGAACATTGGCGATGTTCAATCGGTTAAAATAAGTCCTGATAATCAATTAATAAATATAGTGTTAAAAGAAAAGGAATTTGTCTTTCAAAAATATGGGCAAGATTGGAGCAATTCTTCCACGATGAATATAAATGGCCGAGCAGAAGAAATTAAATCATTAGGTCCTGTAAGTTCAGATGGTTTATGGATGCAGGTAAAAACAGCAAGGAAAGAAGAATACATGGTTGTTGAGCGTCAGGGACGTAGCAATAAATGGGACAGGCTCAAAATAAAAATAGATGGTAAGGAGCAAATTGTTCAGGGATTGATTGATGGTAGTGTGGACAGTCCATTGATGAGAGGTATCATTATAAAGGGTAAGCCCATGATAATTGAGAAGAAAGAGGATCAATGGGTGCAATGTGTGGTACATGGATTGGGTTATGATGGGAAAATGGATATTAAAAGCATTAGCTATATAAGTCCTGATGGTCTTCAAATGAGAGTCAGTCTAAATGGTGTGATTTTTCCAGGAGGGGATCTGTTTATTGAGAAAAAGGGAGATCAATGGATCCGTGGGCAAATTACGATAGATGGTGATGGAAAAGCATGGGTGGATAAGATAAGTACCAATGCGCAATTAATGCAAATACGAACAGCTAAAGGAAAATTTATTATTGAGAAAGAAGGGGATCATTGGGTCAAAGCCGGAATAAATATAGATGGTAATAACATAATTCAGGAATTTGGTAGAATTAGCACCAACGGACAATTTGTCTCATTAGAAATCGGAGATCAATGGGTAGTATTTGAGAAAACTGGTGATCAATGGCGCAGATTATTCATAGACATGGGGGGTATAAAAAAAGAGGCCAGCTATTTGTCTGATGTAAGCGCAGATGGTCATTTTATGTATGTGACAGTTGGCGCTCAGTTTTATATTGCCATTAAGGAAAATAATGAATGGCAGGCTAATGTCAAATTTGACAATGTGGAGAAGATAGGTGATCAATTCTTTGGTCAAATCAATGGGCAGTGGTATGAATTAGCAAAATCAAAAATGGTCTATGGATTAGAGAATGCTATAGATTTAAATACAGGTCATCCAATAGAATTTAGAAACATTGAAAGAGCAGGTCTTAAGGAAATAAAGATAGATGGTGCATCGGGATACGCACAACCAGCCATGCCTGTTCAGGAGGAGATACCTTCAAGTAAAACGCCTAAACTGGATCAAGGGATCCATGCTGCGGGTCGCGGGAATATGGTTTTTTCTGAGGACAATGGGACCACGATCGAATACATTCTAAATGCATGGGAACAGGGAAAAACAGTTATTCTGGAAGGCGACCCCGGCGTTGGCAAAACAACCTTGATCAAAGAAGGAGCTCGGTTAAAGTCGTTGCCTTATTATGTGCTGGATATGCATGGAGAACGGCGTCTTAGTGATATGGTTGGATCATTTGCCAGGTCTGTGATGGGACAAATGTATTATACCGGCAGGCCCAAGGCCATATCGTTAGAACAATTCAATAAACTTAATCTTGATTTGCGGGAATATTTAATGACGCATCAATTCTTGTTACCTGATGGGAAAGAAGGAGGTTTTAGATGGCGCGGGGATTTGTTGACGGTCAAACAGATCATGGCTTTGGAAGGGATTAAGAGTCAATGGCGAGAGCAAATTGCAGGCATGTTTCATTATGAATTGCCTTTGTTTGAATATTTAACGCATGGCGGTATTTATTTTGCAGATGAAGGGGCGGCAGGTGAAAAGGCGGAAGATGTTTTAAGCACATTGACGCCATTGATGAGGAACCCTAAAACAGTTGAATTTTTTGTTGCTCCGGGTGTGCGTTTGGAATTTGATGTGTCCAAGGATTTTCATTTGGCAATCGCCGGGAATGTTGCAGGCAAAACAATAGCACGGGTAGCTACTAAAAGTGATATCAACAGTGAAGTTAGATTTATCTACGTACAAGATGACCAGACACCGGAAGTCATAGCCGGCATTTTCAATAGTTTTTATAAAGGCAAGAAAGCTGTAAATGAAAAGATCGTTAAGGCAGTCCAGGAGATCCATTTAAAGGTCAAAGAGTATGTGCAAAATTTAAGCGCGGTGGAACAAGAAAGGCATTATATTTCCAAACGTGAGGTAAGGCGTCTGGCGCAAATGATGTGGTTCTTTAAGAACCAGGGAGATGAAGACGAGTATGCATTGTACAAGGCCATGCGTATTGTGTATGAATTTGGTTTCAGTCGGCAGGAACAGAGGAATGATATCTCTGCTATTATAGAGCGTGCCTTTGCAGCCAGGTCTAAAAAGTATGGCGATCGATTAAAAAAAGAGATCAGTGAGATGTTTGCCCAAAGAGATTTGAGCTGGCAGGAAAAGGTGTTGGCTTGGGGCAGCAGGCAGGCGCTCAATAATCAAGAGACATTGCTTTTTATGACAGAGTATGGAGCAAGGACTTCCGAGATCATTCAGGCTTTAAAAGATAATCTTAATGCTCATGTGGAGGTGGTAGATGCAGATAATGAGCAAAGCAGGCTGGAAATTATCGGAGGCCCATTCGTTGATTTACAAGCAAGTCAAAAAGAACGTCAGGTCAAGAATGTGTTAGGTGTCATTACAAAATATCTTTTAGAGAAAGATGCCCAGCCGATTTCCGGAGAGAGGATCATATGGGTGCGCAATATAGACCAATGGAGCGAGGAGATACGCACAGCTTTAAATGGTTTTCTGGAAGAAGGCTATATCGATGTAGTGGATGAACAAGGTGCCATCAAGAGATTAGTAAAGCCGGCTAATGTCCATTTTATTATGGAAATGCCTGTTTATCAGAGCACAAATTTTTCAAGCGCAGCATTTAGCCGTGTGATCAAATTGGGAGTTTCCAATGATTATGGTGATGAGACCGGCAAGAATCAAGGTGATGAGGTCTTGCAAATGTCCCATGAACTGACACGTATGGGGCTTTTCCCTGCACAAATAAGAGATATGCTTAAGACTTATTTGGCGCTAAAAACCTATCAAGAAAAACGCATGTGGGATAGTTATGAAGGTTATGAAATAGGGCCTTCAGCAATATATATGTGGGGAAGATTTATCGTCGCTGCCTTGCAACAAGACAGTGCTCGTGGAGTAAATATTTATGGGGATGCCTTATATGCCTCTAAAGTGGCTGCACAAGAAGCATTACGCATGTTGAGGGTGCGTTTTAAAGAAAAAGACCGGCCTCTTTTTGAGAATTTATTGAAACTGGCCATGGGAATGGAAGAATTACCGGAATTGTCACATGTCATCATGACAAATAATGGCCAGGAAGACGGGTATGTGACAAATATTGGCGGAGTTGAGATGGCCAGCAGTAAGCATGTGAGTTTCTTAAAAGCCCAAGAAGACGTACCCATTAGTTATACCAATACAGTGATCGAATTATTATCTCTCTTGGCACGTGCTCAGCAAACGGGCGATGTGGTTTTATTACAAGGTGAACCAGGTTCGTTAAAAACTACCTTAGGTGAAGTGTATGCTAAATTAACAGGCAAAGATTTCTATAAATATCAGCATCACGTTAAAAGCCGCATTACTGATTTGACCATCGATATTGACATTAAAAATGGGCAAGTGCAAAAACAGGAACGGGATTTTTATAAAATGTTAAAGAATGGGCATACAGTGATTGATTTTGATGAATTTAATATAGCCCCCTGGATGATGTTTGTTTTAGAGCCCATATTCAGGGGAGAGAAATTCATTTTTCCGATCTTTCCGGATGAAAAACCTTTTATGCTAGGTGACGGACTTTTGCTGATGGGGACAAGAAACGCAGATCATTTGTCATTGCGCCAGGACGTGGACAGGCGTTTTGAAGAAAGGGCTATTGATATTCAGGTGCCAAATCCAACCCAGGAAGATAAATACCAAATTAATGCTTCATTCTGGGGCATACCTTATCAAGGCCAGGGGCGTGAAGAAAGTGCAATTGAGAAAGATGAGATGGCTTCAGATAAGCAGCCTGATATAGCCAGTGAAGAAGGTCATTTTTCATCAGAAGTTTCTATGGACACACAGTTGTCATCGAAAGAGACATGGATCAAGGAAGATGGTTCCAGCGATGATATTGTTCTATCACCTGAAACGCCTAACGAAATGCCCCAAGATCAGTTAGCTCATGGGGTGTTTAGTCCAGATTTATACCCCTATACTCGTCACGCCGCACTTGATGCCTATGATGCTAACCGCCAGGTATTTTTTATTAAAGATCCCCAAAAATACGAAGTCGTTATTGATCCTCAATATGTAGTCAGTACTCAACATATGTCTATCTATCAGGGAAGATACAAGATGGTTCTAATTGATCAATGGAAACCATTACCTTCTGCTGGGGCAGGAATGGCCATTTTAGACATCCATGCCACGGATGAGGCGGGCAATGATGTTCCTGTGTCAGTCAGCAAGGACGGAGCTGAGAATTATTTTATAAAATCCAGCGGTCTAAAAGGAGAATGCACGGTGGTTTATAAAGTGGCTGTTCCTTCTGTGCATCGTTTTTGGGAAATTTCTTCGGATTTACCATTTCATTATCCATCACATATCGATGCAGAGGTCCAGGAGGCGATGAGATTGATGGGGCTTACCGGCCAGGAAAATAATCTTAAGGCAGTATTCGATAAAATGGTGGAATTCTTAACCAATGGTGTTCCCGTTCAGGGAGGGGTTAAAGATACAGGCAATCAATTCTTGGATTTAGTGCGTTCATTTAGTGAAGGCAAGGGAGGGGTTTGCCGGCATGCGGCATTTGTATTTACACGGATGGCTTTGGCGCTAGGTATCCCGACCCGTTTCGTGAACAGTGAAATCCATGCATGGGTTGAAGTTAATTTGCCAGGGATGGGGTGGGTACAGTTGGACTTAGGAGGATGGGGAGATCCTATGCAGATGAGCTTTTCAGCTTTATCCAAAGAAATGTCTATTATGCCGCGCAATAATATTCAACGTTCTGCCAAAGAAGCCCAGAAGCAAGAATTATGGGAAGAAAGGATGAAGCAAGCTTTGGAGAAACAGGGAGTGCAAAGCACCGGCCCTTACTCTGGGGGTGGAGAAAATTCCAACTCTGGGAATGAAGATGGAGATAAAGATTTCGCTAATGATTTGAACGAGTTTAAAGGAAATTTAGAAAAAGAATTAAAAGGAATCAGAGGAAAAAAAGACCCCTTGGATAATAAAGAATTTCAAAAAGGTATGGCTTCAGCAGAAGAGATGCTAGGCGTGATGTTAGATGCTATAAAAGCTCAACAACGGGTAGTTTATATGTTGGGAGATAGAGGGATTGAGGTCGATCCTCTGGCATGGCATTTAGGGAAAAGCGAATGCTTTGTACAGCGGGTGCAAATCCAGAAGCCGGAAGATGTGGCATCTATGTATTTGGTTGATGCTAGTGGCTCAAGAGAGAAGGTCAAAGATGCTATAGCCTATGTGTTGGGTATGGTCGGTTTTAATTTATGGAAGGTCAAGAATGCCAACCCGACCCGTTTTATGTATGACATCTCATCTTATGATGAATATGATCCAATTACTGTGTTTGGTTTTGATGGCCAAGATGCCCGCCAAGACCAGGAGCAGATCAAGAATAAATTAAATACCATGGCCAATACTATCGGTGACGGCAATAATGATTTGCTTAAGGCGATGACAATGAAGTTTAAGGATTTTATGGCTTCAAGCCGTGCCCGTAATGCCAAAACAAAATATATTGTAATAGATACTGATGGTGCAGATAATGCTATTAAGAAAATTGGTGATAAGAACGGCCAGCCCGTCTACGAACCCTCTTCAGATTTTGCTAAAGTTTTGGATGATTATCGCCGGGCTGGTATAGAGGTATTTGCGATCGGGTATGGCGAAGGAGCCAGGTATGTGCAAGCCTTTAACGGGCCTGGTTTGCATTATGTGCGTATTCAACAAGGCCCGGAATTAGTCGCCAAGGCTATCGCAAAGATCATGACTGCTAAGATCAGCGGGGCAGCTATTCCTTTTGGAGATATAACTGGCTATTGTGGCTTGCCAACGGTTAGTGATAAGGCAATGGTGGGATCACAGGCTAAAGATGGTGGTATCGATCTGGCAAGTACTGGACAAGTATTAACTGCGAGTACATCCTCAACAAGTGAGCTAATGATGGAAGATTATGAGTGGAAGAATATTGCTAATTCTATCGATGGGCTTGAGCCTGTTATTTTGAAAAATAGTATTGTTTACGATTTTAAGTTTTAAAGAATCATCATTTTAGTAAATCTACGATCAAGATTCTTGTCGATTCAACTTCCTAAAAATAAAAGAGAGTATTGAATTAAGGGATATTGTATTCCTGAAATTGATAAAATCTTTACATAGATTTGCATTTTAATCAAATTTATATTGACAAATTATCAATATTGTGTGATAGTAGTTCAAATCCAGCATTAGAGTAAAATTAATTTTACGGGGTAAACTATGAAAAAGTTGCTATTAGTCGTTCTTCTTACATCCTTGTTTTCACCAATCGCCCATGCAGAAATAAAAGATTTTGTCTACGATGGCAATGAGATTTATGTGCGCGTTAAAAAAGATCATGTAACTACAGTGATTTTCCCTGAGCCCATAAACGGAGTCATTAGAGGTTTTGCAGCTGATACCTATGTGATTCAGAGAAATGATAAAGAACCTAATTCTTTGGAATTGATGCCAACAGATTCAGAGATCGCTGAAATGACGATCACCGGGATTTCAGGTGAAGAATACGTACTAAGATGTGTAGGCAATGACAACTTTTATACAAAGCTGATTATTCATCGGATGGCGTCTGTAGTAGACAATACTGGAAATAAAACTATAGCAGCTAAAATAGATATCTTACCTGAAACGGTAATTGAGAAAAAGGAATCCATAAGTCCGCCAGTAATCAAGAAAATAAATGATCCAAATAATGGTGCACAAAGACAATCCCTAAATCTGCCGCCAGAATTGAATGTGAAGATCACTTTGAAGGGAAATGATCTGCCTCTTAGAATTTATCTTTCCACTATTTCTCAAGTCACCGGTTACAACGTTATAACGACCCCTGAAATTGATTCTCAAAAAACATCTATCAACATTGAGAACCTAGAAGTGTGGAGAGCATTAAAAAGCCTTCTCTATAAGTTTGGTTATGGATTTAAGGTTTCTCAGGAAGATTTGATAATCACCGAAGCAGAAACCCGTATTTTTAATATAACGATGCCAGCGGTAGACCAATCATTTACAGATGAAACTTCCAATGAATCGTTCGCGGATAGTAATAATAACAACAATAGCACTGCAGCGGTCAATCAGCAAAATCAGGATATTAAAGTAGGAACAAAAATTTATTACGAAAACAGTTCACCCAAGTTGTCACTATGGACTGATTTAGAAAATAATATTAAATCCATGATAACTCCTCAATCAGGTAGTTATTCGATTAATAAAGTGAGTGGATCTATTATTGTGACGGATAAACCTGCGGTATTAGACAAAATAGAGGATCTAGTTTCAACGATCAATGAAAGCCTGGGCCGTCAACAGAGTTTTGAGATACAAATTATAGAAGTTACTTTATCAACCGATCATGAAACCGGCATTGATTGGAATGCGATAGCCAAAAGTCTAAAGGGCCTTAATAATATCACAGCCGCAACAAATTTTTCTTCTGCCGGTTTTTTAAGCGGCCAATTATTTACTCTATCAGCAACAGGGCCAGATTCAGGCAGTGGGACAAGTAATGGCGGTGTATCACTAGTGCTCAAGGCTTTGGATTCGATGGGGGCCGTGGATGTCATTAGCAGGCCTTCCATTACGGTATCCAATATGTTTCCGTGTATTATCCAGGAAGTAACAAGCATTCCTTATATTTCAGGAACAGGTGAAACAATAGGAAATAATATTACTCAATCCAATGTTACAACTTCCGAGGTTTCGGATGGTCTGACGATGAGATTAGAAGCAAAGATGGAAGAAAATAAAACGGTATTAAATATTTCCGCAGCGGTGAACACGCTTGATGCCATGAATAATGTACCGGTGGGCAATGGATTAACGATCCAGGAACCACAGGTTTCGACTAAAAGTATTACGACTAACGTGGGAGTCGAGCCTGAAAAAACTTTGATTCTAGGAGGGCTTATTAGTAGTACCAAGAATAATTCAATGCAGGGGATTCCCTATTTGGACAAAATACCTTTTTTAGGGAATGCATTCGAGTATAAGGATAAATCCAATAAAAGAACGGAATTGGTCATTATCATTACTCCCAAGAGTGTGATTAAGAATATTTAGAAAATATGAACTACTTATTGTTTAATAATAATATTTTGATCAGCGATGGTGTCAATGTGCGTCGCATAGAAAAAGATACAGGTAGTTTAGGAGTCATTGAAGAAGCAAATATTTGTGTCGTTGATGTCGATGTGCTTATTGCGGCCGCTGTGGAAAATCCGATAGAAAAGAAAGACAGTATTTTAGTACGTAAGTTCAGGGAGCTTTATCAGCATGAACCCTATATTATCCAGGATGAAAGGATAGATAATAATCTTTTTCAGGTCATAGGTATAAAAGAACAGAAAGTAAGAGAGATATACTCTTTAGTCCCTTCTGAAAAGATCGGATCTTTTATTCCTTATGGTATCGCTTTGCGTAATACCCTTATTGATAAGAGGATTGATTTAAACAGAATATTAGTTTTTGTGGATGATTTGGGCGGGGAAAAGTTAGTGACTGTTTTTGATGGGTTTAAGTTTAGCCGTACAAGGCTTATCACTGACAATGGTGAAGATATTCTGCCTGAAATCAAACGTTCCCAAATTGATTTTTTTAAGAAGAATGAGGAATATTTAAGTAAGAAAAGTACAGACTTTGTAATAGTAGTCAATGATCGATCATTGCTCGCTGAAATTTCAAATAATGAGGAGAATCTGCCGGTTGAATATTTGAATGTTTCTTATCCTGCTTTAGAAGGTTTAAAAGAAATAAATACCTCGATTAAGTACATCTTGCCTGAAGAGATCCTCAAAAAGAGAAAAGAAATTGAATTAAAAAAGAATGTAACGTCTGTGGTTCTATCCTTATGTGTCATAGGGATGGGATTCTGTTATTTTTTGTTTAATAGGATCGAACTTGCATTGGTCAATAATAAATTTGATTCAGTTAAGCAAAATAATGAACGATTAGATGGAGAATTAAATTTGTTGGATAGAGAAACATACCGAGAAGATTTAAGAAAATATAAGTCCCTGAATTATGGAATATCATATCTTTCCGTACTTGATTTGATCCCCGCGAGTTACAAGATAGATACATTTAAATTCATTAAATCAGATAATTGGAATTTAGAAGTTTCATTATTTGCTGATAATGATGACCCTCTCGACACTATCCCTAAGATAAGCATTTTAAAGAATGCAGACATTAAAGATGTCTTCGTCAATAATCAACCCGGTAAGCATTTGAGAATAAGCTTATGAACAAGATGATTGTTTTTATTTCATTCGTTGTATCGATTTTTTTAGTGAATTTAGGAATGTCAACAAAAGCACATGTAGACAATTTAAGGACTGAAGAGGCACAGATACAAGCAAACAATTCTGATATGCAACAGAAGATTAAAGATAAAGAACTATCGGTCAAGCGCAAGCCTGTGCTTTTAGCGATCGAGTATGCTTTAGTGATCAATCAAATCAGGATATTGGAGAGTTATAGCGGGACAACTATGGATGTTCAATTAGAGTCAAGTAAGGATACAGATGACATTTCCGAACATTACATACCTACAGAATATAGGGGAGTCAAAGGGTTAAGAATTAAGATCGTAGTGGATAAGTTTTCCAAAGAAACAGATATGGGGGCTGTGTTAGACGATATTCATTTATTGGAAAAAAATACTGATTTGATGGCTGCAGAAATACTCTAAACCTACCTCTTCAATAGCCCTGTAATCAGGGATATATTCACTCTTAAAACGTTTCCAGCTGATCTGCTTAGAAAGACAGTCCGCTAAAACGTGATCATTGATAAAATTATGATGCTTTAAAACAGACCCTATACGGACTTTCGGGTTCGTCTTCTTGTACTCAAGGCAATGATCGAGCTGGTCTTGAGTTATAAGGCGTTCTTCAATCAATATCTCACCGATCTTTGCTAACACTCTCTACTCCGGTTTATAGTTAATGATTTTGGTTAATTCCTGAGGCGCACTAAAATGCAATGTTACGCTTGAGTCAGAGATGGATACTACCTGGATATTATCCGTGGGGTTCGACTTTTCTTTAACCTGAAAGCTCGTACCAGCAATGGAAAGGATTGCTTCTTTCTTCATACTGTCTCCCCCGATATATTCGACCCTAACTTCCGGAAGATTATTTTGCCCTTCTAAAGCCGTTTCCTTAAAGGCGCCCGTATTCTCCATTCTTATTTTATTGATTTCTGCAAAGGCCTTTTCCTGCTCAAGTTCAAGATTGGTTTGTTCAAGTTTAGTTCTTAAATATTTGGTTTGCCTTTGCTCCTCACGGTCATGATCGAGTTGTCGCTGAAGCATGGCATCATCTTCTTGAGATATATCTAATTTGGGTACCCTTAAAGCCTCATCCTTAACGGAAGAACTTTGAGTGATTGTTCTTACCGATGTCTCTTTGATCGGCTCTACTTGAGATGAGGGTAAATTTTCATCACTTTCCGGTATTGATGATGAATCCGATTTAAGAATAAATTTCCATAGAAATAAAACAATTACAAAAACAGCA
>Ga0206909_1153_pt1 | contig 12584 bp, 16 predicted proteins | sample Alteio_BWOrgHeat_76_FD_152943 | JGI IMG/M metagenome (GOLD analysis project Ga0206909, IMG submission 152943) | Enriched cells from forest soil in Barre Woods Harvard Forest LTER site, Petersham, Massachusetts, United States -... | ecosystem: Environmental > Terrestrial > Soil > Temperate forest >...
ACATCGCGCTTGCAGGAAAGGGCAAACAAAAGGCATACAAGTGTTAATCGCATTTGTGTAATTGAATTATAGGCGGATTAAAAAAACGGGTGATTGATTTTATGTGTCGATAATACACTTTAAATCTTCGCATTTTTTAAGCAAACATTATACCAATTTTAATTTTGCCCTATTGTTTTTTTATAATTTTTTTTAACATTCCGAACAACACATGTTAGCTTGTGATTCGATGTTATTTGTAAAACATTGAAAATGTTTTTTAAAATAAAAAACGTGTAATGAATAAATTTAAAAATCATTTTTTATTTAAACAGAAAATCAAAAGAAAGTTCGCACATTGAATAAAATTATTTTCAAAAGACGCAAGTGAAATATTCCGGTCAGAAAATATAACTTTCAGCATGAAAAAATTTTTACTCGTTTTCAGTGCTTCTGCATTTTTGTTTTGTGTTGATGCACAGCCATCATTTGGCGTAAAGGTTGTTGGTAAAGGAAACCCGATAATATTTATTCCCGGCTTGAATGGTTCCGGCGATGTTTGGAATACAACTGTTGCACATTATAAGAATAATTATACCTGCTACGTCATCACGCTTGCGGGCTTTGCAGGCCAGCCTCCTGTTAAGCAAAAAGACAGCCTGCTTTTGTTGCAGCGCGATCAGATCATTCAATACATCAAAGACAAACATTTGTATAAACCCGTTATTACAGGTTTTAGTTTTGGAGGCGTACTTGCATTGTGGGTGGCAACAAGTGCGCCCGATCTTGTTGGTCCGGTGATCGATGTGGATGGATTGCCTTTTGAAAGCGCGTTTGAAAATGCAAACATCAATAAAGATTCAATTGCTGCGATCGCTCAGCAACGCCATGATTTTATATTGAAACAAACTCCCGAAGCATGGCAAAGAATATATCAATCACGCAATTCTCCTAAAAAGTTAGCCATGGCAAAGCAAGACCTTAAGGCACTCGTGACTGACACTACAAAGATCCCGATCATCATTGCATGGGACAAGGCAACCGATCTGAGAAGCTCTTATCTGATGCAGACCGAAATGAGCACACTCGACCTTCGCAATGAACTCGCAAAACTAAAACAGCCACTGCTCTTTTTAGGTTCGTGGAAAGGATGGAATGACATAACCACTTTGCAGATTGCAACCGCAGAATACCAATTGCAGCTTGCCGCTGCTAAGAATGCAAAGCTGATGATGTCTGAAGAAGGAAAACATTTTTTGATGTGGGATGATTACAGCTGGATGATTTATGAAATGGATGCTTTCCTGAAAAATAGCACGATTGCAAAATAAATATTGAAAGAACCTTCATTTATATTTATCAGCAATCGGGAGTGATGACTATTTAATAAAAATCATTTTTCAAATTTACTATTTATCATATTTGCCATTTAAAATCAAAACAAATGTCGCATCACAAAAATACCTGGCATCAAAAACACAATGACTCTTTGAATTTCGGCCAGCGGCTTGCTGACAATGTTGCAACAGGCATGGGCTCCTGGCGTTTTATCATCATTCAGACAATTATTGTTCTCTTGTGGATGGCATTGAATGTTGTGGCCTATCTCGGGCATTGGGACCCATATCCTTTTATTTTGCTCAACCTGCTTTTTTCAACCCAGGCGGCTTATGCAGCGCCAATCATTATGATGGCGCAAAATCGACAGAGTGAGCGGGACCGCATTCAGGCAATGGAAGATTATCAAACAAATATCGATGCTAAAAAAGAGATCGAAGAACTGCAGATACGTTTGAATAATATTGAAACGGAAAAACTGGATAAGATCATTTTGATGCTGGAAAAAATGAAGTGACCAAAAGATAATGAATGCATTCAATTGATCATAAAAATTTCGCCAATTACCATACAAAATATTTGCTTCCCCGTTTCCATATTATTTAATATATTCGGTTTAATAAATCAGCATCGAGAGACCTGAAATTTGCCATTGCTGCAATAATACCCTTAGATACAACGTATCATAATAAGGAAATGAGGCAAAGAATTGCAACGGCAGGCTTCTTTTGTTTGTCTCAAAAAAAAATCGGCACTGAAATTAAACCTTAATCCCCAATTACTGCCATGAAGAGAATACTCATTGTGGATGATGATGAGGTATTTTTAATGGAATACAGTACAGTACTGACTGCCAACGGCTATCAGGTAGAAACCGTTGTGAATGCCACGGACATCTTTGATGCAATTGATGCATTCAAGCCGCATCTTATTCTGCTCGATACTTTTCTCAACGGTTATGACGGGCGTACCATCGGCAAAATGATCAAGCTCACAAAGGATATTTCGCGCATACCCATTATTTTGTGTTCTGCAGACAGCCACATTGCAGACACAGGCTACCATTCCGCTGCTGATCTTTTTATCAGCAAACCTTTCGAACTCGATAAATTGCTCTATGCAATTGAGTTGCTTCTCAACAAATAAATGAATCGCTTACAGTTGTAAACCTTCTTACAATGTTTTCTTTTATTTTTGAAAATATTAGAAACGGATTTTTATGGATAAAAGAATAGCCATTGTCGGTGCGGGGATCAGCGGGCTTTCATGCGCATATACCTTAATGGATAAAAATTACAGCATCGATATCTTTGCAAAAGAATTTTCGCCTAATATCACTTCCAATAAAGCAGCTGCATTCTGGTTCCCGTATCATATCCGCAATGATAAAAGAGGAATTGAATGGGGAAATAAAAGTTATGCGCTTTATAAAAAATTAGCAGCAGACAAGTCTTCAGGTATCAGCATGAAACAACTTACAAAAGTGCTGCGCAAAGATGTGACTGAAGAAGAAAGTGAATGGGTCGATTTCATGCCCGAAGGTTCGTATCATCTTATAAAAGATACACTGATCCACAGCCGTTATGCAAAAGCATACAATGTTGTTGTGCCGCTGATCGAAACACAGATCTTCCTTCCTTATCTTCAAAATACGCTGATTGAAAACAAAGTGAAATTCATTCGACGGGCAATAAAAAATTTCAAACAACTCTCACCTGAGTATGATGCAGTGATCAATTGCGCTGCTTTGGGTGCAAGAGAATTGTGCAATGATCAAACAGTGATTCCCGTGCGCGGGCAGGTGGCTTTGCTTGCACCAAAAAATGATCTGCCGATATTTTTAGACAATGAAAGACCTTTATACATCGTGCCGCGCAAAGATGCGATCATTATCGGCGGTACTTATGAAGAAGGTGTTGAAAAAGAAATTACAGAACCTGCAACCATAAAAAAATTATTGCAGAATGCGTATGAGGTATTTCCTTCTTTGAAAGCGCAAAAAGTCATCGGCAGTTGGGCAGGTATTCGCCCTTTCAGAAAAGATATCCGCGTGGAAAGAGAAGCAGGCACAAACATCATACACAATTACGGCCACGGTGGAAGCGGTTTTACGCTTGCATTCGGTTGTGCAAAAACGGTGAGCGGTTTAGTAAAAACAATGCTTAAAAAATAATATGATAACGATAAGAAGAGCAGAAAAAAAAGATTGCAAAAAATTATTGGAACTCATTTACGAACTCGCCGTTTATGAAAAAGCGCCAAATGAAGTAACGGTGACCCTTTCACATTTTGAAGAAAGCGGATTTGGCGCAAACCCTGTGTGGTGGGCATTTGTAGCCGAAGAAAATAATACGGTGCTCGGCTTTGCATTGTATTATATCCGTTATTCAACATGGAAAGGACAGCGCATGTACCTCGAAGATATTCTTGTTACAGAACAGGCGCGCGGCAAAGGCATCGGAAAATTATTGTTTGATGAATTGATAAAAGAAGCAAAAGAAAAAAAATTATCGGGCATTGTATGGCAGGTGCTTGACTGGAATGAACCTGCAATTAATTTTTATAAAAAGTACAATGCATCTTTTGATGGTCAATGGGTGAATTGCGGCATCAATGTTTAAAATCAAACGGCAGCGCCATCGGCCAGTACATTTTTATCAATTTTATTTACAAGTCCCTGCAAAACTTTTCCCGGCCCCACTTCCGTGAAATGCGTTGCACCATCTGCGACCATTGCCTCCACACTTTGTGTCCAGCGGACAGGCCCTGTCAATTGCGCCACTAAATTTTTTTCAATTTCTGCGGGAACGGTCACTCCTCTTGCAACAACATTTTGGTAAACAGGGCAGGAGGGTTCATTGAAAAAAACGCGTTCGATCGCATCCGTCAATTCTTCTTTTGCAGGAGCCATCAATGGTGAATGGAATGCGCCGCCAACAGGCAACAGCAATGCGCGTTTTGCTCCTGCAGCTTTCATTTTTTCGCAGGCAATCTCAACACCTTTTATTGAACCGCTTATTACAATTTGTCTCGGGCAATTATAGTTTGCTGCAACAACAATTTCGCCTGTTTCATTCATTACTGCTGTACAGATTTCTTCCACTTTTTCATCATCGAGTGCAAGCACCGCGGCCATTGTCGATGGTGTCAATTCACATGCTTTCTGCATTGCCTTTGCGCGTATGCTTACGAGCTTTAAGGCATTCTCAAAATTTAAAACGTTGGCTGCGACCAATGCCGAAAACTCGCCGAGCGAATGCCCTGCAACCATTGCCAGCCTTGCATTTTTTAAAGTTTTGAATGTTATTACTGAATGTAAAAAAACTGCGGGTTGTGTCACTTTTGTCTGTTTCAATTCTTCGTCGCTTCCTTCAAACATAATGTCGCTGATGCGAAATCCGAGTGTGTCATTTGCCTGTTCAAAAAGATCTTTTGCAAATGAATTGCTGTCATATAAATTTTTTCCCATGCCGCGGAATTGCGATCCCTGTCCGGGAAAAATGTAAGCGTGTTTACTCATTGCTTTTTTGTTGTTGATAAAAAATAAACTTATGTATGTAAATAGAACTGCCTGAAAATCCTTTACAGGACTGCATTTGAGCAGTTCAATAATGTGCTGAACGTACAAGAGTGCGACGCAACGATGCTTAATAGAATTACAAATGCCGGGTTCAAAAAAAATCTCACTGAATTTTTTAACCTGACTATTTATGGCAACAAAAACAATCGCAATCAATGCGAAATAAAAGTAAAGAAATTTGCTGAAAAAATATTTTCTAACTCAGGTCAGCGCTGATGAGTTTTACAAATTCGCTGCGTGTGGTATCTTTTTCAAACTCTCCTGAAAATGCGGAAGTAGTGGTCACGGAATTCTGTTTGCTTACGCCGCGCATCATCATGCAAAGATGTTTTGCTTCTATTACAACTGCCACGCCGAGCGGATTTAAGGCTTCTTTGATGGCATCAAGAATTTGTGTGGTCAACCGTTCCTGCACCTGCAGCCTGCGTGAAAAAACATCTACGACTCTTGCAATTTTACTCAGGCCGGTGATCCATCCGTTTGGAATATATGCAATGTGCGCTTTGCCGATGAACGGCAATAAATGATGCTCGCACAAACTGTACAGTTCAATGTCTTTTACAATGATCATCTCATCCACATGCTCATTGAATTTTGCTGAATTTAAAATAGAAACTGCATCAAGGTTATAGCCGTGCGTGAGGTATTGCATTGCTTTTGCCAAACGTTCGGGTGTCTTCAAAAGCCCTTCTCTGCCTGCATCTTCGCCGATAAGATTAATGATGTCCTTATAATTTACCATTAAGCTTTGCGTCACTTCCTCGTCAAACTGTTCTGTTTTTTTATATGCCATTGCCTGAGATTTTAATTTATTTTTTCAATATTTTTTCATGCAGGATATTCTACAAAATTTCTTTCCGTTTCATACAGACGTATCTGCAACTTAAGTTTTTCATCAATTTTTTTTCGCAATAAATGATAGATCACAACACAGATATTTTCAGCGGTCGGATTCAATGTTTTAAATTCCTGCGTGTCGAGATTTAAATTTTTGTGATCGAATTTTTGCAGCACTTCCTCTTCAATTAGATCGCTCAAAAGTTTCAGGTCGATCACATAACCGGTCGCTGGATCCGGCTCGCCGGTCACTTTCACGATCAGTTCATAATTGTGCCCGTGATAATGCGGGTTGTTGCATTTGCCAAAGATCTTGTCGTTGGTTACATCATCCCACGCATCATTGTGCAAGCGGTGCGCGGCATTGAAATGTTCCTTGCGGAAAACGGCAACTTCTTTATTCATGGTAGTTTCAGCGAATTCAATAACGTTTAAAATATTTTTTATAAAAGAATTTTTTTGAACCCGGCAGTTGAATATCCATTCAACCCAATTGCGTCGCACTCTTGTACGTTCAGCCCATCATTCAGCATTATTCAGCAGCCTTTATAAAACTCAACAACATCTAAAACGCACAACATCAAAAAAAGTTTACTCACCAAAATATTCAACGAAGATTCTCGGTGTCTCATACAGTTTAATGCAATGCAGTATCACTTCAGCAGGAAGATGATGTTCCAGTTGTTTCCATATTTCCATTGCTAAATTTTCTGTGCTGCACATTTTATCTTTCATAAAATCCACATCCAGATTCAGGTTTTTGTGATCCAGTTTTTCGAGTACAAATTCTTTGATCAGCTCTTTCAGTTTTTTTACATCCATCAGAAAACCCGTGTCAGCATTGGGTTTGCCTTTCACGGTCACAAACAACTCATAATTGTGCCCATGCCAGTTCTCATTGGCACAAAGCCCGAAGACCTCCTCGTTTTTTTCCCTGTCCCAATTCGGGTTGTACAGTTTATGGGCTGCGTTAAAATGCTCTACCCTTGTCAGATAAACCATGTGCCTTGAAAATTTTTTGCAAAGTTAATACAAGAAAAACTTCCCGTGAATATTCCGCTTTCCACCGAACTTTGCAGTCGATGAAAATAATTATTGCCGCTGCAACTGATCTTGAAACAAAGATCGCAAAGGAAAAAATACTGGATCATCAATTGCATGAGATCATTTTCTGCACAACAGGTATTGGTTTGCTCTCAAGTGCTGTAAGCCTTATGGAGATTGTATTTCAGCAAAGACCGGATTTGATCATCCATGCAGGAATTGCAGGAGGCTTCGATAAAAATATGCAATTGGGAAATGCATTTGTTATCAAAGAAGAAATATTGGGCGATCTTGGTGTTGAAGAAAATGATGGTTGGAAAGATATATTCGATTTAAAACTTGAAGGTGAAAATCATTTCCCTTTTGAAAATAAAAAGCTCATCAATCGTGAGATCGCAAAATGGAATTTGCTTGCTTTGCCTGAAACAACTGGCCTGACTGTAAATGAAATTTCAACAGACAAAAAAAGAATTTCTCAACTCAAAGAAAAATACGATGCAGCTCTTGAAAGTATGGAAGGCGCTGCATTGCACTATGTCTGCAGAAAATCTAATATGCCTTTTATTCAATTAAGAACTGTGTCTAATTATGTTGGCGAAAGAGATAAAACGAAATGGCTGATAAAAAAGGCGATTGGAAATTTGAACGAAATATTGTTGAAATATATTGATGAACTAAATAAGATTCCATGATTAATAAAGAGGTAATATTTGACAGGATTGCCCATTCACGATTCACCATTCACGACGCACGAACATGAAATTCACTTTAGGATTTTCTCCCTGCCCCAACGACACTTTTATTTTTGACGCACTCGTCAATCATAAAATTGACACAGACGATCTTGAGTTTGATGTGATACTTGAAGATGTACAAACCCTTAACAGATGGGCATTGCAGGGGAAACTTGATTTTTCAAAAATAAGTTACGGCGTATTGCCCTTATTGCTTGATAAATATATTTTACTCAGCAGCGGCGGCGCTTTGGGCAAAGGAGTTGGCCCGTTATTGATTTCTGATTCTGTGTTCAATGTTGCAGATCTGTCAAATAAAACAATTGCTGTGCCGGGCGAAAATACCACGGCACACATGTTGTTCTCACTGGCATTTCCGCTGGCAAAAAATAAAGTGTTTAAAGTATTCAATGAAATTGAAGATGCAGTGTTGAACAAAGAAGTTGATTGCGGTGTGATCATCCATGAGAATCGTTTTACCTATCAGCAACGCGGCTTGGTGAAATTGATTGACCTTGGTGAATATTGGGAGCAGCAAACACAATTTCCCATTCCGCTTGGCGGCATTGTTGCAAAGAAAAATATTGATAAAAAAATAAGTTTGAAAGTAGATGCACTCATCAAAGAAAGCATCGGGTATGCATATACAAATCATCAGAAAGAACTAGCCGATTATGTAAAGATCCATTCGCAGGAAATGAATGAAGATGTAATGCGGCAGCACATCAATTTATATGTGAACGATTATTCTCTTGCGCTCGGTAATGATGGAAAAAAGGCAGTTATAAAATTGCTCGAAGTATATCATCGTTTGCATCCTGAAATAGAAATTTCAACAGCTGAAATTTTTGTATAGAAATTCATTTCTTTAATGCTTCAGCATATACCTCAAGCGCACGCTTCCGCGCAAACTCATGCTGCACAATAGGTTCAGGGTATGCAGGGCTGTTTAATTCAGGCACCCATTTTTTGATGTAATCGAGATTTGCATCAAATTTTTCTGTTTGTAAAGTTGGATTGAACACGCGAAAATAAGGAGCTGCATCGCAGCCGCAGCCTGCTGCCCATTGCCAACCACCGTTGTTGGCTGCATAATCGAAATCAAGTAATTTTTTTGCAAAATATGCTTCGCCCCAACGCCAGTCAATCAGCAAATGCTTGGTAAGGAAAGATGCGACGATCATTCGCACGCGATTGTGCATGAAACCTGTCTCATTCAACTCACGCATACCGGCATCAACGATCGGGTAACCCGTTTTCCCATTGCACCATGCTTCAAATTCATGTTCACTATTTCTCCATTTGATTTGGTCGTATTCCGGCTTGAAAGATTTATTTTTTCGCACACCCTGAAAATGCCAAAGTATGCTGTGGTAAAAATCGCGCCATATCAATTCGTTCAAAAAATTTTCACTTAAGGCGCCTGCTTTTGCTGCAAGTTCACGAATGCTAATCGTACCAAAACGCAGGTGTACACTGAGTTTCGTGGTTCCATTAACGGCAGGGAAATCACGTTGTTGCTTATAATTTTTCAATAATTCTTTCTTCACAATCCTTGATGGAAATGCATCGCCTGATCTTTCAAAACCAATACTTTCAAGCGTTGGGATCTGTTTTGCATCCTGTTTATAAAAGTTGTGAAAATATTTTTCCGTTGGATAAGATTTTAAATAAAATGCACTCAGTTTTGCCTTCCACTTTTTTGAATAAGGCGTGAAAATGGTGTACGGTTTTCCATCGTCTTTCAGCACTTCATCTTTATGAAAAATGACTTGGTCTTTATACAAATGCAGTGTTGCTTTATGTTTTTTCAGCAACTCCGAAATTGATTCATCCCTGTCGATTGCATACTGTTCATAATCTTCATTTGTGAAAACTTTTTCGACGGAATAAGTTTTCAGTAATTTTTCAAATGCTTCGACGGGTGTGCTGTAATATACGTCCAGTGTGGTTTTCAGCGAAATAAGTGCTGACTGCATCTCTTTCAATGCGTCGTGGATGAATTCCACCCGACGGTCTTTTTTTTCTTCCAAGTCATCCAAAATATTTTTATCAAAGATGAAAACGGGCACAACTTCATTTCCATTTTTCAATGCATGGTACAAAGCTGCATTGTCTTTCAAACGCAGGTCACGCCTGAACCACATGATATTTATTTTTGCCTTCAAAGATTTTTTAAATTTTTTTATGGACCCGGCAATTGAATATCCATTGAACCCAATTGCGTCGCACTCTTGTACGTTTATAACACTATTCAGCACTAACAAATTCGTGCACCAAAAGTTTTTGATTTTAAAAATTTAATGCGCATTTTTTTATGAAGCTGCTTTGAGTGATGCTGCGCAATGTACAGAACGTACAAGAGTTTCCAATCTTGCTGCTTTGCCACACAAGATTGCGCAACGATGATGCCATGAAAAACTTCAGTTGGGCTCAAAAAAAAATTACTGATTTGAAAATTTTCAAATCAGTAATCTCAAAAAAATCATACATCAATTTCTTATCGGCTTGCCTGTTTTTAAAACACCTTGAATTCTTTCGAGTGTTTTTCTTTCTGCGCAAAGTGATAAAAATGCTTCGCGTTCAAGGTCGAGTAAATATTGTTCGCTCACCAAACTCTGTTCGCTCAAATCGCCGCCGCACATGACATACGCGAGTTTGCGAGCAACAAGTGCATCGTGTTCAGTCGCATAATTTGCGCGCTGCATTCCGTTAATTCCCGCGAGCAAAGCGCCGAGCGCAGAACGGCCGAGCACTTTTACATCTTTGCGTTGTTGCGGCATTGTGTAACCTTCTTTGTGCATGTCGATCACACTTCTTTTTGCTTCAGCAATTCTTCTGTTTTGATTGATGACAACTTCATCGTGGCCTTTGCGCAGAATGCCGAGATTGTAAGCTTCATAAGCAGATGTTGCAACTTTTGCAGTTGCGATATTTAAGAACCGATTTTTTAAAGTAATAGTTTCAGGTTCGTCTTCGTGCATTTCATCAGCAGCACGCAATGCGAATTCTTTTGTGCCGCCGCCGCCGGGAATCAAGCCCACACCAAGTTCTACAAGACCAATATAAGTTTCCGCTGCTGCGCAAATTTTATCAGCATGCAAATTCATTTCGCATCCGCCGCCGAGCGCTAGTCCCTGCGGCGCAACAACAACAGGAATGCTTGAATAGCGAACACGCATCATGGTGTTTTGAAACATTCTTATTGCCATATCAAGCTCGTCATATTCCTGCTCGGTGGCAAACATGAATATCATTCCCACATTCGCACCTGCGCTGAAATTAGCGCCATCATTGGCTATCACGAGGCCTTTGAATTTTTCTTCGGCAATGCTGATGCTTTTATTTACAGCTTCCAATACTTCACTGCCGATGCTGTTCATTTTTTGTATTCCATTGCAATGCCACAACATCATCGCCGATATCAAACAGAGAAGCGTTGCTGTTTTTCCAGACAATTTTTTCTTTGTAATTATTTAAGATAATAAATGAATCGCCGCCGGGAATTTGTTTGTAAGATTTCGTGGCAACATCGTAAGAATATCGTTTGCCATTTTCTACTTTGAAAAAAAAATTATTTCCTGCGGAAAGCATTTCATCAACCCATGTTGCAACTGAATAATTTGCGGCTTTCATTGCTTCAACAACTTTCGCAACACCAAGTGTGTCCCAGCTTTCAAACGCGCCTATCTCCCAGCCGAAACCCGCCATCATCGCATCATCTACGCGATAAAGCTCATCGCTTATTTCAGGAATACGATGAGAAATATAGGAGAATAATCCATAATGAAATTGGCGATAAAATTCTCCGGCTTTATCACTTCCCGCAAACAAAATCTTTAATCGTTGTTTCAGATCATCAACAGGTTTCGCAGCTTCGAGCGTTGCGAATTTTGATTTTTTGCGCGCCTCATATTCAAGCGTTGATAAATTCAAAACATAAATTTCTTTCTCGCCTTTTTCATTTTTTTTCTTGATAAAAAATCCCTGTCCTGTTTTATCACCGAGCCAATTATTTTCTACTACTTTATTCAACCATGAAGGAATGTTGAAAATATCTTTTGCTTCGTCGTTCGGCGCATTTTCTGCAACACCTTTTGCCACTTTCACCAGCGTATCAATGCCCACCACATCTGCAGTGCGGAAGGTTGCAGATTTTGGGCGGCCAATAATCGGTCCTGTTAAAGAATCAATTTCATCAATTGTTAACCCTAATTTTTCCATTGCATGAAAAATACTCATGATACCAAAAACACCAATCCTGTTTGCGATAAAAGCAGGCGTATCTTTTGCGAGAACAGTTGTTTTACCCAAAAAACAAATCACCGTAATGCATGAGAAAATCAACAACACTTTTATCTGTGTCAGCCGTTGGAATTATTTCAAGCAAACGCAAATATCTCGGCGGATTAAAAAAATGTGTGCCGCAAAAATTCTTTTTAAAATCATCACTTCTTCCTTCAGCAAGCATGTGAATAGGAATGCCCGAAGTGTTAGTTGTGATAAGTGTTCCGGGCTTGCGGAACTGCTCTACTTTTTCATACACCTGTTGTTTTATATCAAGCCTTTCGACAACAACTTCAATCACCCAATCGCAGGATGAAATGTATTTCATATTGTCATCAAAATTGCCTGTCGTTATTCTTTTCGCCACATCTTTTGTATAAACAGGCGACGGATTGCTTTTTAAAGCAGCCTGCAACGCATCATTCACAATCTTATTTTTTTCGGCAATCTTTGCATCTGCTGCAACACCTTTCGGAACAATGTCAAGCAATAACACCTGCACGCCGATGCCCGCAAAGTGGCAAGCAATGCGGCTTCCCATAACACCACTGCCAAGGACTGCAACTTTTTTTATTGTACGTTTCATACTGCAATTAACTAAGTGACAATTTTGAAAATATTTTAATGCTGCGAAAATAGTTAGTTATGCAACTAATTACAAAATTGAAGGTAACTTTTTTAATTAAAGAGTACCTTCGTCAGCTTATTTTTCAAAACAAATTGTTTCATGAAAAAAATATTCCTTTTAGCTTTTATAATATTATCTGTAAAATCATTTTCCCAGC
>Ga0206909_1154_pt1 | contig 12569 bp, 9 predicted proteins | sample Alteio_BWOrgHeat_76_FD_152943 | JGI IMG/M metagenome (GOLD analysis project Ga0206909, IMG submission 152943) | Enriched cells from forest soil in Barre Woods Harvard Forest LTER site, Petersham, Massachusetts, United States -... | ecosystem: Environmental > Terrestrial > Soil > Temperate forest > O...
TTACGGGGGTTTTAGATCATCTGAGAAAATTTCTAATAGCACGAGACCATTTATGGTTTCCTCTATGCCCCCTTGTGGTTCCCCCGCTAGGGCGACAGAGCCTGCTCAATCCTTGGAAGATAGTGCTTATTTGGAAAGTGTTGTGTATGGTGCTCCTCCTCCCAAAACCGGTTTATCCCCTTTGGCTCCTCCAGGGTATGCTCCCATAATGGATTCTCCTCCTTCTCCTGTGAAAAAGTTTGTTCAGAGACCTAGACGGCATGCTGAGTGTGAAATAACAAAAGAGGATCTGAGAAGCAAACTAGGACGCTTTGGATTAGTGGTAGACGAGGAATATCTTTTAGGCCTTCCTTTCTTCCATTCTGAAATTGTTACTGACTTTCTAAAACATACAATTCAAGCCCCTCCTCCCTTGGGTTCTGGGGAAACGAAATATAGGCCAACAAAACAAGAACAACTCTCAAAAAGAAAAAGAGGAACAACAAAGGCTGAGCTTGTAAGGCAGCTGGGTATACCATTAAGTGAAGATTATATTCAATGGGCTAGTGTATCCACTCTGATAGAAGCAATAAATCTACAAGCATTTGGTATACGGTTAAGTGAAGAGTATCTTCGAGCCAGATCTTTGGAGGATTTGAGACGTGAGCTTTCAGAAGTTCAAATAAGAAGATACAAACAAATTTTCATGCTTCCTCAGTAACGTGAATTCAAGATTAGAAAATGTAGAAACTTCAACAAAAACAATGAGCTATTTAATGACTATGGATCCACAGGTTCTAGCCCACTAGTGTTTGAACGTTGAAGAAGATAGTAATAATAGTACCTATTGTCATCCCCGAGAGGCCAAAGGCCGAGTCGGGGATCCCTATAGCTTAGTTCACTCTTTTTTAAGCATGAAATGCTTGAAAAAGTAAAGTGGACTTAGTTATAGATTCCCTGGATTCCAGCCAGAGCTTAGAATGACACTGCTGGCAATAAAAGTATATTTTTCTGTAATTAAATAAACGCTCAAACACGAGTGGGCCTGACTCGAGGATGACACTGATAGAGGTATGGATTCTGGAAAAACACAAAAATTGTCATTTGTAGAAGTCACCACTGTTCTCAACTATGTTTTTTATAGATCTTTGGAACAAGTCCGAAGATGACGATTAATATGTTTTTTCAACTCTTAAACAACTAAACCCAGTCATCCTCGGGCTTGAGCCGAGATCCATAGAAAGGCTTATTCCATCTCTCAATTTTCTAATCTCCAATTGGCATTATGAATATATTCTCCAAATTATTAACCTTTTGTAAATGTTTTTTTTGCGTTATAGTATAAAGCATTGTTTTTCTAAGTGAATTGTTGAATCATGACTAAAATTTTATATTGTTTTTTAGCTTTAGCATTTTTGATTTCAGATGCGGCTTATAGCCTTTATTATGACAAGGATATCCCAGTGGATTTTAAGGGGATGCTTTTGAATCCAACTGCGTCCTTGCCCAAAGGTGCAAGTCTGGAAGCTACAATGGTTCAGCCGTTTGCGCAAAAGAGAAGAGCTGATGTTGATCTTTTTTCCAATCCTCGAAATTTTCAGTCAGCAAGTCCCCAGAAAGCAGCCATAGATGTTTTGAGTACCGAAGGGCGCATAATGCGCGGTGTTCTGAGCCACGGTAATACTGCTTATAACAACATTTCTACTGCAGCCGCAGAAGGAGTCATTAACATTTTTAATGGCGCGTTAGGATTTAGCAATGTTCAAGCAACCGTTGCCCAAGAAGAAATGATGGCACGAAATCTGCTTGCTGCTGCGCATGCGATGGGCAGTGATGCTGTATCGAAAAAAATCACTCAGTTTGAGAGAGTCTATAACAGCCTCAGCGATCGCCGTCAAAAACAGCATTTACAGATCTCGGCTATGTTAATGTTAATGGGTAGTAGCTCTTTGGGAGCAGACGACGGTTGGTATAGAAATAACATTGATGTAGATAGTGTTAACAAAAAATTTCAGCCTTATATTGAGGAATTTACAAACTTAATTTTCGCTGAGGAAGCAAGTGCTGGTGTTCTAGCACCCACGCGCTCAGATAACCTAATGGATTTAGAAATTGCTCCCTTGAGGTACAAGGAAAAGCCTCAATCGACACTTTATGGAACGCCTGGCATTAAAGCTAGCGCACTTCACGCAACAGTCACAGGGGCAAGATATCCAGCTGGAGTGATGGTTTTGGGTTCTCACCGTGTTCCAACCTTTGAGCCCCAGGATATGTTTTCGATAACGGCAGAACTTGCACCGAATCATTATTTCATTATCATGCAACCAACTGATGTAAAAGATCCAGTTCTTCGCCCTCATTACATGCAGATATACACTGACCCCAAGACAGCAGAGGGTTCTGGTAGAGTCGATCTTTCAGTTGATGATTTATTGGACACTCCAAAAACACTCACTATTGATTGGAAGGTTGCAAGACAATCTAGTCCTTTTGATTCAAAAGTAGAACCCACACGAAAGGTTGCCAATGATGGCAGTTTGAAGGACGTAATAGGAGCCGATGATAAAGACTCCTACACCTTCGTTGCTTCAACTGTTGGTTCTAGAGGAGGGGCAGCGAAATACTTTTATTGGTCACCGACAACAACACAGATGAAGATGATAAAAGATTTTGCAAAAAATAAAAAGGGGGAGCCTTTTGCGCTAGGTGAGTTAATCAATGAATTGAAGACAAAAGAAGCCTTGGGGGTAGCAGAGTCCTCTCTACTCACCAGCCTCCTTGTCGATAAAAATTTAGAAAGTTTCTGGGACTAAAATGAGCATGCAGATTTTCTGGAAGGCCTGTGTCGCTTCAGGAACTATTAGGGACTCCTCGGAATGACGCTTTCCGCCTGTCATCGCGAAGCCCGTTAGAGCTGTGGCGATCCAGTTTTTGAAACACAATGGGCATATAGATACAAAATTGCTAAAAAGTTGATCCAATCAAAGGAGTTAAAAATGAAAAAGAATATAAAGTTACTGACGTTGTTATTTTTGTCTAGCGCTTGTGTGCCTTCAAATTCGGTTTTGGCTTCTGATCCAAGTATTCCCGGCGCGTTCCCTGGGGAATCAACGGCTTTGACCACCCGTCCATCATTTGCAGTAGCTCTGCCTGGAACAAATCCAGGTGTCCCTACTGCCCCGTTGGCTTTATTAGGAAGATATGTGCATCAGGATAGATCGGGAGCTGGTTCAGAAATCGTTGAGTATAATTTAGGGGGCGTCCATATGGGTGTCATGACAGCGGCTGATGAATTTGATTCCCCGGAACTTGTACGAATTAAAGAAAATGTTAAGCATTTAACACATGATGGCGGGACACATTTTTCTGGTGAGGAATATGAAGATAGCAGACCTGGGAGCGTAGCAACATGCGATAGATCAATTCTGGAGGCTTATCCCAAGTTAATTAATTTTCAAAAAGGACTTAATGATTTTTCAAATGGAACGCTTGTCAATGAATTAGATATGCTGTCAAAAGCAATCCAAAGATTACAGCAAGATGGCATCATTGGCAATGTTTCTGGAAGTAATCCCATAAAACAGGTCAGAAAAAAGTTTGGCGAACTTGTGCAAACGATTCAAAGTTTAGAAACAGTTGTCGGGGATGGCAGTCATATAGAGTTTGATAAGGCTCAATCAGAATTGATAGAGCATATGACTTCTTTAAGAAGTTCTATTGAATCTTTAAAAATTGATGATTTAAGGAGGGATGATTTCCTTTCTTTGCAATCACAAATTCAAGTGGCATTAAGGAATGTCTATGGTGATATCCAAAGATTAACTATAACTGATCTTCCATCGGCTTTTGAAAAAAGGAAATTCGGTTCCTTTATATCGAACACTGATAGGAAAAAGGTGGCTTTACGTCAAATTCAAGACATGCAACAGACTATTCAAAATCTGAGAGAGGTTTCACCTTCTGTTGCGATGTTGGCACTGAACATCATACCAGCCCTTTTTGACCGAGTCAAATTAGAGGGTTCTGTTTTGGCTGATATGTTGCAAGATGATTTATCAACAATTTTGGAAATATCGGATGAAGCTGTTCAGCTTTTTCAAGTGTATATACAAGGCAGAATACCTGTTGATGCTAAAAGTGGCCTTGGTCTTTCAGAAATTTTTGAGCTCCCACCCCAAGAAAATATTGTCGAATTAGAAAGGGTGGACATAGCGGGTATTCAAAGAAAGCTGACGCAAGTTGCAAGTATGCTTGGGAATATGAAAAATCCACGCTCTTCTTTCTCTGGAGTAGAGAGCTTTATTGCCAATGCTAAGAGGTTAACTCCAGGGGAAGACGCTCACGTTGAAAATGTACTCAGATTCTTGCCTGCATTCGAAGGACAAAGAGCGAAGGTTCAAGATTTAACTTCTTTACCAATCGCACAACAATCTTTGCAAGATCAGCTTCAGCATTTTCTAAAGGGTGTTCGACTGATTAATCGTTTGCTTGCGGAAGTTGTTAAATTTAGCATCGGTGCTAAAGATTTTGCACGAGGGACATATGTTGCAGAACTTTTGAAAGAGACCGGTGCTATGGGAGGAGCAGGGGGTAGTTCATCAACAACGGATCTGGCCGTTAGAGGGGACATGCCTTTTGAATTGGCGTTGCCAGCAGGTGAGCCAGATGCAGCTATCCTAAGCACATTATCTGGTTATAAGAAAGATGATGGAGAAACGGCTATGAGCAATTCTTTACCCGCTCTTCAACAGGAGGTTTCAAAAGCAGAAAGCTATCTGGCAGAGTCTCCTTCAGACGCGGCAATTCTAGCTGGAATCAGTAAACTCGCAGATAAGCGTAAAACTGATGCAGTTCGTGCGGACGAAGGTAGGATAAAATTGTTTGGCACAATGGGCGGTAGCGCGGCACCTGCGAGACCATCTATTGCCGCAATTCTTGAGTCAAGAACGACAGCAGCAGTGTCTCCAGCCGTCCCTGTAATGCCATCGGTTGACCCACTTGCGGATGAGTTGAAATTTAAGAGGGATATATCTTTGGATCGAGCTAAAAGTATCCTTGGTGTATCTGATGTTTCTGCGGGCAGGTATCAAATAGAACTAAACTCAGGTTTAGTTGACAGCCTTAGCTCCATTATACCAGGATTTACGAATATGGAGTACATCACAGTTCCTGAAGCAAGAAACTTGGTATCAGGATTAAGCTACGTTTATGAAGGTCTTATGGCTGAGGTATGTGAGAACAATCCAGAAATCTTTAAACAGGTTTTGCAGGCATATAGAAAAATGGGACAATCATTCCAATTAGCTCTTAATCTCGACTTATCAAAAGAGGGACTGGATTTACTTGGTTCAGCAGATCGGACAGCTGCTACTCAAGATCGTCAAATGTGGACTTCTTCGGTGACAGTTCTTAAAAGTATCGCTCAACCTTTGCTTGAAGAAAAGAGAGCAAATCAGGCAGGAGCAGCAATTGCTGCATTGGGTGCTATGAGAAAATAGAACTTTTGTGATATTCTGGATTGCCACGTCGCTCCTCGCAATGACGACCAGTGAACGTCATCGCGAGCGTAGCGTGGCGATCCAGTGTGTTTCTTCCACAACCCATTGTTTTTATTGAAGTTTTCAAATTTTTTAATCTCCAACTCACGTTAAAATTAGAATTGCCCTGACTCCCTCCAAAATCATTTACATAATTCTCAAACCTAAGTATTGTTGGATATCTTATTTTTAGGTACAATTCATCCATGTCTGAAAAATCTCTGGAACATTTTGATTCAACATCAAATAATCAAGTCATCACTTTGGGATGCCGCTTGAATACTTATGAATCAGAAGTCATCAAAGATTTATCTCATCAATCCGGTTTAAAAGACGCTATTATTATTAATACATGCGCTGTCACAGCCGAGGCTGAGCGTCAGGCGCGACAAATTATCAGAAAATTCAGACGAGAAAATCCAACATCAAAAATCATTGTCACTGGGTGTGGCGCACAGATTAATTCAGAGCAATATGCAGCTATGCCTGAGGTAACATCCGTTATTGGCAATGATGAGAAAATGAAGATCGAAACCTATCAATTCTTAACAACAAACCAAAACGAACGGGTCTTGGTGAACGATATTATGTCGGTTAAAGAGACAGCAGGGCATTTGGTATCAGGTTTTGAGGGAAAAGCCCGTGCTTTTGTGCAAGTGCAAAATGGTTGTGATCACCGCTGTACTTTTTGCACAATCCCTTATGGTCGTGGCAATTCCAGAAGTGTTGCGATGGGCGAGATTGTGGGGCAAGTCAGGTCACTTGTTAAGGGTGGGTACCAAGAAGTGGTTATAACAGGTGTTGATATAACCTCTTATGGGGGGGATCTTCCGGGAAACCCAACTTTGGGGCAGATGTTAAAACGTCTGTTGGCTTTGGTGCCAGAGCTTCCCCGTTTACGGTTATCATCTGTTGACCCTGTTGAAATTGACGAGGATTTATGGCGTTTGATTGCGGATGAAGAACGATTGATGCCCCATCTTCATTTGAGCCTTCAAGCAGGGGATGATTTAACTCTTAAAAGAATGAAGCGGCGTCATTTGCGCGGCGATGTCATTGAGTTTTGTAAAAGAGCAAGATTGTACAGACCTGATGTTGCTTTTGGAGCTGATTTAATTGCTGGGTTTCCAACGGAAACAGACGAGATGTTTTTAAATACGTGCCGTATTGTTGATGAATGTGATTTAACATATTTGCATGTGTTTCCTTATTCTGCCCGTTCTCACACGCCAGCTAGTCGTATGCCACAAGTGCAACCACGGATTATAAAGGAAAGAGCGGCTCAACTTCGGCAATGTGGCGAGCGAGCTTTGCATCGCTTTTACGATCGGTTATTAAATAAGGAAACAACGGTTTTGGTTGAACATACAAAGGATGGTTTTGTTACAGGTAAAACGGATCATTTTGCGTCTATTAAAATTGAAACCGATGATCAATCCTATATTGCGGGGACGTTGCATCAAGTCAAAGTTATTGGTAAAAATGAGAGTGAATTAAAGGGAGCATTTATTTGAGTAAGACAAGTTTATGGAGTCGTTTTAAAAAGGGTCTTCAAAAAACCTCTGATCAACTTGGTGGTCAAATCAAAGACCTTTTTTTGAACCGTAAATTAGACGCAAACACCCTGAATGAGCTGGAAGACCTTTTGATCCAAGGTGATATTGGGGTTGCTACAGCAAGTAAACTCAGACAAATCCTCGCCTCTCAAAAATTTGATACTGAAACCTCTGAAATGACTGTTAGAAGTGTGTTAGCAGCTGAAATTGAGAAAATTTTAGAGGTCGTCGAAAAACCATTCCCTATAGAAAAAACGGGTCAAACGCAGATTGTTTTGGTGGTGGGTGTGAATGGTAGCGGCAAAACAACGACAATTAGCAAGTTGGCCAAGCAGTGTTTGGATCAAGGATTAAAAGTTGAGCTTGCTGCTTGCGATACATTCAGAGCAGCAGCGGTTGAACAATTGCAGATGTGGGGCGAGCGACTTTCTATTCCAGTTTATGCAGCTCCAAACGGTGCAGACGCGGCTGGACTTTCTTTTGAAGCTGTTACGAAAGCCATAGCTAATAAAGCAGATGTTTTGTTTGTTGACACAGCTGGACGTTTGCATAATAAAGAAGGCCTGATGAATGAACTTCAAAAGATTATAAGGGTCATCAAAAAAGTTGATGAATCAGCGCCGCATCAAACATTATTGGTTTTGGATGCAACAACGGGACAAAATGCCCACAATCAAGTTTCTGTTTTTCAAGAAATGGCTGGAGTGACGGGGTTGATTGTGACCAAACTGGATGGAACGGCCAAAGGTGGTGTTGTCGTTAGTTTGGCTGAAAAGTATGCTTTGCCCATTCATGCATTGGGAATAGGTGAGCAAGCAGAAGATTTACAGGCCTTTAACGCCCACGAGTTTGCTGTTACATTGGTTGGGCTAGAATGAATGAAATATCTTCAATTTAATCCAAAATTAAAAACAAGGACATCATATGATAACTGACTTTCCGATCACAAAAGGTAAGACCTTTACCGATGTGGAAGCAGCCTTAGATTATATTGATCATCTTTATCAAGAAAGCAGTGATCGTATAAAAGCTGCTTTTCATGGAATTCTAGATGGGGTCTTGGATGAAACTTTGGTCAATGAAGCGACTTATCCGTTTATAGGAATAAAGGTTGAGTCGAAAGATTTACATGTTGATGCGCGTATGAGCTATGGTGTTGTTTTAGAGCCTGGACACTATGGCACAACAGTGACACGTCCAGATATCCTAAGGAACTACTACCGTGAGCAAATTTCTTTATTATTAGCTCATCACAAGGTGCCCGTTGTCATTGGTGCTAGTAAAGTCGCCATTCCATTACCATACGTGGTGGATCATACACCAATGCAATTAGATGCTGAGCAACTATGGCATGTTCGTAATGGATTTGTGTTGCCCAACCTTAGTCGTCTTGATGATTCAATTCCAAATGGTACATTTCATCCTAAAGCTGATGAATTGAAACCATTAGCGTTGTTTTCGGCCGAGCGTGTTGATTTTTCACTACATCGTTTACAGCATTATACGGGAACGTCGCCTGAGCATTTTCAAGGATTTGTGCTTTTAACCAACTATCAGCGTTATATTGATGAATTTATTGCCTATAGCAAGGAGCAATTAGCTGAAGGAGAAGGGTATAGTGAACTTGTGGGGCCAGGTAATTTATCGATTGATAAACATCATTCAGAAAATTTTGCATCGCCTCTAAAGCATTTACCACAAATGCCAGCTTATCATTTAAAGCGTAAGGATGGGCAAGGCGTTACTTTCATTAATATTGGCGTTGGCCCCAGTAATGCTAAAACCATTACGGATCATTTGGCCGTTTTAAGACCACATTGTTGGCTAATGCTAGGGCACTGTGCGGGGCTTAGATCTACTCAGATCCTTGGAGATTATGTGCTGGCCCATGCTTATGTGCGTGAAGATCATGTATTGGATCAAGATTTACCACCGTGGATTCCTTTGCCGCCGATTGCTGAAGTGCAAGTAGCGTTACAAGAAGCGGTTGCGAATGTGAGTCAAGAAAAAGGAGCGGAGCTTAAAGCCCGAATGCGGACAGGAACACTTGTCACATCTGATAACCGTAATTGGGAACTTAGAACGCATGAGCTTTATGAACGTTTTAAACAATCTCGTGCGATTGCTTTGGATATGGAATCTGCCACAGTGGCAGCCAATGGATTTAGATTTCGTGTTCCTTATGGCACGTTATTATGTGTTTCTGACAAACCAATTCATGGTGAGATCAAGCTTCAAGGCATGGCCAATATTTTTTATCGTCAGCGCGTTAATCAGCATTTAAAAATTGGCTTAGAAGCTGTTCGTTTGCTCAGAGAAGCAGGTGTTGAACAGCTTCATTCTAGAAAACTTAGAGGTTTTGACGAACCACCGTTTCGCTAAGGACAATGAAAATATGTTAGAAACTGCTGTTCCTTCACTTCAAATGGGCATCCCTTTTTTAGGGGTTCTTTTGTCGATTTCTTTGCTTCCACTGTGGGTTCCAAAGTTATGGCACCGTTCTGAAAACTGGATCCTTTTAGGCTGGGGGGTGTTGTCTTTGGTCCTAATGGCTCAGATAAAGGGTATAGAGGGCACAAGTTTTTCTGTTGTTGAGATTATTTTTCATGAATATTTGCCGTTTATCATTCTTTTGACAGTCCTTTATATTATTAGTGGTGGGCTGCATATTCGCTTAAAAACAGTTGCGAGTCCTTTGACCAATACTGGCTTTTTGTTGATAGGAGCATTGATTGCCAGCATCGTTGGGACAACAGGGGCTGCAATGTTGTTAATACGCCCTTTTATACGCATGAACCATCACCGCCATTACCAGTCACACAATATTATTTTCTTTATTTTTGCTGTTGCTAATATTGGTGGGTGTTTAACGCCTTTAGGTGATCCGCCATTGTTTTTGGGGTACTTAAACGGCGTGGATTTTTTCTGGACGTTAAAGCATTTGTTTATGCCATTTTTGGTTACCATTATACCTTTGCTTGGCATTTATATGGTGATTGATTGGACTTTAGAAAAACGTGAAAAAGCGACTAAGAAAATCATTTCCCAACCTGACGCAACGTTTTTGTTAGAGGGAAAAATAAACCTAGTTCTTTTACTGGGTGTCTTGCTTGTGGTGATAGGCACGAATATTCCAGAAAATTTGTCGGCATATTGTGTTTTTGGATGTGATGTTTCATCTAATCAATTGTTAAGAGATATAGGGCTTATTGTTTTGGCTGTCATTTCTTTTGTTATTACCCCTAAAATCGTTCACCAACATCATCATTTCTCATGGGCGCCCATATCAGAAGTTGCACGTGTGTTTGCAGCAATTTTCATTACGATGATTCCTGTTAACATGATGTTATTGGCGGGAGACAAAGGCCCCTTTGCACCCATTCTTGCTTTTACAGGCCAACATCATCCATCTTTTGTTTACTTTTGGCTGACAGGGATTTTTTCTGCATTTCTGGATAATGCGCCCACTTATTTGATTTTCTTTAAAATGGCGGGTGGAAAAGCTGATATATTAATGGGGCCGATGTTTAAAATTTTGATGGCTATTTCTTTGGGTTCTGTTTTTATGGGAGCGATGACTTATATCGGTAATGCGCCAAACTTTATGGTGAGAGCCATTGCAAAACAAAGTGGTGTTCCTATGCCCAGCTTTTTAGGGTATATGGTGTGGTCGGTTGTGATTCTTGTTCCAATCTTTTTAGGGGTGAGCTTATGGCTATTGTGGTAGATCCTTTTGTTGGCAAAATAGCCGATGATTTTACGTTAGTTGCAGATGATGGAACCCTTTTTACCTTGTCAAAGTTAAAAGGAAAAAAGATTGTTTTGTATTTTTACCCTAAAGACGATACCAGTGGTTGCACCAAGCAAGCTTGCGATTTTAGGGATCATAAGTCCGAGTTTGATGCAAAAAATATTTGTATTATTGGTATTTCCAAAGACGACACAAAACGTCATCAAAACTTTAAAAGCAAGCATCAACTAAACTTTACTCTTTTAAGTGACGTTGATGGAAAAGTTTGTGAGTCTTATGGTGTTTGGAGAGAGAAATCAATGTATGGACGTAAATACTTCGGTATTGACCGTTCAACTTTTTACATTGATGAAAATTTTTTCATACGCGATGTTTGGCGCAAAGTCAAAGTTCCAGGACATTATCTGGATGTGTTAAAAAATTTGGATATGTAAGGCTAGTTATTCAATTTTTTAGCAAATACGACATATGCCATGTTTTTAAACCTCTCTTTTAAGTTTTTTTCTTGTTTTCTAGATAGGTCAACCCATATGTTGCTAAAATAATAAGACAACCTCCTAGTATTGTCGAAAAAGTAAGAGCTTCTTTAAAAAGAAAAAAACCAACAGGTATGGCTATGACAAACCGCATGTACTCTAAAGGTGACAAGAACGCGGGGCTTCCCAGCTTTAATGCACGCACATAAGAGAGCTGAGAGATAATCCCGAATAAACCCACACAAATCATAATCCAAACGTCTCTTCCACTCGGCGCTTTCCAATAGGGAAGGGCGATCAAACCTGTAAACAAGACACTGACTATATTGGTATAGGTTAAAATAAGAACTGTTGATTCAGAGTTGGATAACTTTTTTGTGCAAATAAGAGATGCGCTTGCGGAAAAGTTTGCAAAAAGTAATACCCACAAGGCATGATTCACCACAAAATTCTGAGGGTTCGCAATAATCAAGACACCCAAATAACCACAAATGATAGTTAACCATTTTCCAGGTGTTACTTTATCTTTTAAAATAAGGGCAGCCATCAGTGTTGTTAGCAATGGTTCCGTCAGGCCAATGGCTGACGCTTCGGCCAAAGGCAAATGGCGATAAGCATAATAGGTACATGCAAGTGCACTGCAATTAAAACACACGCGCAAAAGATGTAACGGGTGACGCTGTGTTTTGAAAGCTTTTACCCCTGAGGAAACAACAAAGGGAAGGGTAAATAAAAAACCAAACGAACATCTTAAGAAAACAAGGACAAATCCACTTGTCTCCAGATCCAGTAATTTTGCAAACGACATAGCAGTCGTAATGCTCGCTGACCAGAGAAACATCCACAAAATACTTTGTCTGTGAATAGATAAAGAGGAGAAAAGATTTTGTACCATTATCCTACAAGATTTTTGTTAAGTTTCAGTAGATGTCACAACAAATTACACTAGTCAAACACCTTCCAGCTTATAAAGTCAACTTTAATGTCATTTCTGTCTTAGGTTGAAAAAAGTGAAAACATATCCAATAAGTTTAAGAGGTCTGTAATAAAGAGAAAAAATAATCTATACTTAAAACGTTTCTTGAAAGATGAAGAGTATATATTAGCTTTTTATTAAAGGAGACAAATATGCCTTATGCTATAAATTCCGACCTTCCTGAATCAATTAAAAATAATTTACCAACTCATGGCCAAGATATTTATCGGGCAGCATTTAATTCAGCCTGGGAAGAATATAAGGAATCAGCGAAAAGAAGAACCGCAGAAACAA
>Ga0206909_1145_pt2 | contig 12561 bp, 4 predicted proteins | sample Alteio_BWOrgHeat_76_FD_152943 | JGI IMG/M metagenome (GOLD analysis project Ga0206909, IMG submission 152943) | Enriched cells from forest soil in Barre Woods Harvard Forest LTER site, Petersham, Massachusetts, United States -... | ecosystem: Environmental > Terrestrial > Soil > Temperate forest > O...
GCTCATTATAGCCAATATCATGACTTTCAAGAAACAGATAACTTAAAGCAAAATATTTTACAAACTTATCAAGATGATTTTCATAAATACGGAAGAACAAAGCAAGTTCCTCTCCTGAGGAAAGTTTTTAAAACCATCCCTAGTTTAATTGGGGACACACTCAAATACGCAACTATTGATCGAGATTATAAATCGACACAAGTTAGAGAAGCCTTAGAAAATTTGCATCTAGCTAGGCTTATTCATTTAGTCTGCCATAGCAATGCAACAGGTATCCCGTTAGGATCAACCGTTAACCCTAAAATTTTTAAGGTGATTTTTTTAGATATTGGATTGCAATGCGCCACTTTGGGATTAGATCAGCTAGAAATTATCAACGGACAGGATTGGGCATGGATCAATCGCGGCAGTTTAGCAGAACAATTCATTGGACAAGCTCTTTTAAAGCTAAATGCCTCCTATCACGTCCCAGAACTTTTTTATTGGGTACGTGAAAAAGCGCAAGCGGCAGCAGAAATAGACTACATTTGGCAATACAAAAATTCCTTGATTCCAATTGAAGTCAAAGCAGGGAAAACGGGGCGATTAAAATCATTACATTATTTCATTCAAGAAAAACCGTGGTCTTTTGCTGTTCGATTTAATGCAGACCTGCCTAGTTTTTTGACAGAGACTGTTAAGTTACCAGAAGAGAATCCTATTTCCTATAAGCTCTTATCTTTGCCTTTTTATCTGGCAGAACAACTGGAGAGATTAGTCTCTTTGGAAGAGAAGAGCCTAGCGTACTTAAAATGAACCTAGGCCTTTTGCTTGAGTTTTTGAGAAAAAACTTTTCATCATGTTTTTTTCTGCCCAAAGCCCCAATCTTCCTGCTACGTAATTGGCAGCAACAGCAGCAATTCCTGTAGGAGTTAGGACTCTTCCTGTATTTACCAAAAACCCAACAGCGTTACCACCAATGCGGGCTTTTGATTCTGAACAGCCCATGTATTGTAATCCTGTACTGGCTATCCAAGACGCACCCACAGGAAGCCAAGATCCTGTAGCGAATACCAAGGCTGCATTGGTTGCCCTTTTAACATGGTAGGCATTTCTTTCACTAACCATACAGGAAAGATGGAGAGCATCCCCAAGGGCTTCTGGTAAAACTGCGAAAACAGCGCCGCTTAATGCAGATACTCCAAGTATTGAAAGGGTATCCGTTTCAATAGACGTTGCCATTGTTTCATCATAAACAACCAAAGCTCGTGATTTAGCAGGGTCAGCTGAAGCAGGGGAACGTTCTAAATACGTTGTGTTTCCAGTTGCATAACTCAGAAAAGAAGAGACTAAAGATTCTTGACTTGAACTCGGAGATACATGTATAGTCCCTCCATGACATTTACTTGTTTGGCATGATTGCATCATGGCTTTCGATTGATTATGTTGAAGGTAAGAAGCCGCCTGTGTCCAGCTAATGTTGGTCATACCCTGCACGTTTAAATTTTCTAACTTAAGGTTTGGCAAACTCAGCAAAACAGGAATCAATACTTGAGGTCCTTCTGGTCCCGTTGATCCAATGAAGTTGCCTGCCAAATTTAGCATTTCTAAGCTTCGTGTTTGGTTAAGTCCTCGACCCAACGTTACCGTCCCATCAGAATCGGTATAACCAATATAATTGGTTGAGAGATCGAGAGAAGTAAGCCGTGTCAAACTAGATAGGCCCTGAGCTAGCGCTACTGTTCCATTAGAATCTGTCCAGCCTATCCAATTACTTGAGAGATCGAGAGAAGTAAGCCGTGTTAACTTGGAGAGTCTCTGACCCAATGCTGTCATTCCGCGAGAATCTTTGCGTCCTATCTCAGTAGCTGAGAGATCGAGAGAGGCGAGTTGTGTTAAACTAGATAGGCCCTGAGCTAGCGCTACTGTTCCATTAGAATCTGTCCAACCTATACTATTTTGTGAGAGATCGAGAGAGGCGAGTTGTGTTAAACTGGACAGGCCCAGACCTAGCGCCACTGTTCCATTAGAATCTGTCCAACCAATTTTATTGAATGAGAGATCGAGGGAGATGAGTTGAGTAAGGTTTGAGAGTCCCTGACCGAGCGCTACTGTTCCCTCAGAATCTATCTGGCCTATGTGATTTTGTGAGAGATCGAGAGAGGTGAGTTGTGTTTGACCTTGTAAGCACTGCAATAAAACCTTTATCGTTAATGAACTTGGAGATGGCATCCTGTATGATAGATCGCAACTTTGATTGGAGGGTAGCAGAGATTGGCAAAAGATAATAGCATCCGTAGTTGATGAAATGACGGTTGGAAGAGAGTTTACTAATGTGTGGTTTAATGCCTTATTAATTTCTGCGATATCTGTATTCGTCACTGGGTTTGGCAAAAATTCAAAAGTTTGCAGCTTGTGTAAGTCATAAAGAGATTTTACAAGAGATTTTAAATCATTATGATCTATCACATTACTTGAAAGATCCAGCGAGGTAAGCTGTATTAGGTTGGATAGCCCCCGACCGAGCGCAATTGTCCCCTTTGAATCTGTGGAGCCTATGTAATTACTGGAGAGGGTGAGGGAGGTGAGTTGCGTTAAATTAGACAATCCCTGACCGACTGCTCTCGTTCCATTTGAATCCGTATAGCCAATCCAATTGACTGAGAGATCGAGAGAAGTGAGTTGCGTTAAATTAGACAATCCCTGACCCAACGCTACCGTTCCGTCAGAATCAGTATAGCCAATATCAATGGAATGGAGATTAAGAGAGGTGAGCTGTGTTAGATCAGAAAGTGCATGGCCAAGTGCTGCTACTCCATGAGAATCTTTATTGCCAATCTGGTTATTCCAAAGAGCGAGAGAGGTCAATCGTGTTAGCTTCGATAGTCCCTGAGCTAGTGCCACGGCTCCATTAGAATTCACATGGCCTATCAAATTCTGTGAGAGATCGAGAGAGGTGAGTCGTGTTAAGTTGGATAATCTTTGACCGAGTAAAAGCGTTCCGTTTGAACCTCCCTGACCTATGTGATTTTGTGAGAGATCTAAGTGTGTTACACCATCAAGAATTGGAAAGATGGCTTCAAAATCTTCAGGGGTATTAACGGCATTTCCTGAGAGGTCTAACGATGTAAATGTTATGTTGTGATTCAAGAGAGCACGAATTATGTTAGCAATGGTTTGACCTGAAAGACCTTTATTGGAAAGATCAAGATCGATGGTACAATTTGGAAAATAATACTGATCGAGATTACCTATTAAAGTCTCTACTGGCTGACCCGGAATAATATTAAAAGTCTGTAAGAACGCTTCAAAGCATTCTTGTGTTAGATCACTGGCCCAGGGCTCCACTCCTGCAACACTCACACCTGGTTGTTCTGGGCATGACTCTGCTTTTAATAAAGCAGTAATAATAGCTTGAAATAATCTTGCTTCTAAATACAACTTTCCAGCTTTAAAGAGAGTCGGAACAATCAGTTCTGTTGGAGTACGAGGAAAACCCAATGACCATAAAAGATACTTGGCATAAAGAGCCGTCATTCCGGTCTGGAACTTTTTTGAAAAAGTTTCTTTTTGTTTTGTTCTGTTAAAATTAGCCATTTCTTGAAGAAAGAAAAAAGCTTGATCTTTTATTTTGGTGCGATCATCCATGGTATTTAAAAAATTATATTTGCTTTTTTTTTCATCTTCTCTTGTAAAGGGAGGTTTTTTAGAAAAAGCTTTAGCATCTCTGGTGTTTAAACCAAAAGTAATACTCATCACGCGAGCTAAGGCATTTATTGGCGTATAGCCATGATGATCCGTGCTTAACGTTTCTAGACATTTCCAAATCTTTTGTAAATCCTCTGCAGAAACAGACGGATTCCATAGAAAGTTCTTCATCAAGAAGTTGAGTCTTTGATCTAAAGGATGAAGGGGGAGTAACCACCTGAGCGTATCTCTTCCAAAACTTGGCTTTAAGATTCCAATTTCTTGTATGAGTTCTGAGATTTCTTCACTACTCAAAGAACTCTTTCGAGTATTCCAAAGACCTTTGATAGTTCCCCAAACAAAAGGTGCTACTAGCAAGGATTTAAGATAAGGTAACACACCACTTTGATATCCTAATACATCATGGAAAACACCCAGAAGAACTTGTTCATCTGAATTTATTAAAAAATCAAATATATTTACTGTATTGTGAGAAAGAGATGGGCTTTGACATAGTAAAGGAGTTTTTTGATCAAGATAATTATGAAGCTGATAGAAAGTTAAAGCAATTATACCGGTTTCAAGCGCTCGCCAAATAATAAATTCAGCTCCTTGGCGAAGACCATCAACAAATAAAATATATTTGCGAGCACGCTCAGATCTAACAGGAAAAGACCCTCCTGATAACCAAACAGGAGAAGAGCAGAATCTTTTTTGATCATCGGTCTGGGTGACTTCGTCATTTCTTAAAGTTAGAGAATATCCCAATCGTTGTAAGAGATTATCAACGTTGGCCCACCGCAAAGATCCTTTCCACAAAGACTTTTCAATTGTTGAAAGCTTATTCAAAGCCGCTTCTTCATCAAGAAATTCTCGTGGAGTTGCATTTGCTAGGGGAGACATTTCAATATGACGCGGGAAAGGCTCCTGGGTAAATCCCTCTTTAGGTTTGAGAGGTACTGGAACAAAAGAAATATTTGCTTCTTCTCTCTCCACATTTTCCCCTGCAGACAGAAGGCTTTCTTCTAAAGATCCTTCTAAACCCAGAACAGAGCCTCTTGTACTGAGCCTCGGCCCCAAATTGGAACCTCTGTTCGGATCATCCATTGCCCAAGTAATCTGCTGACAACACAGCACCATGGCAAGCAGGACCCGGAAGATTCTATCTGCCAAAACGGAGAGATGAATAGAAAATTTCCCAACGCTTTTTGATTCTTTGATCATGCTAAAATTTTCTCTCATAAAATATAAAGGAACGTTGGGGCTGGAACTCTCTCAAAAGAGATTTACTAGTTCCTATCATCCTGCTTTCCCTATATCAAAACGAATTGACAGTGAAAATTCCTACTTGTTTCTTAAATTGACGGACTTAGCTCTTTAGTTTTACTCCCTGAAAAAAACCTTTTCATCATGCTTTTTTCTGCCCAAAGGCCCAGTCTTCCTGCTGTATAATTGACAGCAACGGCGGCAATTCCTGTAGGTGTTAGGGCTCTTCCTGTATTCACCAAAAAACCAACAGCATTACCACCAACACGGGCCTTTGATTCTGAACAGCCCATGTATTTTAATCCTGCGCTGGTTAACCAAGACACGCCTACAGGAAGCCAAGAGCCTGTAGCAAAAACAAGCGCAGCATTGGTTGCCATTTTAACGTGGTAAGCATTTCTTTCACTGACCATACCAGAAAGATGGAGAGCATCGCCAAGGGCTTCCGGCAAAGCTGCGAAAGCAGCGCCACTTAGAGCAGATACTCCAAGTGCTGAAAGAGTATCCGATTCAATAGATGCTGCCGCTGCTTCCTCATAAACAACCAAAGCCCGTGATTCAGCAGGGTCAGTTAGGGTAGAAGGTAGTTCTAAATACGTTGCGTTTCCCGCTAAATAAGGTGTCTGACTCAGAAAAGAAGAGACTGGAGATTCTTGGTTTAAATTCGGAGATACATGTATACTTCCCCCAAAACACTTACTTATCTGGCAGGCGTCCATCATGGCTTGAGAGCGAGTTTGCTGAAGAGTATTAGCAAAATTCGTCCAAGAAACGTTCACCATATCTTGTATGTTTAGACTTTCTATCCTCAGATTAGGCAAAAGAGTTTTGTTAAGTAAAACAGAAATTAGTGCTTCTGGCCCTTCTGTACCTGTTGAACCAATGTAGTTTACTCCTAAGTTCAGTGTCCTTAAATTATATGTACCTCTGATCCCTTTTGTGAGGGCTAGTGTTCCCTCCGAGTCTATATAACCAATATAATTGTAAGAGAGATCAAGACTCGTGAGTTGAGTCAGATGAGATAAACCTTCACCGAGAGACACCGTTCCATTCGAGTTTGTAGCCCCAATCAAATTCTGCGAAAGATCAAGACTCGTGAGTTGTATCAAATGAGATAAACCTTTACCCAGAGCTGCTGTCCCCTCCGAATCTGTATAGCCAATATAATTGTCTAAAAGATTAAGACTCGTGAGTTGAGTCAGATGAGATAAACCTTCACCGAGGGCTATCGTTCCCTCCGAATCCGTATTACCAATATAATTGGCCCAGAGATTAAGACTTGTGAGTTGAGTCAGATAAGATAAACCTTCACCGAGGGCTATCGTTCCCTCCGAGTTGTTAGATCCGATCGAATTGTCCGAGAGGTCAAGACTCGTGAGTTGAGTCAGATGAGATAAACCCTGACCGAGAGCCACAGTTCCCTTCGAGTCTGTATAACCAATCAAATTGCGCGAGAGGTTAAGGCTCGTGAGGTGTGTGAGGTAGGATAGTCCTTCACCAAGGGCTACTGTCCCCTCCGAATCCGTATAACCAATGAAATTGTACGAAAGGTCAAGGCTCGTGAGTTGCGTGAGGTAGGATAGTCCTTCACCAAGGGCTACTGTTCCCTCCGAATCTGTATTACCAATCTGATTTCCCGAGAGACTCAGAAAAACAAGTGATTTAGATTTTAAACACTGCATCAAAGTTTTTATAGTAGATGCACTTGGATTTGGCATTCTGCGAGAAAGATCACAGTTTTGAACGGATGAAGGTAAAGATTGACAATACGTATCTGCATCTGCAGATGATGTGATAATGCTCGGAAGAGGTGGAGCTAAGGTAAGATTCAGTGCCTCATTAATTCCGACGATATCTGTGTTTGTAATCAAGTTAGGTAAAAATTGAAAGGTTTTCAGTTGATGCAAGTTACGGAGAGACATCGCAAGAATTTCTATACCTGAACTTATGTCGTTGTAGGAGAAATCAAGACTCGTGAGTTGAGTCAGGTTGGAGAGTCCCTGACCGAGCGCTATCGTTCCATTCGAATCTGTATGGCCAATAAAGTTGTAAGACAAATTAAAACTCCTAAGCGGCATAAGATGAGATAATCCCGCGCCGAGCGCCACCATTCCCTTAGAGTCTATAAAACCAATAAAGTTGTTAGAGAGATCAAGGTCAGTGAGTTGTGTGAGATAAGATGCCCCTTGCCCTAGAGCCACTGTCCCATCTGAACCCATATAACCAATCTGATTAGTTGAAAGATCAAGACGCATGAGCTGAGTCAGATAAGATAAACCTTGCCCTAGAGCCACTGTCCCATCTGAACCCTTATAACCAATCTGATTGTACGAGAGAGTAAGGCTCGTGAGTTGTGTAAGATGAGATAATGCCTCACCGAACGCTACCATTCCCTTAGAGTCTTTAGACTCGATCGAATTGTGCGAGAGATCAAGGTCAGTGAGTTGTGTAAGATGAGATAATCCCCCACCAAGCGCTATCATTCCAAGAGAATCGGTATCTCCTATGTTATTGCGAGAAAGATTAAGAAAGTTAAGTTGTGTTAAAATAGATAGTCTTTCGCCAAGCGCCACCGTTCCATCAGAGTTTGCGCTCCCTATACCATTGTTTGAAAGATCGAGGTACGTTACCTCTCCAAGTACTGAGAAGAATGCCTCAAAATCTTCCGGAGTATTCACAGCATTTCCTGAGAGATCTAAAGATGTAAAGGTTACGTTGTGCTCCAAGAGAGCCCGCGTAATATTGGCAATGGTTTGCCCAGAAAGACCTCTGCCGGAAAGGTCGAGATCAATTTTACAGTTTGGAAAATAGTACTGATCTAAATTTCCAATCAGCGTGTCTGTTGGCTGACCGGGAATAACATTAAAAATCTTTGCAGTGGCTTCAAAGCATTCTTGTGTTAGATCACTAGCCCAGGGTTCAACACCGGCAATACTCACACCCGGTTGTTTTGGACATTCTTCTGCTTGTAAAAAGGCTTCGATAATCACTTGGGCGAGTTTAGCTTGGATATATAGTTTTCCAGCTTTAAAGACGGTGGGTCCGAGGGTTTCTGTTAGGGTGCGAGGAGATCCGAGCGACCATAAAAGATACTTGGCATAAAGAGCCGTCATTCCAGCCTGAAACTTCTTTGAAAAAGTCTCTTTTTGTTTTGTTCTATTAAAATTGGCCATCTCTTGAAGAAAGAAAAAAGCTTGATCTTTTATTTTGATGCGATCATCCATGGTGTCTAGAAAATCATATTGATTTTCTTCGACGTCTTCACCTCTTCTTACACGGTGAGTCTTTTTAGAAAAGGCTTTTACATCTCTGATGTTTAAACCATAAGCGATACTCATCACTCTAGCTAAAGCATTAATTGGGGTATATCCATGATGATCTGTGCTCAACGTTTCCAAGCATTTCCAAATCTTTTGTAAATCCTCTGCAGAAACATCCGGATTCCACAAGAAATTCTTCATTAAGAAATTGAGTCTTCGATCTAAGGGATGGAGGGGTAATAACCACCTCAGCGTATCTCTTCCGAAACTGGGTTTTAAGTCCCCAATTTCTTGCAAGATTCCAGAGATTTCTTCAGACTTAAGAGAACTCTTTCGTGTATTCCAAAGGCCTTTGGTGATTCCCCAAACAAAAGGGGTTGCCAACAAATATCTGAGATAGGGCAAAACACCACTCTGATATCCTAAAACATCGTGAAAAACCCCCAGCAGAACCTTCTCATCTGCGTTTGTCAGAAAATCGATCATGCTTCCTATACTCTTTGAAGACGCTGGTCCCTGACACAGTAAAGGGGGTTTTTGATCCAGGTAGTTATAAAACTGATAAAGAGTTAAAGCGGCTATTCCTGTTTGAAGAGTTCTCGAGATAACAAACTCAGTTCCCTGACGAAGGCCGTCAACAAACAAAATATATTTGCGAGTGCGTTCTGATTTGACAGGAAAAGATCCCCCCGATAACCAAACAGGAGCAGAGAACCGTCTTTTTTGATTATCCGTTTGGGTGACCTCATCACTTCTTAAAGCTAGAAAATATCCGAATCGCTGTAAAAGGTTATCGGCGTTGGTCCACCGCAAGGATCCACGCCATGAAGAGTTTTCAATTTGCAAAAGTCTGCGCAAAGCGGCTTCTTCATCAAGAAGTCCATCTTGCTGGATCGTAAAGGATAGTCTGTCTCTGGATGTCGAAGGATTATCAGTTTGTGAAGGCCCCTCTTTTGAAATGGTAGGGAGTTCAATAGGGCTGCGAGAGGGTCCTCGTGTAAAACTCCCTCTAGGTTTAGGAACGGGTACAGACACAGATACATCTACCTCATCTCCCTCTGAATTTTCCCCAAGAGGTAGAAGGCTTTCTTCTAAAGATCCTTCTAAACCCAGAACGGAGCCTCTTGTACTGAGCCTTGGTTCCGAGTTAGAATCTCTGCTCGGATCATCCATCGCCCAGGCAACCTGCTGAAAACACAGCACCATGGCAAGTAAGACCCGAAAAACCCTATCTGCCCAAACCGAGAGACGGATAGAAAAATCCCCAACGATTCTTGATTCTTTGTTCATGCTAAAATCTTCTTTCATAAATCATAAAAACCCGCATGTTGCGGTTTAAATTCTCCTGCACCAGTCCCTATCATCCCCCTTTTCTTATGTCAAAATGAATTGACAGTGAAAATTCCTACTCTTTTTCTAAAACTAAGAATAAAATGATTTTAACTTATTGATTTCAAATCGTTATGATAAAAATCAAGATTTCGTTATCATCCCTTCCCTTCACGAAACAACACAGCAAGAACATTTTTTAGAAGTCCCTGGAGCAGCCGCACCTACATCCACAGAGATAGCCTCAACCTCTGCTCCTAGACCATCTACACCTATTTTTATTCTTTTCGAAATTCCCTCCGTTGGCGAAGTTTGAGCAAAAGGCTGTATAACAGCAGTTTCAATAACACCCGCCACATCACCTACAACAACACCAGCGGCGCTTTTTGCAAGATCTCTTCCAACGGCTCCCATTGTATAGCTGTCTGTTGGAAGCGCACCTAAAGTATTTCCTAAAGAAACATACTCTTCTCTTCTTGAAGGGCCTTCCATAACCCTAACTTCAAAAAAACAAAGCCTTTCTGCTTCATCTCGTATCCCGAGACGGTAACCAAACGGAACATGAGGTGTTGTTGGGTTCTGCATACGAACATAACGGGTTCCAGAATCACTTGGATAATTCTCACAAATGCCAATCCCCATTAAAAACTGTCGATCGGATACTGCTTTTCCAGATCCTGTGACCTTCAGCAAAGTATCTTTTAACACATAGGTACGCACAAAATTAGGGATTCGTTCCCTTAATGATTCAATCATCCTTTTTAAACCGGTTTCATCTGTCGATAAATAAAGCTTTATATTGGTGGCTTCATCAATGCCCGGTAAACCTTCATATTCTGACCAATATGTTAAAACCCTCTTAACTAAGGATTGAGCAAAAGGATCAATGCTTTCATTTGTTAACATTTTAAGAGGGTCTTCATAAGACAACGTTAAATTTCTGGAAAGAGTTTCAACAGCATCACTCGTTGCTGTTGGACTCACAAATAAGCCGGCTAATGTTTGTGTTCTGTCGTCTTGACGACCTTGACGATAAACTCCAACCGCTTTTGAAAGAAGCCGAGAGGCAAGCATAACACCCGGAAAAGGAATGTTCTCCCCTGCGAGCATAATTCCTTGCTCTAACAAACTCGCTGTTCCTGATGCTCTCTCCACAAGTCCTGTCTGTATAACTTGATGAGCCAGTAACATAATATTCATCTGCCTTTGAAATCCTTCATAAAAACCTTTTAAATTAGCATCAGCCTGAAGGTGATGGCGTTGTTCCCTTCCCTCTCCTCGGTCTCCTTCTTCTCTAATGCTTGAAAGGACATCATAAATCTCTCGAATACTTGCTTTATCAGGATCATCCACTAAGCATAATTCTCGGATAGCTAAATCCATGGGAGACAAATTGTCTTGATTGAGAGCGGTAATCAGCTCAATACATCTTTGCAATCCTTCGTGGGCTTTAACATGACTTGTTAGAAGTCGAACTGCATTTGCTTTATGCGCCATGACGGCATGATGAAGAGAAGTATTCTTTAAAGAATCCCTTTCCCAAACTGAAGCTCCCTCACTAATAAAGAGTTCAAGCATGTGGCTCATTCCCTGACGCGCAGCATAAGAAAGAGGAAGAATGTCTCCCGTGAAAATAGGCGTAGAAAAAGAGAGATGTTTTTTAAAATACTCTCGTGCTCCAACACCTACCCATTGCTGCAATGCTTTAAGAACATATAAGCCTTTCTCAGCATCTGGAGGAATATTTTTTAAAGACAATTGCCAAGGAATCTCCTGCCAAATCTTATTTCCTCGAAGGCTCGGAATCTTCCACAAAGACTCAAATTCAGATCGAGCGTACACAGACCACACCATTTCAGTAGAAGAGGCAAAAGATGATGATAATGCATCTTCAAGAAAATCTCCTTGAAGACGTGAAACAATCAAGCTTTGAACGCCTGCACAAACCACACTTACAATTCTTTCCTGCCCTCTTTGACGTAAAGGCTCATAAATCGGATGAGAAGTGCAAGTCAACAAACTTTGCATCAAAGTGTGGCCAGCAGGCGATTGTTGGATGATTTTTTGAACGCTATACTCACCCATAATCCTAATAAACCTAACCGCCATTTCGTCAGGTGTATCAAACGTATAAAACCCTCTCGCAAACTCAACAATGCCAGCGGTATCGGGATCCAAAGTCAACAAACGCCCCACCCCCTCATTCCAACGACCTTTTACAGCCCACTGGAGCGGTGTAAGTTGATCAAGAGGACTAGAAGAACCTCTTGCGCTAGTCATGTTCAAAACAGCAGAGTCTGGATAATCTTGATAATAAGTGACCCAAGCCTCTAGAGCTTTTTCTTTTTTTAATTCCATAACTTTGCACAAAAAAGGTGTTCTGATACCACGTGCCCGCTCTTGAGAAGAAGCTAAGTTGGTTGAAAGAGTAATTTTACTCTCCCTCAGACGCTTTAAAATCTCCTCTCCCTCATCTCGTTCAACAAGTCCAGAGAGGGCCTTGGCATAATTTACAGTTGATAGAAAGCTTATGATGACAACACACAAAAGCCTTAATGAAAATGAATGATTAATGTACATGTTTGTCGTACCCTCGTTTATAAAGTATTTTTACAAGACGTTTCAGAGCTACTTCTTCAGCGCCTTCAATACCACGCCACAAATCATCAACAGCAAAGAGATAACCTTTTTCTAAAAAGGCCTGGAATTTTCCTTGGATTGCTTCAGGTACTGTTGAAAGTATCAAAGGAGTAACAGTGTAGATTCCCAGTTTTCCATCCCCCTCTGCATATTGCCTTATTCCATCAAAGTCTCCCAGCTGAAGAACGAACAAATTACGAGGGGTCTCTCCAGATCCTTGGTCCTCATAAGTATATTCATCCACAATTGACCCAAGGACTGCTTTCATATGAAGGGCAGGTTTTTGACTCAAAGCAGTTTCTAATAATTCAATTACAGAAGGATCTTGTTGTAAAACCTCAGATTCTACAGAACTCCTCGCTTGCCAACGACTCTGATGAACAATAACCTCTTCTCTCTC
>Ga0206909_1155_pt1 | contig 12462 bp, 12 predicted proteins | sample Alteio_BWOrgHeat_76_FD_152943 | JGI IMG/M metagenome (GOLD analysis project Ga0206909, IMG submission 152943) | Enriched cells from forest soil in Barre Woods Harvard Forest LTER site, Petersham, Massachusetts, United States -... | ecosystem: Environmental > Terrestrial > Soil > Temperate forest >...
GCTGCCGTCATTGCGAGCTGAAATATCCTCACGAAATTGCTCTATGCTGTCTACACATCTTTTGATAGTGTGAGAAATAAGTATTAAAATTCTCCTCACCCCGGCGTCATTGCGCGCCCCGCGTCTTCTTGCGGGGCAAAGCAATCCAGCAGCTACAATAAATCTTCATATAAATCTTTCCAATCAGGATTCATTTTTTCAATCAGTGATAATTTCATTTTCCTGGAACCTCCTTTGATTTGTTTTTCCCGATCAATTGCACTTAACATATCACCATAAAGTTCATAATACGCCAGCTGCTTACAACCATAACGTTTCGTAAAACCGTCTATTTCCCCATATTTATGCTGATAAATGCACCTGATAAGATTATTTGTCACACCAGTATAAAGTGTGCCATTGCGTTTATTTGTCATAATATAAATCGCTGGCATGTATTTTTTTCTCATCATTGTTTCCTTTTAATATTAAGGTAGCGCTGGATTGCTTTGCCCCGCAAGAAGACGCGGGGCGCGCAATGACGGCTAAGTTTTTCGTCATGAAATTTGACAAACCGAAAATTTAAACTATACTTAAACATATAAGTCGCCATTTAATAGCTTTTAAGAGGATCGGTATACCCGTATCTCTGGGTTCCGGAAACCTGGTCACATACGGCTTCGTCAAGAAAATAGTAAAATCATAAAAATTATACTATAAAATTAAGATAAAGAGGTAATTACCATGATTATTGTTCGTCCTTCAGAAGCGCGCGGTCATTTTAATTTTGGCTGGTTGGATACACACCATACTTTTTCTTTTGCAGATTATTATGATCCCGATCATATGGGCTTTCGAAAATTGCGCGTGATTAATCAGGACATCATTCAACCCCATAAAGGCTTTGCGCCGCATCAGCATAATAATATGGAAATCATAACTTATGTGATCAGAGGCGAAATTACACACAAAGACAGCATGGGCAACCAGGCCGTCATTAAATCCAATGAAATTCAACGCATGACTGCCGGTACGGGCATTACGCACAGCGAATATAATCGTGGCGATGAAATACCGGAACTTTTACAAATCTGGATTTTGCCTGATCAAAAAAATTTAACACCCAGCTATGAACAAATTGTGTTTACACAACCGCATAATAATTTATTACAACATTCTCTTGATATTCACCAGGATGTCAACATTTTTACAGGGTGTCTTGATGAAGCGCAACATCTGGAATATCTTATCAATAAAAATCGTTACGCCTGGATTCAACTCATCTCAGGTCAGATTGAAATCAATCATATAAAATTAGACATGGGAGATGGCTCAGCCATTAGCAATGAAATTAAACTAGATATTAAAGCACTTGAGAAATCACATTTTTTATTATTTGATTTAGGTTAAACTTATAAACAAAAAAATCAAAAAATAAGATAATATCAACACACCGCTTTTCTCTCTATCCGTCATTCCTGCATAGCAGTTGTCATTCCCGCCGCGCTACAATAAAAAATATTATAAGCTTTCAAGCGGGAATCCAGTAAAAACATAAAATATTATTTTTCAACGTCTAACTTACAGTTTATTGCTTACAAATTCAAGCTGCCGCTTGATCCCCGCTTGAAAGCTTAGGGATTTTCTTAGACGTAGAGCGGCGGGGATGACAACAATTGTAGCACGGCGGGAATGACGAAAACTTATCTTCCTGTATGATTTACTGAATTAATCAATCTATACCGAACAACTTTGCCAGATTTGATATCCGCAACAGCATTCATTAAACGTTTTTCCATAATAGAATTTCTGAGAAGATAAGCAGTCTCTCCTGCCGCTTTGTTGAAATTTTGTTTTAACACTCTCACACCCCAAACACCGCATTAATAAGTCCTGCCATCAGCTGTAACGGTGGACCCAAAATAAATCCTAATACATTGGTTGCTAATAAAATCAGCAAAATAATTATGCCGTAAGGCTCTAAACGATCAAAATAATAGCTGAGTTTGCCAGGTAATAAGCTTGATGCAATGCGGCCGCCATCAAGCGGCTGTATCGGTAATAGATTCAAGATCATCAAAATAGTGTTGACATAAATACCTATTTTACCCATCGCCGCAACAGCCACGCCGCTGATGATTTGATGTGCTTCCAGCATCATACCCGCTTTTGCAATCGCGCCCCATAATATGGCCATGAGAAGATTAGACAGCGGACCTGCAAGTGCAACCAACGCCATATCACGCCGCGCATGTTTAAGATTTCGCCAGGTAATCGGCACTGGTTTTGCCCAGCCAAATATAAAGCCTCCCAGCCAGACAGTTAGCGCCGGAACGATAATGGTTCCCACTAAATCAATATGTTTAATGGGATTTAACGTCAGACGACCTAACATTTTCGCCGTCGGATCACCTAGTTTATAGGCAATATATCCATGCGAAACTTCATGTACCGTAATCGCAAATAAAAGCGGAATGGCGTAAATCAAAATTGTTTGAATCAAATTAAACTGTATATTAGTGTCCATCTCTTGCCTGTGTGATATCCTGGATTAAACCCGTCATTGCAAAATGAAGCCCCGCAAAAGGGGCAATATCCTGCCAACGCTGAGTGACATTATCCTGTCTTTGTCTGAATTCAGCCAGCTGTTTTTGCAGAAGCTGCAATATCTCTGATAGTGCTTCTGCTGAAACCGATTCTTCACTTAAAAACTTAACACCTTTATTTCTCAATTGGATTAAAATGTCCTGCATTTCTTCAAAAATATCCAACGCCAGATGATACCGCGCCTGCTGATGCAAAGAAAAAAGACGCTGCGCCATTCGCTCCGAAATTTCAAGAAACCGTTTTTCACCTTCCTGTTCTGAGAATCGAAAATGTGTCTCGTAGCGCCTTTCGAGATAAAACTGACGGTCTGAAAGCAAGGCGTTTTCGACCTGCATTTTTTTTGCTTTTGCCTGCACTTCCGCACTGGGAATATCTAAAAACATATTCATAATAGCCAAAAAATAATCTGCAAGCTGCTTCTCCAGATAACGTTTGCTGGTATTAAATTCGCCTTTGGTTTTATTCGGAAATAACAAAAATGAGCCCAGAATACCCAAGGCTGCGCCAATCGTCGTATCGTAAAATCGGGCATAGACGATACCCGCGTTGATTTTTTCAGGATTAGTCAACGCAATCAAAAAAACAACCATAATAGATAACGGTATCATGACAAACCCATAATTAATCAAATTACTATAGGGATTAAAAAAATAAGTGCAAAATAAAAATATAATGACTAATATCTCTATCAAAAAACGATTATGCGTCCAAAGCAATAATAGTGAGGCAATCATCACACCCAGCAATGTCCCCAAAAATCGCTGGAAGCTTTTACGAAGCGTTGCGCCTACAGTGGATTGTACGACTATCGTTGCGGTCATGGTCACCCAATAACCTTGCGTCAACGAAAAAACGTGATAAATAATCACACTGAGAAAAACCACAATTGCGCTTCTTAATGCCCGCCTGAATCCCAGTGACTCCAGATTGGCTTCATGTTTTAATTTTTCTATCGTATCTCTGAGATTCATACACGATATCCCATGCGTTTAACCAATTCCGTCAAAGCAATAATACGCTTTTCCAGTTTATATATAGCATCGATATATACTGTAAAGGCTAAAAATTGTTCCTGATTAAAACGCTTGAGATGACGCAGATAGTATTTCTCGAACGTTCGAAGCAACCGGATAAATTTTGTCACCTGTTGTGGCGGCGAGCCGCTTTCCACACTTCTGGCCAATCCTCTCAATAACCAATTCAAACGGCGGGACAACACTGATATCTCTTTATGAATAATCCTTAAAATTTTTTGTTTTTCGATCAAATTCTTAATCTCATTGAGAATTAAAATAATTTCATATAAATACTCAATCTGATGAATCATCTGCCAGGATTGAATTTCTTCCAGGGGAATTGTTCTGCGTGCCAGTTGAAATCCACGCATCAAACGATTACGTCTCACCATAATGGCTTTTTCATTTTTTCTATCACTCGCCAACACCCGGTTAAATTCACTCAGGCGCCATAAATTTTGTGAGATATTAAAGCGAATTGTTGAACTTAAACGTTCCGGCCATATACAAGCACAAACGATAACCGCAATAATAAATCCTAAAAAAACACTGGTCGACCGCTGCACTGTTTCTATCCAATTAACATTCAATGCACCTGACATCAGACAAAAAAGATTGACATAAAACGCGCTGGTACCCATATCTGAACTGATGACATTCAGATAAACAGCTATGAAAGACGTCAATGTTAACAATACAGCAAATGCTAATATTGAATGCCCTATAAGACTGCCCAGAAAAGTAAACAGCGTAACACTAAGACCCGAGATGATTAAGAACATCCACTTTCGCTGCGGTGTAGGGCCATTATAGGTTTGAATGACCAATACTGCTGACGATAAAATCCAATATGCCTGCGGCCATGAAAATGAACGGTAGAGTAATATAGCCAGTATAGCCGCAACCACTGTTCGTAACGCATGAACTGGTTGAATGCCATCAGGATCAATATGATCCGCGTAAAATCGCTGTAGTGTTTTTATCAGTTTTATCAATTTCGTTATCATTGAGGATAATGCGGGTTCACCAAATTTCGAATATACGGTAATAAATCCGTCGCCAGCATGCCGCGCTCGCCTTGTGTGGCGGCAATCTGATCACCGGCTTCAGCATGAATGGAAACTCCTATTTGCGCAGCGTTTTCCAGCGGAATACCCTGGGCAATTAATGCTGCGATGATGCCGCTTAAAATATCACCCATACCACCAGTCGCCATGCCAGGATTTCCGCCAGGGCAAATATGCGGCTGATGACTGTTGCCCAACACCAGTGTCCCCGCGCCTTTTAACACAATCACACCACCGTATTGTTGTTGCAGCATGCCAAGTGCGCCCAGACGATTTTCTTGAATAGCATGATTTGTCGTTTGCAATAATCGTGCCGCTTCTCCGGGATGCGGTGTTAATACCCAATTTTCACGGCTTAATTCAAATTGAGACAGCCAGAATAATCCATCAGCATCAATAACAGCAGGCAATTCGCTTTGCACAACGCAAGCGAATAATTCTTTTGACCAGGGCGAACGCCCTAAACCTGGCCCCAATATTAAAGTTGTTGCACGCTGAAACAAACTCTCAAGCTCGCTGGCATTCTTGATACCATGGCACATCAATTCAGGACGGTTGGATATAATCGCATTGATATGCTCATGCCTGGTGGCAACACTCACTAATCCAGAACCGCTTCGAAGCGCGCATTCGCCTGCCATTCTGGCTGCACCAGGCATTCCATAATCGCCGCCGATGACTAATACATGACCAAAATTCCCTTTATGAGCATCCCGTTGACGCGGCGGTAAAAATCGGTGAATCTCTTTTGCGATAAAGACGGGATCCAGTGACGCGGGCATAACAGTTTCTCCTGAAAGATACATTGAAATTATATAGTGATTTTACAATGATTGACTACCAGCAATTAGTGATTAAACTCAAAACCTGAGCAAAAGCGCTGCTCAGGCAATGGGAGCCGCTGTAGAAATCAGATTGCATCTGATTGGCGCGCAAGCTCACGCCGCATAGAAAAAAATACAAGACCATTTTACGACACTTCGTAAAATGGTCTTGACTAATTTACGAAGTGTCGTAAAATGGTCCTATATTTTCTATGAGAAATCAAAGTGGATCGTATTTATCAAACATTGATTACTGAACACTATAATGAATACACACAGATGCTTTTTCTGGGCGGTCCTCGTCAGGTGGGGAAAACCACTATCAGTCTTCAAACCAAAAAACTCAGCGCCCATTTTTATTATCTCAACTGGGATGTTATAAAAGATCGGGAAATCATCACTCAAGGCGCACATCGTGTTGCAGAATATGCCAAATTAGAAAAACTTTCTGATTCGAAACCTATTATTGTATTCGATGAAATTCATAAATTCTCTCGTTGGAAGAATTTTATCAAAGGCTTTTTTGATTTATATAAAAACAAAGCTTTTATTATCGTTACGGGCAGTTCAAAGCTGGATGTTTTTCGAAAAGGCGGTGACAGCCTGATGGGGCGCTATTTTCTTTATCGTATACATCCTCTTAGCGTAGCAGAATATCTTCATCAAAAAATTAACCATGAAATACAGCCGCCCCAAAAAATCCCAGAAAAATCCTGGCAGGCTTTATTGCAATTTGGCGGATTTCCGGAACCTCTGCTGCGCGCACAACCCAGATTTAGTACGCGATGGCACCATATGCGAATGCAGCAATTATTCCGCGAAGATATTCGTGATCTCAGCCGTGTACAAGAATTAGGTCAAATAGAGTTGCTGGCAACTCTGTTGAGAAATTTTGCAACACAACGAATTGTTTACAGCAATCTTGCCAATAAAATTAATGCTTCTGTAGACTCTATCAGACGCTGGATAAAAATATTAGAGTCTTTTTATTATTGTTTTATGCTCAAACCCTGGACAAAAAATATTTCACGCTCCTTACTTAAAGAACCTAAAGTATTTTTATGGGATTGGTCGGAAATTAAAGATATCGGCGCACGCACTGAAAATTTTATTGCTTCTCATCTATTAAAAGCTGTGCAATTTTGGACAGATTCAGGACTTGGAAAATATGATCTCTACTTTATTCGCGACAAAAACCAGCGTGAAGTGGATTTTATTGTCACTAAAAACGAAGAGCCTTGGTTTTTAGTCGAAGTCAAACATTCATCAGAAGCAAAACTGAGTCCGTATCTTGCTTACTTTCAAGCGCAAACTAAAGCTTCTCACGCTTTCCAGGTCGCTTTGAATATGGATTATGTCAATAAAAACTGCTTTGAAATTCATACGCCCGTTATTATTCCGGCCAAGACATTTTTATCACAGCTGGTTTAAAAGTAAGAGATGAGGATATCCTGACTATTTTATCGACTACCGCTAAAATAGTCAGAATTATTCATATTAGATATCGCAAAAAATCACCAGCACTGATAACCAATATTTTATAATTCGTGAATGGATAAATTTTATAAACACCTGGGCTCATCACAACTTGAATACCATAAGGACAATTCAAATAGGGCATGAATTTATGCCAGGAAGGACTTGGCTGTTCATCGGTGAGTTTGGATTCTACTGCCAGAAAAACTTTTTTATCCCGCAAAATGAGAAAATCAATTTCCTGCTTTTCTTTATTTTTAATATATCGCAATTCGAAATTTCCTACACCTGAATCTGTTAAATAATCACAATATTTTAACAAATGTGCAGCAATTAAATTTTCAAAACGGGCGCCTTTATTTTCAATTTCACTCCAATCCCATAAATATAACTTGGCTTCTTTTTTTAAAGCGCGTGACGATGATTTTGCATATGGGCTTAATCTGAAAATATAATAAAGCTCACTCAGATATATAAGCCAGCGCTTAACTGTTGTGTAAGCAACCTCCAAATCTTCACTGAGCGTCTGTAAACTTAAAGGTTGAGACGCGCGCTCAGGCAACAAACTGGCCAACATTTCAACCTGACTCAGTTCAGGCAGACGACTTAAGTCACGCAAATCTTCCCGAATAATTTTTTCAATCCGATTTCGTTGCCACAAATTCAACGATTTTTGAGTGCCTGCCAATAAAGGCTCTGGAAAAGGACCGAATTGATAAAGTTTTTCTACAATCTGATACGCTTGTCGAGAGGAAGAATGCCTGGAAAATAAGGACGCCATTAAATCATCAGGCGCAGTTGAATACTGACTCTTCAGTAATTCTGCAACGGAAAAGGGATGCAATCTGAAATGATAATACCTTCCCATTAAACTATCGCTGCCTTTTCGATAGACATTCAAGCGCGCACTACCCGTTACTAAAATATTATATCTTCCATCTTGTGTATCGTATAAACCCTTTAAGCTGCGTTTCCATAATTTTGCTTTATGCAACTCATCCAGAATAACAATGGGTTTTGTTTTATCGTGAGAGGCAGACAAAACAGGCAATATAAGATGAGGATTTTTAGTCCATTGACGTCTAAAGGTTGTTTCATCCCAATTATAATAAACACCTTTACCACGTTGTTTTAATAACAGCTTCGCCATGGTGGTTTTGCCGCACTGACGCGGGCCAGAGATGAACGCCATTTTATTCGCATCAAAGCAAACTTCATTGATCAGTGATTCGAGATAGCGATGATATTTCATCTGACTATTTTAGCGGCAGCCGCTAAAATAGTCAAGATTATTTTTTTATGCTTCAAAGAGGTCATCGAGTGTCGCTTCTGATGTGATGATTTCCTCAGAATACATGTTTTTTTGCAAATGACATGAAGTAATCATAGAAATAAATATTTGCTTTTTTGTCTTTGTTATTTTTTGATACACTTCAGATTTTTGAATCAATACTTTGGCATAATCTTTATTTATTTTATACGGGCTGGAGCAATATTTTATTTCACAAAGCTGCACAATTCCATCAAGCCGGTCGAATAAAAGATCAATTTGTGCACCTTCTGTTTTTTCTTTTTTACCTGGAATATACCGCCATGTTGTTACCGTTGTACCTGAAGGTATTTTCAATGCCATTTGAATGTTTTTTATATGTTTATAGCATATTGCCTCAAAAGCATAACCAGACCAGGCTTTCCATGCTGATGTTTGCGAAACATATTCCCAATATTCATCTGTGATTTCTTTTGTCAAACGATTTTTCGTATCAGCCATAATCCAGGTGAGATAAAAAAGCGTGTATTCATCAATAACTTTATAATAGACGCCACGCACTTTGCCATAAGGTGTAAACGCTGAAATAAACCCCGCTTCCTCAAGTTCCTTTAGTCGTTTAGAAAGACTACCTCCTTTGTAAGAAAGTGTATTTTCTATTTCAACACGATCCATACCACCTCTCTTCGAGGCAATTAATTTAATAATTTGTTCATGAATTTCCGCTTGATCAAACAATGATGAAAATAGATTATTAAATTCATCTGTCAAAATACCTTTTTTATGAAAACAGAGCTGATTGATATTTTGAATGGCCGATAGTTTCTTATTAATGAATCGTAAATAATAGGGTATCCCGCCAATACATAAATACAGTTGAAGAATGTGTTGTTGAGAAAAATGAATCCCGCGTTGTTTTAAATAGCATTTTGTCTCATACAGCGTGAATGGTTCGAGCCGCATACGTAATGTAACACGATTATGAAGCCCTCCTTTGTTATTGAGAATATTATCAATAATCCAGGTAGCCGCTGATCCACATATAATCAGCTTTATTTTAGAGTGCCTTGTCCAATAGCGATTCCAATAGTAGTCCAATGCTTGTAATAGCCCGGATTTATGTGTTGCCATCCAGGGAAATTCATCAAAAAAAAGAATAACTTTTCTACGTCCTGCAAAAATATTAACAGCATCTGTTAACATCTGCAGAGCATCCATCCAATTTTCAGGTACTTGTAATTTTGTACCTTTTTTATCAGCATAAAAAATCTGTTCAATCTGATTTTTAAATTCTTTTAATTGTAATTCCAAAGGCGAATGATTAATACCGCTGACATAAAAGAAAACACAGGATTTTCTTTCAAAAAAATTGAGGATAAGAAAAGTTTTACCAATGCGCCTTCTTCCATAAATGGCGATAAATTCTGACTCTTTTGAATCAAAGGCTTTTTGAAGTTGCTGCTGCTCAAATCTTCTGCCTATTAAAATATCTGTCATAACCATATTACATCATAAGGGACGGGAATAGCACTCTATATAATCGTCCCTTATATGTCAATATAAAAAAATAAGGGACGGGAATATAACACTCTATCATCGTCCCTTATTCAGTAAACTACACCGACGACCCTACCAGCCCTATCACATGAAATCCGCCGTCGACATGAACGATTTCACCTGTCACACCAGATGCGAGATCAGAACATAAAAACGCAGCAACATTACCGACTTGTTCTGTTGTCGCATTTTCACGCAAAGGCACATTCTGCTGATGTTGGTCCAAAATCTTTCGAAATCCAGCAATCCCTGATGCCGCCAATGTACGAATAGGGCCTGGTGATACAGCGTTCACACGAATTTTCTTCGGGCCTAAGCTTGCTGCCATATATCTGACATTGGCTTCCAGACTGGCTTTTGCGAGACCCATTGTATTATACGCGGGGATGACACGCTCGCTGCCGAGATAGGTAAGCGTTACTAAAGCGGAGCTAGGACGCAACATGGGCAACGCCGCTTTTGCCAACGCCGTAAAACTGTAGCTGCTGATTTCATGCGCAATGCGAAATCCTTCACGGCTAATATTCTCCACAAAATCACCTTCGATCTGATCACGGGGCGCAAATGCAATAGAGTGCACAATACCGTCAAACTCATCCCAATGTTTTTTCAATTCAACAAAGACATTGTTAATCTGGTCATCAAACGCAACATCACAGGGAATAATAATTTTTGATCCCCATTCTTTGACCAGACCCTCAATACGTTCTTTAAATTTTTCATTTTGATACGTAAAAGCAAGCTCTGCGCCTTCTCTGTGCATCACACTTGCAATACCAGATGCAATTGATCGATCGCTGATCAGACCTGTGATTAAAAACCGTTTACCTGAAAGAAACCCCATAGAAATATCCTTAATCATCAATAAAACATAATTTTAAACTTTAATATTCTGAAAGAGAAGTAATATGATTCAAGTGAATCATTTAGCCGAAAAAAAAACCAGTTTATCAATGGCTGTTAAGCCTTTATTTTATGCAAGGCCTGCCCTTTGCATTAGTGACAACAGTGTCTTCTATTTTTTATAATCATCAAAGGAGATAAATCCTGCACAATCAAACCCGACAATGGCGATGGAAAACGATGCTTTACCGTTGAAAATAGTCAATAATAATATTTTTTAATTTATCTTTTTAAAGGTAACCCTGATGCCGACGCATGACCGACTGGAAACCCTGACAACAATCCGCGACTGGATTCGCTTTGCCGTCAGCGAATTTCGCAAAAATAACTTATTTTATGGCCATGGCACAGATAATGCTTTGGACGAAGCCGTATCATTGATTTTTCACACGCTGCATCTGCCCTATGATGCGCCCCCGGCGCTGTATGACGCTGTATTGACTTTGGAAGAGCGCAAAGCTGTAGATGATATTATTACCCAAAGAAGAGATAAAAAAATTCCTGTGGCGTATTTAACCCATGAAGCTTTTTTCATGGGACTTCCTTTTTATGTGGATGAGCGGGTGTTGATTCCCCGCTCGCCGATCGCAGAATTGATTCAGCGGCAATTTTCGCCCTGGATGGACGCGCATCCCGTTTCCAATATATTGGATTTATGTACGGGCTCTGGCTGCATTGCGATTGCCTGCGCGCAGATTTTTCCTGAAGCGCATATTACAGCTTCTGATATTTCATCAGATGCGTTAGATGTTGCGCGAGTTAATCTTGAAAAATATCAGTTGCAAAATCAAATTAAATTAGTTCAAAGCGATGTTTTTGAATCGATAAATCCGCAAAAATTTGATGTGATTATTTCCAATCCGCCTTATGTCGATAAATCAGATATGGATAGTCTTTTCAAAGAATATCGCCACGAACCTGTTATCGCGCTTGCTGCGGGTCAGGATGGATTAGATATTATTAAAAAAATTCTAAGCTCCGCAAAAAATTATTTATCTGATCATGGCATTCTCATCATCGAAGCCGGCAACAGCGCTGAAGCTTTAATTTCACAATTCCCCGGCCTGCCCTTTACCTGGCTCGAATTTGAGCGGGGCGAGAGCGAAGTATTTTTACTCACTGCAAAGCAATTAAACAGACTCAATTAACAGCAATTCTCGGTGAAGTAAAAAGCCCTGAATTTTCGTAGGAATAGAGGGACTAAAAAATAAATTTTTCGTACAATGTCTTCTTTCATCGAAAAGGATATTGTAGTGAAAGCCAAAAAACACCTGTGTTTCAGTGCCTTAACGGATAAAGTATCAGAATTTTTTGAAAACATCAAAGATAGGCGGCAACAGAGTAAAATAACGATAAGTCTCCATGATGCACTGATGAGTGGATTTGCCTGCATGTACTTTCAAGATCCGTCATTACTGCAGTTTCAAAAAAGGATGCGGGATGACGAGCATCGAAACAATCTTGAGACGATGTTTGGCGTCAAAAATATCCCAAAAGAAACACAAATGCGAGAAATTATTGACGGAGTCAGTCATGAAAATTTCCGTCCAGTTTTTAGAGAACTTTATTTGCGGTTACAAAGGGGGAAACATTTGGAGCAATACCAAATTTTTCCAGGCATGTATTATTTTGCAATTGATGGATCACAATTTTTCAGTTCGCCTGAAGTTCATTGTGAGCAATGTCTAATAAAAGAATATCAAAATGGATCAAAAACCTATTCACACCAGGTTTTGCAGGGCGGAATTATGCACCCTGACTGT
>Ga0206909_1156_pt1 | contig 12442 bp, 9 predicted proteins | sample Alteio_BWOrgHeat_76_FD_152943 | JGI IMG/M metagenome (GOLD analysis project Ga0206909, IMG submission 152943) | Enriched cells from forest soil in Barre Woods Harvard Forest LTER site, Petersham, Massachusetts, United States -... | ecosystem: Environmental > Terrestrial > Soil > Temperate forest > O...
GCGAAATCAGCAAACAGTTGGGGATAGGTTTGGCTACGGTGAACCGGTTGCTGCGATGTGGGGATGTGCAGAATGTCCCGCACGTGCGGGATGCAGATGAGGAAGAATTCGTTCCGCACGTGCGGGATGAGATGCGTGGATGTGGTGATGAGTCGATGCGTGAATGTGCAGATGCTGAAAGCATCGGCTTAAATTCCGTCCATTGGGAGGGTAAGATACTAACGAACAATACGCCACGTTCGCAAATCACTATAAAGGATAAATATAAGGCAGCGCCGGCTTGATTTACAGCGATATGCGGCTTGCTGGTAGCCTGTTAGCGGAGCATGAGAACACCACCTCTTTTGGCCTTTGCGCGGCATTCTCGCGATTGAAGGGAAAGGTTCTTAAAACAAGTTCATAAGCACCGTCTAATGCGAAGTAAATGATAGGAAAGGGCGGGTAAAAAGCGTGGGCCGTGCGATTCCCCTCTTGAGAGGGGTGGAGGGGTGTGTTAACCGACATGTCGGCGAACACACCCCCGCAACCACGCTTGCCCAACGCGCCCCCTCTCGAGAGGGGAGATATATAGCCTGATTATCAATTATTTACTGAACGTCTAAATATGAATCAGCTGATAATGAGCGTGTTTCACAGCGTTCCGGGTGTTCCGCGTGCAGAAATGGAACGCTTGGATTGCAAACCTGCCTTTACTACTGCCCACTGCAAAAGCCTAACTGCCAACTGCAACCTGTATGTATTTATTTATTATTTTCCCTTGTTTAAAAGCGACTGAACTTTCCAGTTGCAGCACTTTCCGCTCCTGAAATATGGAGAGGCCGCTACCTATGGCGACAGGGTTCACGATAAGGTAATATTCATCGATGAGGTTGAGGCTAACGAGCGAACTCACAAAATTAACGCCGCCATAAACGATGATGTCCTTGCCGGGTTGGTTTTTAAGGGCCTGTACTACGGTGGCCAGGTCGCCGTTTTCCACTTCGACGTTAGGATCGGGGAGGGATGTTGCGCTGTGGCTAAACGCAATCTTGCGAAGTCCGGTCATTAGCTGCGCAAAAGGGTGCCAGGGATTTTCGGGCTGGTTTTCGGCCACGTTTTGCCAGTAACCCACGAATTCGGCGCCACCCAGTTTGCGGCCCAGCAAAATAGTATCGCAGCTTGCGGCAAGGTCAACGCTAAACCCGACCATCTTTTTCAAAGCCTCAGGGTCCTGTTTGCCGGGTATAAACACCCAGTCGTTCTCACCATTAGGCCCAGCCACAAAGCCGTCGACGGTGATTTGCATCTGTAATTTTAACTTTCTCATTGTAGTTGTTTTTTAAGTGATCTATTGCGAAGCCAGCAATTCATCCAGCTGATCTAAGGTTGCGGTAGTACCTTCTTTAAAGCCGCCTTCAACGAACCATTTGATTGTAGATTCGTCTTCAAAGGAAATCATCATATCAACCTTCGATCTGTTACCATCAATAGATGAGAATTTAGTATCCCTGTAGGATTTAGGCGCTTCACGGTTCGGGTTACCATCCCCGTCGCAAAACATGCCTGTTGCTGAAATGGCGCTGCCATTTTCAATTGCAGTAAATTCAGCGTAAACCCATTGTTTGTGACCTTCAGGGCTAACCATTGCATAAAGCGATATTCCACCAACGGTAAAATCCCATGTTTTGATTTCGGCTGTCCATGGTTTTGGCGCTGTCCATTTTACAATCAGGTCGGGCTCTGTCCAGGCTCTCCATACTTTTTCAATTGGCGCGTTAAATTCGCGTACTACGTGAATTGTTTTAGCGGCCATATCTGGTTCGAACAAAAAGTTGTTTGTCATGTTTGTTTAGTTTATAAGTCTTCTAATAGTTTATCTAACTGATTAAATCGGTCCTCCCACATCTTGCGGAACGCTTCCATCCAACGGTCTATCTCTTTCATTTTATTAATATTTAGCTGGTAATAAATTTCGCGCCCGCGTTGATCCTGGTCAACAGCGCCACATTCGGTCAGTATCTGTATATGTTTTGATACCGCCTGCCTGCTGCTGTCAAAATGCGCGGCTATGGCATTGGGCGTCATGGCGCCTACGGTAAGCAGCATTAAAATGGCCCTGCGGGTAGGGTCGGCTATGGCCTGGTAAATATCTCGTCTGATGTCCATTTGCAACTATTTGATTGCAAATTTAAATGCAATTATCTGGTTGCGCAAATTTTTTTGAAAATAATTTTTAGCGGTGGCTGTTAGCGAAAACAGCCATTGCAATAAGAGTTATTAATTAACAACAAATAGAAGCCAGGGGGTGGACGAGGTAGGATGATTTACTATTATTTGTTATTTCCAGAAGTGGCCAAAAAACAAAAACCGCCTTCAAATTTCTTTGAAGGCGGTTCTGATGGTATCGTCGGGGTGGCAGCATGGCCATAACCCTCTCTAATATATTGATTTCCAAATAATTCACCTATATTTAATATACCGGGGTGTTACTTTGGGTAATGCTTTAAAAAGAACCTTTTTATCCGCCGTTTCTGCCCTTTTTTCGAAGTAGAACGATCATAACAAAATTAATAAAATGGTTCGAAAAAGTGAAATAATTATTAATGAAATTTAACATGTCCGAGATTTCGTTGAAAAGTCTCTCATTCCCAGATATTGATATTATGTTCCTTTAATTATTTTCAAACAGTAGTAATGAACGCTGGGGATACATTGAATGTTTAACAATCAACACAACAGTAGGGATAGCGCTTTAGTAGAACGAATTTATTTCATTGCTCTTTGGTTTTAGAAAATAATTTAAGCATTTCAGACCGACGTATTGCCATTAATTGATTTTCTAAATTTAATTTTCGAATCCTAAAAGGGTGAAAATACCTATTGATAAAAAGAAATATTTTTTTTATCAATACTTAATTTATTCACCTCCAAAACTTTATTACCATGGCGGACTTCGCACTAATCGGAAAATTTTTTGATAATAACTGGCAGTCAGTCAGTGTAGCAATTTTTCAATTCGGCAACATAGTAGTTGACAATCCCCCCGGAACCGTTGTTAGCCCGAACCCCGACAACGGAGATCCCAAAGGTGAGATTAACCACCCCGTCACCCTCCCGGTTGGATCATATATCATCAGCATAGCAGGAGATTCTGACGGCACGTTCGCTTTTGACGTCCCGGGTAACGGATTTACGATAAACCCGCCAGTGCCGAAAAGATATAATGGCGCTTTTAACGACAATTATCAATTAACGGTCCTTGTCTGATATGAAAAAGATTCTTCTCATGGCAGTTCTTGTTTTGAAAATGATAACTGGCCATGCACAAAATACCAATGTGGCGGCCAACGAATTGGACCAAAAAATCTTAGCAGGCGTATTCAACAAACCGGGTGCCGGGAATGACCGCCAGGTATGGTCCGGCTATTTTTCGGGCCTGCTGAATATGGCGGGGACTGACGGCAAAAGCAGCTTGCAGTTGAGTACGACCTTATTTGCACTTAAACATTTCAGACAATATGCAAAAGGTGACTCCTTGGTTGCAGGCGAAACTTTCAGGAAGGAAAAATTTATGAGAAGCCTGCAAATTAATGCGGGATTTACCCCGGATAGCAAACAGCAGGTGCAGTTAGACGCAATCAGTTACGGCCTAAAATATGCCGTGATCAATAATAAAGCACTCAGCAAAAAGGAAATCAGCAGGTATAATGCTGCTTTTAAGTCTTATTACCAAACGGTTTGGCAACCTTTTAACCTAATTGTCCAGCGTTATATTTACAATCATCCAGGCGATTCATCGGTCATTTTCCGGTTTGAACGCTCAAACGGCAAACTACCTATATATACATTGCCACCCGCGTTCCTTGATACGCTGATGAAGCAGACGAATATTAAAAAACAAGATAGCTTAAACTACTACTTTTCGGTTAATGGCATGGCGAAGGTATTGTTGGCCGACCTTAAGACAAAGCCTACGCTAACCTTTTCGGCAAACAGTAATTATAATGAATTGAAGTCGCAAACAGCAAACTTGGTACTATCCGGTAACCTGATCTTTTACGGCTCGCGGACAGATACGCTGACGCAATATAATATCACAGCCAACTATACGTTTGGCGCGGATACGACAAAAAAGCATAGTTCGCTGGTCAGGAATATCACGGAGCTTGATTTCGGCCCCAATTTCGCATTTAAAAAGTTGAAATGGCTGGAACTCAAAACCTCACTTGACTTGGTTAATACTTTGGGTCCTCTTTACAGTAAAGAAAATAAAAATACGGCAAACCTAAATATCACTCCGCGGATAGAGATCAATAAAAATTTCTGGCTGCCGGTGACCTTCAAATACAATGCATTTCAAAAAAATGCGCATGTGCAAGGACAACTCAGTGTACAGTATTCCCTAAAATAAATTGCAATGAAAGAGATTTTGTCAAATGCATGGCATAAAGTGTTTAAGCCGTTCTTAATGGACAACCAAATGGCCATCTGTATTGGCACGGCATTACTCGGCTTTATCTACGGGCTGATCGTTTTGTTGGCGGGCCCAAATAGATCCGGCTATAAAGCATTTGGTGAAATAACGATTTCCAATAAGACCGAATTATTAACGAACGTCCTTTCGAGCCGGATTTCAGAGTTAACCTTGAAACGAAACGCAATCAAACATGAAGACAGTCTTCTCCGGTTGTCGGTTAACAAAACAGGAACACCCAAAGGAACCCAAACGGCTGACCTGGCAAAACTGGCAATTGACTCCGCAAAAATTTCCGCCATACTATGGTCGAGCCGCCGTGACATTTATCTTTTGAATTACCACAACGCCGATACAAGTGTGACGCTCTTGTCAAATTACCTTTATGTAAAAAAAGATGTGTTGTTAGATTCGCTTAATTCCGACCGCTGGGACGATGATAATTGTTTGATCAAAACACTACCTGTAATGGTCGTTGATACCTGTCAATGGTTAACCGGTTCGCCTAAAAACTGCATGGATGTGTTAAAGTTGAAGCAAAATAAGCGTGCCTCGGTTATCGGGTTTATTGGCGACTATCCCATGTTCGGTTTTTGGGTGGTTTTAAGTATTGGGCAGATCATGCTATGGTTTATACTTTTTCCGCTGCTCGGGGGTAACCTGTTAAACCAAAAAGCCAAACTCGGCGCGTTATATAACTTAACCCTCCGTCAACGCCTGATCAACTTCACGATGTCTTTCGACTTTCTCGTGGTATTCTGCTTATGTTTTTATATAGTTTTAACCGACAAATATATTATCACGGACCACTATTTTTTAACAGGATTTACAACCCGAATGATTTTCTATGGCGTGCCGGGATACCTGGTAGCAGGATTTTGCTTTATGAGTTATTTAACCCTTGCCCAACAATTCGAGCGGGTAAATAACAGCTATATGGCCAAATTGAAAAAGGCCGCGCCTGGAACTACACCGCCGATGGATCAATATTTGAGTTTAAAAGGAGCTTTTGATAATACTTTTTTTTGCAGCGCGCTGATATTAACGTCATTTGTGGTCTGTGAGGCGGTTCTGATTTACGCGATCAATTCAACCGAAGCCAGCAAATTTTATCGCCTTGAAACTGGCCGGCCGTTAATTCCTGGAGATTTTGTTTATTTAATGGGCTTGTTACATACATTTGCGCTACTCGTATTTTATATTCCTGTTAAACTAAAGTTTAACACGTTGCCTATCACACAACCTGGCATGATGGCTTTGCCTGGCGCTCCATCTCCACTACAATCTTTTTTTTCCAGCATTGGCACTTTATTAATTACTGTTTCTCCGGTTATAGCAGGCTTATCACAAAATTTACTGTCTTGGATATTTAAATAATTGTAATTCATTATGACGCTTCAATAGTGATAGATGCGCATTATTGCCTAAAATGTAGCTTGTGTTAATCCGATAATGTCAAATTCGAGATAAAGACTCTTGATCTATTACATTTTCTATAATCAAATCCATTTTTGGCTACTTACCGCCTTACAAAATCCTGAGAATCCGATATTCGATGTGATGAGACATACATTCTTGAGAATGACTTCCAATGTAGAGCTACGCGTTCGACGATGCTAACTGGCAATTTGTACAGTAAGCGCAAGGTAATAAGGGTCGGACTTCAAGTTTTTTACTTTATTAATCTCACCGATGGGTTGGTCTACACCTTGGAGGAAAGTAGTTGTACTAACGACACCGCTTACTAAAGAAGCATAGTGACTGTGTATTACAAGGTTTGAGACTTCTTTCGGGATGGGACAGCTCATTTTTTCGAGTTGAAAGATATCGGCAATAGAGAAGTTCTACCACAGCCCGGGCTTCCTCCCTTTATAAATTCTTAATCACTTCAAGACCTCATTCAGGAATAGTTTGGAACTTCCAACCAAAATACTGATATTGAACCGCTTAAACTTTATAACAGAAGCAAATGCAACCTGACCCCAAAAAAGAAACTGTAACCAAACTTGAAACTAAAACCGCGTCCGCAAAACGCCGCGACTTGACAGGGATCATAACGCTGTTTACCTTGATTGTCACCCTTATTGTCGGTGTGCTGACTTATCTTCAAACCCGAAGTGATTCCAATGAAAAAATAGCGGAAGACCGGAAAAACCGGGAAGCGGCGTACGAAGACAATGTCGCCGAGGCGGAAACGAAGAGCGACCAGATAGCCTATGACCGGAAACTGTCGATCCAACAAATTAACGTCGTGAACAGGACGACCAACAGGCAGCAATTCGCTGTCAGCTACCAATTGTTAAACCATCATTGGCTGTCCGTGGGCTATTATAGTGTGCTTCCGAACAACAGTTTACTTCTTGGGATTACCGGCAATGAAGATATATATATGAGTTTCAAGGACACATCTACAGCGCCGGTTTACATTAATGCCGCAAAGTTGAAAATGGGCGAAAAAAAAGTAGCGCTGATCAGAAAGAATGAGCGATTTGAATTATTGATAGACAGAATAGCGCCGTTCGAGGACATCGACACTGTGGTCTTTTTCAAATGCCAGCTTTTGCAAGCAAAAAGCATAGTCTTTTCCGATAAATGATATTCAAAAATATTCCTCTTATGCAAATTTTGAAAAAAAAATATCGTTTTGTTTTGTGGCTCTGTCTGGCGGGATGCCTTTGGGCCTGCGTGCGTCACATTAAGCTCTTGAAACCCGACCAGCAACTGATCGATTCCCTTAAACATTACCAGTTGTCCCTGGTAAGCAAGCCTCAACCGCTCTTGGCATCAACAGGTGGCAGTTTGGACGAAATACAGCAATGGAGCAGCGCGCTTTTCCCTGATTCCACGGATGAACAGCTTAGGAACAACCTCATCTACCTGGGGCCGTCCGTCGATCAATACTTGGGATCGATTGTTACTTCGAATAAATTCGTGACCGTCTTACCGATAAGTCAATTGACTGGTAACAATAGCTCGCTTTGGTCAAAGATGTTTGTTAATGCAAGGAACGGCCAGCTCCGGGAACTTGATATTCCGACTGGCCTGTCTATCGACAACTTTATTAGGATCATCAGCGTGCGGATAGATACGGGGCTTAGAAGGGCGATGACAGAGTACGACAGCGTCAAAGTGGAAAATGGCTCTTGGCAGCTTGATACACTGAACATTGCTGCGTTCCAAAATCTCATCGATGATGCAGCTCGGGAAGATCATGGGCGCTACGTCCAGGAACTATACGGCAAAAACAAATTGGTAGTCAACAAAGTCGTTGTCGTTAACGGGTTGTCTGCGGACATTTACCCGTTCCGCCCCCTGGCCAAAGCAACACGATCAGAACTAAGGGCAGGTAAAGTCATCCGCTTGCCTCAACGCTATTCAGAGGACGTCGTTTCGGCACACCTATCCTTGAGAGACGCCCCAAAGACCATCATACATCTCTCTTTTGAAGGATCATTTTATGTATTCGCCACAGTTTTGAAAGCAAATTCACGATGAAAACATATCACCTGCTATTCTTGGCGCTAATCATACCGCGATTTTGCGCCGCGCAGGACTCAGTGATGACGACTGGCCTCGTCAACCCACTTGACTGCGAGCTTAATCGTTATATTACACCTGGCGCCGTCAGTATTTCCGATATGACAAGGAAACCGACGAAAGCCGCAGACCTGAGCAAATTTGTGCCTTTTATCGGCAACCAGGGCCGCCAAAGTGCCTGTACAGCATTTGCATTTGCTGAGGCGCTATCAATCGTTGTCAACCAAAAAAACGACAAAGTGTTCGCTCCAGGCCACGCTGACGAAAGCGCGTATTTTTATAGTCCGCAATATCTTTTTTCCGTTGGGAAGTCCCGCTACCCTTATCCCCACAATTGCTCGAGCGGCATAAGCTATATCGATGCTTTCCTTGTGGTAAGGGATTATGGCGTCCCTATTTTCATTCCCACGGAATATGATCCCAGATCTAATATGGGATGCACTATCTATCCTTCGCCGGCTAGGATCAAAAAAGGACGCTCGGGTCCAAAGATCATAACTTTCCAACGGCCGGATAAAGACCTGGACTTGTTCAAAAGATTGTTATCTGACACTCCGGGCCACCCGATATGTATTTCAGTATATGTAGATGGGAATTATACACGTGCCACATCTCATCAAAACGAATGCCGATGGACTACTATCGGTTCAGCCTGGCCAACTACAGACAACAGACACGCGATGGTAATCGTCGGATATGACGATGCCATATCCTGTTTTAAAGTGCTTGACTCCAGGGGGCCGACTAGTGGTGACCACGGCTACATCTGGATGAGTTATAATCTTTTGGGCACTGCGATTTATGACTGTTATGTCTTATCGTGCGACAACAGCCTGATGCAGGAGCTTAAGGCGGACGGAAACGCTGATTCCTTAATGGTGGGGATTCCTCTTCCAGCCTGGGAAAACCAGGGGCTTTACCGTATTTTCAATAATCTGCGAGTTGGTTGCTATCACATTGATAGAACGTCTCGGACAGCCGTTTTCCGCATCACGGACAATACGACCGGGGATGTATTATCCGATGATATTGTGATTGAAGTCGGCAAACAGGCGTTAATTACTGCCGGCAATCAGCAATTGACACTTTTTCTGAAAGGGTTGAAAAACAAAGGCGGCTTGTTCAAAAAGGCCGCTTTTTTCGATATCACCATGGCAGGGGATGCAGTAAAGGAGGAATTTTTCTCAAAAGGCTATACCATGGCCACATTCCTGTCCCTCATGGCCGTCGCCTACCCAGGAGATGACAATATTTTTACCGTCAATTCCGAGTACATCGGTTTCCACAGAAAATTTAAACCAGGAGACCTTATAGGAAGGTCCGGGTTGGTATATGATGGGGGAAACGATGAGATAGCCACGGCGGTCACACCTCCCTTGTCTAAAACCAGAAAAACTATTCCCACTGCCGAACTGGAAAAAGCACGTGTTCCTTTTTCCTTGGCCAATTTCCTAAAAGCGGCTACAGTGGCCTCCGATAGTAACTTGGTCAAACTATTGAGCCACCTACCGGACGGAAAAGTGACAAGCTGTACATTGGAAACCGATTCTTTGCAAATATCCGCTTATTTAGCGAAAGCCCGTACCGCAGCTCCGGATGCTTATGAGCGCTATATTGCCGCGATTGACCGCGACTACTCCTTGATCTATCGTGTTACCAACCTGACCGCTCTGGAGGGTGTCACTACCGTCGGGGATAGTCCTGAAGCAGTCGCGTACTTTCGTTCTCATGGAAAGGTGACTGTACATATCGGTGAGGCCGGGCTTTTTGACGGGGCACTCGATCTCGAAATTTATATGGATCGTAACAGCAATCTCGTCCACTTTCAGATGAATGGCAGGGTTCCACTTTTTGTCAACTCCCACGAGAATAACCCGATCAAATATATCGACAAACAATCCGGCAGCATCCGGTATAACTAAGCATGAGATTGATATTAAGTTCTCCAACGGCTAGTGATCTCAAATATTTTATAGGCATACTAAGGTATAACTCTAATAAATTGGTCGATCAAAATCCTGCATTAAGCTTGGGTCGCGTCCATTGAGTTTGAGGTCACAAATTGTGGCCGCATGGCCATGACCCACTCTAATATATTGATTTCCAATTAATTAACCCCTATTTCTATTTAATATATCGGGGTGTTATTTTGGGTAATGTGTTAAAAAGAACAATTTTATTCGCTTTTTCTGCCTTTTTTCGAAGTAGAACGATCATAACAAAATTAATAAAATGGTTCGAAAAAGTGAAATAGTTTTGATGAAATTGTTTAATAGATTATTGACCTATCTATGCTCGAAACAGCGATCAAAAGATTCTGAGCGTTTAGCGATATTAAAGCTTTAAATCACTTTCGCCTTAACAAAATCGGTAAAACTAAGAACCGTATCACTTTCACTTAACCATGCAGCTTGGCCAACGACATATCGAACATCCATTCCTTCGATGTCTGTCCAAATGTTTTCACCTAAGTTGGGGACGATTGCCCTGTTTTTCAACTCGCTAATTTGATTTACATTGCTAACACGACTATCAAGTTGTACAGCAATATTTGTAATGAATTTCGCATTCTTAATGACATAGGCAGCGTCAATTTCTTCCCCGCTTAATGGAACGACGCACAGTACGTAACTTTCTTTTTCCCGGCAAGCTCGTATACCCTGGGTACCTGTCATCTTAACCTGGGCGGACCTTGATGATTTGATTTCTATTGTAAAGCTGCTCTTGTTCGGGCGATCAATTAATAAGTAATGCAAATAATCAAAATCAACTACGTAATCACTTCCGATAGCATCCCGCTTGATTTTATACCCTGGTTGCATTTCAATGGCTGCTTCGAAAGCTTTCTCTACTGCGTCACCAACTTCTTGGTTCTTCCTGCGTATGTCGTTAATCCGCTTTTTTTCTTCGTAAGCTAGCAACAACTCTTGATCACCAAGTATTTCTGTAACTTTAGCTGGCGTTAGTGCATTATTCATGAGTATAGCAACGTAAGATTGGTCCCAACTCATTTTTTGCTCTTCGTCGTCACCAGAACGTATATTTCTTAATAAGTCGCCAACTCCTATATCAAGGAAATGAAGTAAACGAGATACTTCAATTCGCTGTAATGAATTATACAATACCTGGTTTTCTTCGTCTTTATTAAAATAGGTCATCAACGCGTCTACTGAGGGTCGATTAGCATAGCTGTTTGTGCCTTTTTCCTTGATCCACTCTCTTCCTTTTATATCAATAAGCCAATCGGCTGGGTATATACCTACCCTTGTAGTTTTATCGTTCGCCGTTAACTCAATTTCTGTCCTAGTAAACCCAATTATGTCTTCTCTTAATAGCACCTCAATAATAAATTCCAATAACAGCCGACTTCGGCGCATTGAAGTTCTTGTACGGTCAATTACATTCTTGTCCTTAGGGGCCGTAAAATATGCTAATTGGCTGACCGGTATTTCTATGCCCATAAGCCAGTCGGTTCCCTCATTCTCAATGAGCTTTTCTTTGTCCTCGCGGGTTACGACTAACTTTCTTATCGAATCCTGCTTGAAAACACCTTTTGTGGAAAATAAGGGGCTCGCCATTAACCAAGTCTCGCCAGCTAATTTCCGCATAATCTCCGCTGTTTGGAATATAAACGAATAGTTTTCGTGTATGATAAAGTCCGGTGGGAACAAATCCGCGTATGGTTGAAATACAGTTGGCCATAAACTTGGTGGGCAAAGTAACGCATCGCCGCTCGATGGAATCTTTTCCCATTTCGAGTTCTGCATAAAGATTGGAAAACCAGCCACATCGGTAAAGCGACTATTTTGTAATAACCATTCGAGCAGGAGCCTGGTATTGGCTTGGAATTCGTCTGTTGTATCTAAGATTGCAGAATTTTTTACTTTTTGGACTAAAGAAGCAACGAGCGTAGATTTCTTATAGACTTGCAGTTGGTGATCGGCAGAAATAATTTTAATGTAGGAATCCAATAATACTTCACGGGCATTAACACCTAGCCCAAAAGATATATCTTTAAGAGTAGTACCGATATCTTCCCCGGGTTCCTCAGTTTCCCTCTGTAAGGCTCCTGATTTTACCAACTTTTTATCTTGGTTTGGCAATATCGCGTATTCCGCCCACAGGGTTTGTTCTTTAAAATTTTCTATAGTGTTAACGAGGTAGCTTATAAAGTCCGTTGCCAGAATATTTTTAAGAGTTATATTGTCAATTTTGTGGTCAAGCACTTGGTCAATTGCTATACAGCAATCCTTTAGAGAGCGTGCCGTGGCATGTGTTTTACCATCGAAGAAAGTGGACCGATCTTCAATTACCTTTAGCCAATATAAGGCTTGTTCAAACGCTGGTATATTTTCACCTTTAAGATATTCCCAAGCTTGCCATAACTCTTTATGCTTTTGATCATTATTAATAAATGGCGAAGGATATGGTATAATGGCTTCTGACAAGGAT
>Ga0206909_1157_pt1 | contig 12419 bp, 6 predicted proteins | sample Alteio_BWOrgHeat_76_FD_152943 | JGI IMG/M metagenome (GOLD analysis project Ga0206909, IMG submission 152943) | Enriched cells from forest soil in Barre Woods Harvard Forest LTER site, Petersham, Massachusetts, United States -... | ecosystem: Environmental > Terrestrial > Soil > Temperate forest > O...
ACATCAGGCTTTGCTAAAGCGCATCTTAAAACCTTAAAAAAACATCTGGAGTATGTCAGTCAAAAAGATGGTATCTATTTTGATCGTCAGGTGACAAATCAACTATTCAAAGGCGGATTTTTACATGTGCGTGGGATATTGTATCGGCGCATATCAGAGAAAGAAAAGCATCAGGGAAAAAATTCTCGTCGAAACAGTGTTGAAGAAATTGTGCGCATTTCTCGTAAATTGGCTGATCAACTTAGAGCCTGTGGTTTGAAAGTCAGGCGCATGAAAGGTGAGGAATTTTATCACTGGATGGTGAACTGGTTTAATCCCCATCATAAACAAGATGATAGCGTTTTCCCGACATCAGAACAAAAACCTTTTGGCTGGAATTTGACTGAAAATATCTTTTTTAAAGCACCCGTTTCTTTTGAAGAAGGATGGATGTTTGACGGATTGCCGCATAAAGTGATGACCATCCAAAGCTTAAATACCAATCCTGCGATTGGACATTTAACCGCAGAACGCAAAAGAGCCACTGATGATAAGGTCTTTAACCTGATTGATCACTTACCCGAAGGCAGTAAACTCAGTATTAATATAGTCTTTCAAGCGCCCAGTGAAGTTGAATTGCACTTAAAGACCATTCACGACAGTGCTGTGGGTCATCATGCGCTGGCGATGAAAGTCAAATCAGAAGTTGAATTGGCTTTTGAAGAAATGGCGAACGGCAATTATCTCTTGCCTGTTGCGATGGCGTTATATCTCAAAGGCGATGATTTTGAGAGTTTAAGAGAAAAAGAAGCGCAGGCAGAAGTCTTGTTAAACAGCAATGGTTTTAAAGTCATTACGGATGATGAGCAATTTCCGATAGATGCGTATATTCGATTTTTGCCGATGTGTTACAACTTTCATTTTGATCAAAAAAATACTTACAGATCACGTTATATTTTATTAAGCGAGATATCAAAACTATTGCCATTTTACGGCAGAAGCCGCGGCACGGAAAACCCAGGATTTATCGGATTCAATCGCGGCGGAGAGCCCTGGTTTCACGACATCATCAAAGACAAAACCAAAAATGCCCATTTTTTATTGTTAGGCGAAACCGGCACAGGTAAATCCAATTTATTGGTGTATTTATTAGCACACCATTTGGCTTTGTATAATCCAAGGTTATTCATTATCGAAGCTGGCGGATCATTTGATTTATTTGCCGATTACTGCAAAAGTTTAGGCTTAACCATCAACAAAATCAAAATTGACCCTAAAAATCCCATATCCTTAAATCCCTTTGCTCAAGGCTTAAAAGTCCTGGATCAGATAGAAGCGTTGGATAATGAAGGCAAAAAGCGTTTTATTGAAAAAGCCTCAGAAGACTTGCTCGAAGAAAATATCGAAGATGAAAGCCGAGATATATTAGGCGAAATGGTCATTGCCGCATTGGTCATGATCACAGGCGGCGAAGAAAAAGAAGAAGCCCGTATTAGAAGAGCTGATCGCATGCTTGTTATGGATGCCATTATCGATGCCGCGTATTTTGTACGATCAAAATCATCGGATAAAAACAAACAACTCATTGCAGCGGATATCGTCGAAGCATTTGAAAGATTAGCCGAAAAACTAGACCCCGTGAGAGATAACGACAAAATCAAACGCGCCAGAGAAATGGCGGATGGACTCCGATATTTCACCAAAGACCCGGTATCCAGCAAATTCTTCAACACCGAAGGCAAGCCATGGCCATTGGCGGACGTCACCGTCATCGACATGGGCAAATTCGCCCAGGAAGGCTACGAAGCCCAGCGCTCAGTCGCGTTTGCCGGATGCGTCAGCAAAGTGTTGGAATTGGCTGAAGCCAACCAATATTCCAACCGAGCCATCTACTTCGTCGGCGATGAAAACCACTTATTTACCAAAATCCCATTGCTCGCAGCTATGGAAACCAGAATTGCCAAAATGGGCAGAAAATTAGGATTATGGCTGTGGCTTGCCACCCAAAACCTCAAAGACTTCGCCGAAGAAGCCCGAAAGATGCTGTCTCTCATGGAAACATGGATGTGCCTTGCGCTGCCGCCGGATGAAATCGACCAGATCGAACGCTTCAAACCCCTCACGCCCGAACAGCGCGAATTATTCTTATCCGCCAAAAAAGAAAAAGGCAAATACACCGAAGGCGTTTTATTAAGCCCCAAACTGCAGGGATTATTTCGCAATGTCCCGCCCAGAGTATATCTGGCTATGGCAGCGACCGAGCAGGAGGAAAAACACCAGCGCAGGCAGTTGATGGAAAAACTGGACATCAGCGAACTTGAGGCAGTTGAGTATATTGCTGAGGAGATGATGAGGCAGAGAGCGGAAAATAGAGATGAAAATTAAAATGATGCCGCATAAGCAATTTCTGCCCTGTATTTATGAATCTTAAATTGAGATCATAAACATTTTTGAAGAATGAAGTATATTCAGGGGTTTTGAGGGCTTTTTAGCAGAAATTACTGGCGGTACGTTTTTAATTTATACATTTTTCCGTAAAATTACGTTATACTGTTAAAGATGATTTACTTTTTGAATTATAAGCGGAGAAATTTATGAACGAGACAATCCATTCATTTATGTGGAAACGGATACAACAAGACAATGAAATTCGCAATACAGCAGCTAAAAAAAGCTGTGAAATGGGAAACCCGCATGGACAATATCAAATGGCAACGCGATATCGCCATGGATGGGGTGTTGAGATAAATTGTGATAAATCAATTGAATTATATAAGAAAGCTGCAGAAAATGGTCATGCCGGCGCATGTTATGAATTGGCCAGATTATATTTACAAGGCAATGTAGTGATGGGTTTCGGACAGGATGTAAGCAAAGCTAAATTGTATGCTAATTTAGGAACAGATGCTGCAGAGGAAAAATATAGCTGTGAAGGATACGACCAAAAGCACTATATTAATGAATCCCAAAAATTGTTTGTTCTTATTAATAATATATTCCCACCAATGTCGAGTTCATATAAAATATAAAAAAGGCAATATTGTTGTTAAATTTGGTTAACTTTAATTAAGGGTTTTGCAATGCAAGAAGAATCTCAAGAAACTAGTTATGATATACAAAAATTACTTTGCATATATGAGAAGGGTGGAAGTGCAAGCGAAGAAAGTGAAAATCAAATACTTTTGCTTTTAAAAACTGTAAAAACTGATTTTAATCACCTACACTCAGAAAGTGGGTGGGGGCTTATCCACTACGCCGCTTATTTTGATCATACAAAGATATTAAATTTTTTATTACAAGTTAAAGACATTAAGGCAGATCTTGTTAACCTAGAAAAAAATAGCGCATTACATTTGTTAGTAAAAAATATTGATTGTTTAAAATGGTTCCTTTCCAAAAATTTGTGCGATAAAGAACTTCTTGGAATAAAGAACATCGACGGCAAAACTGCTATTCATCTGGCTATAAAAGAAAATCAATTAGAGGCTGTCAATATTCTGATATTCTTCTTTAAATCCATATATCGCGATTTAGCTCAATTTAAGTTAATTGATGAAATAAATGATGGGGTAGATGAAAAAATTCTTGAATGTTTAAAGAAAAATGAGGTTGTTTTGCCATATTCTTTTGTATGGGAAGAAAAATATGGACATCAAGCATTTTTTTTAAAGTGGAAAGAAGAGATAGAACAGCTGTGTACTTTTGCCGAAAAAGGCAATATACAAGAGATAGAAAATTTACTAAAGACATCAGGGATTAGCTTGAATTCGTATAATTCTCAAGGATGCTTGATTATTGGGTGTGCTATATCAGCTAAGCAAATAAAAACATATCAATATTTGCTTTCTTTGGGGGTGCGAGTGTACCCGGAATCAGGTATTAGTAATCTTTTAGTCCTTACAAATATGAAAAAAGAATTTCTTCACGATCTTAAATTTTTTAACAAAGATGAAGAAACAATTAAGGAAATTTTTAATTGTACTATAAGCATTAATTCTTCAAATCATAATACTCCTTGTTATGCTATTTATAACAAATTATATGGAAATGATAGCATAGCACTATACAATGCGTATTATAATAAAAAATATTTGCTGCCAATATTGAAAATATTAAGTTATATTGAAAATTTAAAAATCTACTATGATCCCGGATCAAAAAATACTGCTCACGTAGAGGAAAGTAGCTCTGTTGGCACTAGAGGAGTTACTAGCTTTAAAAAAAGAGAAATATATCTAACAGGAGATCATGAGGAAAACAAAATATTAGGAACAGCTATCCATGAATTCACTCATATGATTTGTGAATTTATATGGGGAAATGATTATAACCCGTATCTTAACAAAAAACCAAGCGAAACATATCTAAAAATTGTTTCAAATATACGCGAAAAATATCAATCAAATAAATTAGATACATCAGATAATAAAATAAGATATGATGATATATTAAGCCATGTGTTTGAAATGTATGAAAATGAAAAACACCATCCTTCAGAATTAATTGTAAGAGTACCTCATATAATCGCTGAACGAGGGGCCTATGAAGGGATTAAAATACTCCAAAAACAGGCTCCAGAACTTCTAGAATTTTATGAAAATTATTTTTTAAAAGAATGCCAAATTTTTATAGAAAATCATGAAAAAAAGCATGAAGAAAATTTAACTAAAAACAATAAAAGGATTCTTAAATCTGAGATTCTGGATAAAGAAATAGAAGAAGCCTCAAAAGAGAGTAAACCTTTTCTTTTTATCAAGAAAGGTGAAATGTTGTTCGAGATTGAAGAATATGAAGCTGCCTTGGAAGCTTTTAAAGAAGCGGAAAAATTCGATACGGATGATAGTGTAAAACTCTATATAGAATTTTATATCAGCCAAATTGAAAATCTAAAATTTAATGAGGCTGATAAAAATACGGGAATAGAACTAAGCATTACAAGTAATGATCCTGAGGTTAGATTATTCTCATATTATTTGAAAGCTCAGGCATTATTTAATAGCGGAAAATATCTTTCAGCTATCGCTATGCTTAATCTTGTTAACGTAAAAGAAGATATATTGAATTTATCCTCAGAAAAATATAATGGAATTAAAGCATCTATTCTGTTAATCAAAGGAGATTCTAATTTAAAACTAGAAAGGATTATAGCTGCTTTAGGTTGTTACTCAGAAGCAAAAAAAATAGAATGTGATTTTTCCATAAGTGAAAAAATTAATGAAAAATATAATGAAGCTGCCCAAGTATTGGGTGCCTCTTATTTGCCTGAGAAACAAACTATCAGCAATAGTAACCCTCATATAGCGCCGCAGTCGGACAAACCCAACATCAGTAAAAAAACTTCATCATCCTGTGAACCTATAACCCGTACAACGAGCGAAAAAGAACAGGAACTTAAAATAAAAGAACAAGAGCTCAAAGAGCGCGAAGAAAAAGTAAAAATGAAAGAGCAAGAGCTCGAAGAGCGTGAAAAAAAATTAAAGCTGAAAGAACAAGAAAGCGAATTAATGCTCAACAAAAAAGAAAAAACATCGCTGACTCAATATGGGATGTTTGTACCAAAAATTGATGTCCCAAAATGTGAAAAAGATGAGCTGATTCGTAAGTTGCGTGAGAAGATTTTTAACTATATGGTAAAAATAAATATCAGTTTAAATAAAGATGGGCTAACTATACAGTTACTGGATTCAAACACCATCGGTAAAGAAACTGTTGAAAAGTTTTTTTCTAATTTGTCTGAAAATTATAAATCGTCTCAATATGATTCTTCGATTTTTATAATAAGTAATCATGAAGAAATAAAAGAATTCGTTAATATTTACCTTGAAGGAAATTTTGATCTTTTATGCAAGCAAGAAAACCTTAATGTTAATGACATAGATCAAAAAATGGAAAATTGTTGTATAATGTGAAGGGTCTGTGGTTAAGTTTGTGTAATAAGCCATGCTTATTTAACTATCATGAAAGGGAAAAAGGTGTTATTTATCTTGATTGCCTGATTGTCAAAGTCAGAATGGATAAAGGAATTGGCTTTAGTCATCAATACTTAAGGACAAAGCGCATTATTCCTTTATCCGCAAGGCCATTTATACCACCAACGCAATAGAGCCTTTAAATATGACTTTACGCAAAATCATGAAAAATGTTTCTTAGTTAAAATCTCAGAGAGCTTTCGATGAATACTTATTTTAAAAAAATACTTGCCCTATCTCTAAGTTTATTAATTTGTAAAAGCAGTTTTGCCGACATCAACTCCGCCACCATCACCGCAGACACCCTAAAAGCGATTCCAAATTGTCTGCATTATAAAATCAAAGGCGTGTGTTATTGGAAAGACACCTACGGCATTAATACAACGATGTATGTCGAGCATTATTTGCCTGATGCGGTGGTCACGGTTTTTAACAAGCCCGGCGAAAATCCCTGGACTGAAGTGAATTTAAGTTTGGATAAAGCAGGAAGCATTGCGCAGAAGCAGATTGTGTCGTCATTGTCAGGCTTTGATGTCGGCAGCGGTCAGCACAGCATTTCTGATGCGCATGAGCAGAATGTCTTTTTTAAGGAAGCCGATATCATTGGCAATCCGGCGCTTTCGGTATTGGATAATTCAGATTTATTGCCATCCACAGCATCGTCTTTGACGCCTTATTATCAATCCATGCTGGACAGCGCCGCATGGCGCGGATTTCCGCAGCTTAAAACGACGCAGATTGAAGAAGCCTATGCCATGATTGCGGATATCCAACATCATGTTGGCACAGGCTTAAACTACTGGGGCGGGATTTATCCGCATGAAGGCAAGGTCACCACCAGCAACGATGCCAAAGCGGCTGCGGTGATTGCCCAGCGCGCCGGGGATTTGATTACTTCTGAAGGCATAATGCCGCTCTCGGGTCATGTCTATCAGCCATTATCCAACCAATGCGGACAAGAATGTAAAGCTGCGCCCGTGCAGGAAAATTCAGACAAAACGGAATTTCAGATGATTTACCCTGTGGTCTCTGATAGCTGTGATTATTTTGGCAAAACTTCAGATTACGGCGAAGATGCTGAAACTAAAACCCATGGTGCGTATGTCTGGGTGATCTGGCGGTTTTATAGCGGGTGTCGGGATGGGGTTGGGAAGTTTATTGGCAGAACCACAGTGTGATTGTGGTAGAATTCTCTTGAATTTTATTGATAGGGAGCCATTAAATTGTGGAAGAACCAAAAAAAGCAGCAACGCCAGCACAATTGCAAATTATCCCTTGGATAGACCTTTCGCGAGGCGAACTTCTGGCAAGCGGCGGTTTTGGCGCCGTGTATAGAGGACAGTGGGGGTGGTTTTGGAATAAAATAGAGGTTGCCATCAAGCAGCCGCAAGGAAGATTGCCGGATTATCTTAAAAAGGAGTTTATCGATGAAGCTAAAATAATGGCAGAATGCAAATCTCCGTATATTGTTGCTTTGTATGGCGTCTGCGTTGAAGGAAATCACAATGATTTAGTCATGGAATATGTGCCCAATGGCTCGCTCGACAGATTATTACATAAGAAAGCCCAAGAAATCAGCTGGAATTTGCGCTTTGAAATAGCAATAGATATTGGGAAAGGCTTAAGTTATCTTCATGATGAAAAAAATATACTGCACAAAGATTTAAAGAGCTTAAATATATTACTGGACGCTGATTATCATGCCAAAATATGTGATTTTGGGTTATCCCAGATAAAAATCGCGTCAAGTACTTTCGATCATTTGGGAAAAGATTATACAAAGGGTACGCCTTGTTGGATGGCACCAGAATTATTGAAAAATAAAGCCTCCCCATCGAAAGCATCTGACATATACAGCTATGGCATGATTTTATGGGAAATTGCTTCACGGGAAAAACCTTATAAGAATGCAGTAAATATTGAAGCTGCAAAAGAATGGATCAAAGATGGGGAAAAAGAAGAGATTCCTGCAGATTGCCCGGCTGATTATGGAAATATTGTAAAAGAATGTTGGAAAGATGAGATAATAAGTCTTCGGTTAATGTCATCTATTCCAGCCTTATTTAATCTTCCTAAAGGCAATAATAACGTCTATATTCTTGTTCAGCCTGTTGTGGGCATGGCCCCTACCGCACTTTATTTTGTAGATAGAATAAGCAAAGCGACTCCTATTATTACGCCGCTTAATTTTTTGCCAAATCAAAATATTTCTACTTTCACAGCAGCTTTGTTTCCGTCAGTGAAAGACAACAGTTATGCTAAAATACCTGCTCTTCTTCCACCGCAGCTAAAAGCCATTACATCAATTACAGGTCACATTCAGCCCAAAAGCCGTCCGAATGCAAAAGATGTTGTAACAAAATTAGAGAAAACAAAAACCAACTTTTTTAAAATGCAACAAGACCTGCCATACCTGTCATTATTGCTAAAATGGGTCACAGAAGGTCATCTGATTGAAGTTGAAAAATTACTGCAAAAGAACCCGAATCTAGCACTCATGAAAGGAACTGTCACAGACTTATCAGGCAGAATGTTTAAGGATATCTCAGCCTTTCAGTATGCGGCGTGGGCATTGGATATTGAGATGTGCGAATTGATATTAAAGCAAGTGGATAATGCAGGCACAGCGGAAGCAGATGCCCAGCTGAGTGAACTGGAAAAAAATCCCTGGGGACATGGATCGCATTACGACCCCAGTCTGTTAGCGGAAAAAACGCAAGAGTATCTCAGTTTCAATAATTACACTAGTGGGGATAAAGATAAACGCTGCCAACACTGGCAAGAAGAAGTTGGTGGAGAGCAAAGGAAATGTCCGGCATGGCTGATTTACGCGTGGTGTGAAAGAGGCAAAGATGTGGCGTGGGTAAAGAAAGATCTGAAGAATATCAAAGTTGTGCGTCAGTATGAAAAAGGTCACCTCAAATGGTGGTTTGAACAAGAATACAATGGTGGAAAGGGGGTGGGATCAAAATGGAGTTGTGAGCGGGGAGCAAGAGAATTAGGGGGGGCGAAGCGAAGCGGTGTGGGCGCATGGGGAGGATGGTGGGATAATACCATCGGCGAAGTTACCCATGATCTGGGCGTGACTCAGTCTGTAAGCGCACATTGTCACGAGGTACTGAACAGCCTCAAAACCAAGCTATCAAATAATACCCCGGGAAAGTTGGAAGAAAATAAAAAAGATATAGATGAAACAAATATACTTTCACCGAAAAGCGATGCAAATAATTCTGATCTCAGCATAACTATTTCGCTTGGAAAAAAGCCGCCACCATTCACTGTGCTATTTGCACCACCGAGCCCCCAGGATGAAGAGACAAAAAAAGATTTAGGTTTATTATTAAAATGGGTAACAGAAGGTCACTTGGCTAAAGTTGAAGAATTACTGCAAAAGAATCCGAATCTGGCGTTCATGAAAGAAAGCGTCACAGACTTGTCAGGCAGAACGTTTAATAACATCTCAGCCTTTCAGTATGCAGCGTGGGCATTGGATACAGAGATGTGTGAATTGATATTAAAGCAAGTGGATAATGCAGACGCAGCGGTTGCAGATATCCAGCTGACGGAACTGGAAAAAAATTCCTGGAAAGAGCATGGATTGTATTATGACCCCAGTCCATTGGCGAAAAAAACGCAGGAGTATATCAATAATTCCAGCAAATGGAGTTACGAGAAATGCTGTGAATACTGGCAAAAAGAAGTCGGTGGAGAGCAAAGGAAATGTCCGGCATGGCTGATATATGCGTGGTGTGAAGAAGGCAAAGCAGTGGCGTGGGTAAAGAAAGACCTGAAAAATATCAAGGTTGTGCGTCAGTATGAAAAAGGACACCTCAAGTGGTGGTTTGAACAAGAATACAATGGTGGTAGAGGAGTTGGGTCAAATTGGAGTTGTTGCCGCGGAGATGGGAGAGGTAGATTGTATAACATTGACATCGATATGTTGGGTAAATGGAGTGTAAAAATAAAGAATGATCTGGAGACTGTTCAGTATGTAGTTAGCAAGCACGAGGCCCTGAACAGCCTCAAGCTATCAAATAATACCACGGAGTTTTGGCTTTCCAGTTTCGCGGCCGGAAAGTTTACGCCTAAAAAATGAAATCCTTTTTTTAGTGTGCCCATCCATGTTCTGAGAATGCTGAATAGAATTGTACGTGCTTTTTGATACTGACGTTTTGCTTTGCATAGAATAACAATATTATCCATAAAGCGCGCATAAATTCAATGAGTTTATATATTCTCCTGATTTATCACGATTTACAAATCAGCATCAAAACCAACTTTATTGGAATATTTATGAAAAACAGCAATCTGTTATTGCCTGTAGTATTACTGTGCTCAAATTTTGCAATGATAATGCCAGCGCAAGCCTCCAACATCATCCCCACAGGCAAAGACAACAACTTGCTTTACTACCAAATGGGCGGCGGTTCGGATTTGGCATTGCCGCCATCGTCGAGTAATGCGACGATCAATCTGGGCGCAGATGCGGATTTGAGTGCAGGCAATTCGTGTGGGGCGTTTAATCCGGTGTTGTCAATTACCAATACGTTTAATGATTTGAAAGACAATGCGAATAATATTGCGCAAAGCATTTTGAGTAATGCGACGGGCAGTATTGCGCAGATGCCGATGTATTTTTTAGCGCAAGCAAATCCAACGGCTTATAATATGATTAACAATGCGCTGATCAGCGCCCATAAAGCCATAGCTATTTCTACAAGATCATGCGAGCAAACCAAGGCGATGATTGCCCAGGGTAAAAATCCGTATCAGGATTGGGCGACGATTTCTGTGGGTAATCAATGGAAAAAGCATTTGTCGCTTACGGCTTCGGGGAATGAAGATATTAACGATGCCAAGAAAGAGGTCGATAAAAATGCAGGTAATCATGGCGTGCCGTGGGTGCAAGGTGTTCGAAATAATTCTGCTGCTTCAAACAATGATTACTATTACGCCGGCGGTCTAAATCAACCGCCCATTCACGTTATAGCGGATACTGTCAAGGCTGGATATAACGCTGTATTGATGCGCGATTTGAATGATAGTAGTCCTGCGCCCGTTGGCGGCGAACTTTCCAAAGAATTTCCGACACCTGCGGATGCGTCCAACTGGGTTACAAACGTTATCGGCGATCAAACAGTGACGACGTGTAATGATGCCAGCTGCAAAGCGCCTCAATCCGGCATTTCCGGCAGAGGATTATTGCCCTGGATTACAAGCTGCAGCGATCAAAATAAAGATTATTGTGCGGATAATATTAGAGCTAATCTGTTCAATTTAGTCACAGGTCAAACGCTGATTACCAAAGAAAATCTTGAAGCAGTATCTGCCAGCGGGATTATCATCAGTCCGCAGGTGATTCATGCTATCCAGAATATGGACGGCACGCAGCAAGGTATTATTGTCTCTAAATTGGCGCAGGAAGTCGCCACTCAGAAAGTGGTCGATAAAGCCTTGATTGCCCGAAATATTTTACAGGCTGGCAGTCAGGTGCCTGTGATTGCATCGAATAATCCTGCACAGAAAATTATTCATCAGTCTTTAGACAACTTAGACAAAGATATTCAATCCATATCTTTTGAGTCTCAGATCAGAAAACAGATGATGTCGGATACTGTGTCTCAAATATTACATTATCAATCTAATCAACAAGATGGTTCTTTGAGTGTGCCTAAGGTTAATTCTACAGAGCCGATTATGCAAAATAGCGCGCTGCCCTCTAAACATTGATTGTAGGAACAAACTTCCGTGTCTGCTCCAAGGACTTTCAAGGGAAAATTGACAAAGATTTATTAATTTAGTACCATTTTAATACCGGTACTAAATAGTATTTATTTGGAGATTTTATGACGATAAAGCACGGCAGGCCTGGAATTCCCTATGAAAAATTTGTGGAAGTGTGGGAACAATTATTGAAAGAAAATCGAGCGGGAACTAATGCAGCACATGATGTACTGGGCGGCAGTAAAAATACTATTGCCGCTTACCGCGAGCGTTATGAGAGGGAAAAAACCGCTAAAGAAATTTCTCTGATTAAAAGTGTTGAACTAACGGAAGCCGTTCATCAAGCGATTGCCGGCATTAAAGTGAAGGAAATCGCAATACTTGAAAAGGAGAACACCCAACTAAAATCTCGAATTGACGAACATCTTGTGACATTGAAGGAAACAGAAGAAAAATTGGCTGCAGCACAAATTGACCAGGAAGACACAAAAACCAACGCTGATATTGAAAAATTATCACTGGAACGTAAATTAGCGGCAGCTACAGGGAGCATCGACGATCTTAAACGGCGAGAGCAGAAATTGCTTGAGAAATACGAACAGCAACTTGAACGTTATAACCAGGCAAAGCAGGAAGCCGCTGTGGCAAAAAAGGAGGTAGAAATGCTGCGTGAGCAATCCAAAAAAAATAAGTAGTGTCATTACTGTCATATTCCCAGGGCGTACACTCCGCCCCTACAAATTTACA
>Ga0206909_1158_pt1 | contig 12349 bp, 13 predicted proteins | sample Alteio_BWOrgHeat_76_FD_152943 | JGI IMG/M metagenome (GOLD analysis project Ga0206909, IMG submission 152943) | Enriched cells from forest soil in Barre Woods Harvard Forest LTER site, Petersham, Massachusetts, United States -... | ecosystem: Environmental > Terrestrial > Soil > Temperate forest >...
GATAAACGGTTTGGTAAGAACGAATAAAGATTTTTTTCTGCACCGGCTTCAGTTCAGGAATAATCATTGGTACACTGCAAAACAGTTATCATCCTGCATAAGAAATGCTTTTGGAACGCGGTATTACAATAAAATAGTGTATTCGCTGCAACCTTTGCCTGACGGCACTTGCAAGGTCATTTTTTCAGTTGAGGAAAACCCATTCACATTTGCAAAAGTTGGTATCAATTACAACAGTTTTGTTGGCGTGGGACTTATTGCAAACATTACAACGCGAGATTTTTTTTCGCCATATTCACGCAGTCTGGTGACATTGAATGTTGGAGAGAATATGCGGTTGAAAGCAGAGCAGTTGCAATCATTCGGCAAGTCAAAAGCTTTTTCGCTTGCGCTTGGTATTCAGGCCGAGTCGCTGAAATTCAGTACATACAATGATTTTGAGCAGGATGGGTTGTACCGGCAGGGATATTTTAAGACAGATCTGAATATGCGATGGTCTTTCAAAAGAAAAATATCTATCGGTATCGGTACCCGTTTTGAAGCATTTCGTTATGCTCCGCAGATCACTTCTGATTTTCAGTTGCAGGGAAACAACAGCCTGCTGAATTCTTATTTTTCATTTAAAATCAATACGCTCAGCAATGCCATTTATCCGAAAAGAGGAATAAAGATCGATGCAGAAGCGGGATATGTTTTTAACCAATCGCCTGATCTTACTTATTTTAATGATGGGCAACAGATCACCAATCTCGATTCGCTTGGTTACAGCTTTCATCATTTTGTACGCACCAATCTCAACGTAGAGCATTATACATCTTTGTCTGGCCGTACTGTTTTTTTTCAACAATTGCAGGCAGGAATAAATTTCAATCAGCATGAAAGTATTTTGAATGATTACTATATCGGAGGTCTGAATTATAATTTCCGCAATCAGATCACTTTTGCGGGATTGAATGAGGCAACGCTGTATTCCAGCAGTGTCGCGGCTTTGCAGCTGGGCTTGCGGTGCGAATTGTACAATAATTTATATGCGATCGGCAAAGCGAACGGTTTATTTTATGATTTTGTCGGAAGCGATAAAAACACGACAAATAAAAGTTATCTCACCGGTTACAGCATTACGCTGGGATATAATTTTATTCTCGGGCCGCTCGAAATAAGCGCCATGTATTGCGATCAGTCAAGAAAAGTTTTGCCCTATATAAATCTTGGAGTGCCGTTTTAAATTCATAATATTTTTTTGGTAACCGGCAGTTGTGCACACATTGGGCTTTACTTGCGACGCTCCGTTCAACTGCAGAATACGCATTGGGCTTTTTCCACATTTTGTTGCTTTACATTTGTTTTATGAATTTGACAGAACGAGATAAAAAATTTATCTGGCATCCGTTTACGCCGCAAAAAAATATGCTGCCGCCAATTGCAATCGTAAAAGGGAAAGACAGTTTGCTGATCGATGAAAACGGGAATGAATATGTGGATGCGGTGAGCAGTTGGTGGGTGAATATTCATGGACATGGAAATTCGTATATCGCTGAAAAGCTTTACCAGCAGGCATTGCAGCTTGAGCAGGTAATTTTTGCAGGATTTACGCACCGGCCTGCAATTGATCTTGCAGAAAGATTACTGAAAATTTTGCCCGGCAATTTTTCAAAAATATTTTACAGCGATAATGGAAGTACATCAACGGAAGTTGCATTGAAAATGGCGATTCAGTTTTGGTGGAATAAAGAATCGTCAATCGTCAATCGTGAATCGTCAATTTCGAATCAGCAATCACGTCTCACGCCTCATGCCTCACGAAACAAGATCCTCGCTTTCAAAAATTCCTATCATGGCGATACGTTTGGTGCAATGAGCGTGAGCGACAGAAGTGTTTTCACGCTTGCATTTCATGATCTGCTTTTCGAAGTGATTTTTATTGATGTGCCAACAAAAGAAAATATTGATGGACTGAAAAATATTGTTGAAAAAAACAGCGGCGAGATTGCTGCATTTATTTATGAGCCTTTGGTACAGGGCGCCGGCGGAATGAAAATGTATGATGCTGTATGGATGGATGAATTGATTGCCTTTGTTCAGCAGAAAAATATCATCTGTATTGCTGATGAAGTGATGACGGGTTTTGGAAGAACAGGCAAATTTTTTGCGAGCGAATACATGAATGCAAAGCCTGATATCATTTGTCTCAGCAAGGGTTTGACAGGCGGCACAATGGCACTTGGCGCTACCGCGTGCAATGAAAAAATATACAATGCTTTTGTAAATGATGATAAATTAAAGACCTTTTTTCACGGGCATTCTTTTACTGCAAATCCGCTTGCATGCACGGCTGCGCTTGCAAGCCTTGATCTGTGGGATAAGAATAGTTGTGTTAAAAAAATAGAATGGCTTGCAGCGGGAAATAAAAATTTTGCAGAAAAATTAAAGGCTTCAAACGGTCAGCAAAAAATAAAAAATATCCGCACGCTTGGAACGATCCTGGCTTTTGAGATCGATGAAGGCAGAGATGAATATTTGAATGGGATCAGTGCTGTGATCACTGAAAAAGCCTTGTCTGAAGGAATTTATCTGCGCCCTTTGGGCAACACGGTGTATATCATGCCGCCTTACTGCATCACAAATGCAGAGCTTGAAAAGATCTATACTTTTCTGATGAAGGTCATTGCGTAGAAGTCGTATTTTTTTCTGCAAGCGATCTTAAATTGTCAAGGCTTTTTTCTAACGATGTGCCAATGATCTTATCTGTCATTATACTGCCTATTTTTTCCCATGGATACCAATTCACATGTTGCACAAATTGCCATTGCACAGTGCAGCTTTCCGCATTTTTTGCAATGATCTGAAAAGTGGATGCTTGCGTAAATGATTTGCTTTTCCATTCATGGTTCCAGGTGTTATTCTTCTTTGACAGTAATGTGATGATGACCGTTCCGAAATATGCATGCGCACTGTCTTTTGCCACTACTTTGTAATCGCTGTTCTTTGCGCCTTCCATCCAGTTGTTCCATTGGTCGAAATTGTCTATGTATTTTTTTACGCTGTCAGCATTTTGCGAAATGTCTGCAGCCCTTGATACAACTATGTTTGAAGGGAACATGCTGCCGATCAATGTGAGTACAATGAAAATTATTACGATGCTTATTGCTGCAAGTTTAAAGAGACGCATTGGGTTTGGTTAATTCGTTGATTGGTTTTGAGAAGGAAGATAGTCGATTTTTTTTTAGTGTTTGAATGTGAAACTGAAGCTTAATGGTAAAGAGAACGATGAACGGAGCGTCGCAACTATGCTTCATGCATATTCTTTGCCGGTAACAAAAAAAATTATTGTTCCCACTTGAAAACCCTGATGGCAAAGGCGTACACGAGAATTCCCCAAATAACTAATACGCCGATATCCTGCCAGCAATCGATCAGGCTTGCACCTTCAAACGATATGCTGCGCATGGCATTGTTGAAATGCGTGAGCGGCAAAAGATTGCAGAAGAACTGCAGCCATTTTGGAAAATAATCGATCGGGAAAAATGTGCCTGCCAATAAAAATTGCGGCAACGTAAAAAGATTTGCAAACGGCGGAATGGTACTTTCATTTTTTGCAAGGCTGCTTACAATAAACCCAAAACCCATGAAAACGAGCAGCGCAATAAAACTAAGCACCATGATCTCGAGAAATGTAACAAAGCCATGCACGAGTGTGAAATGAAAAACGCCGGCACCCATTCCGATGATGATAACTGCAGTCATCATTTGAAAAAGTACGCGCGCCAAAGCTTCGCCAAGCACGATGTATGTGCGCGTGATAGGCGTAGCAAAAAATCTTTTTAAGATCAGCTGGCTACGCAAATTGTAGAATAAAAATGCCACACCAAAAACGCCGGCACTTAATAACGAAAAACCAAGTTGCCCCGGTAAAATAAAATCGATGCGGCGATAGATGCGTCCGGGAATTTTTTGAACATCTGCATCAACGACAGCAATGGTTGCAGCATCGGGATGAATATTTTTGTTGATGCCGCTGATAACGGAATTTAAAATGGATTGCAGCAATGATATGTTTTGTCCGCTGACAGCTTCAGAGCTTTTTAAGTGAATGATATATGCGGGATTGCCGGAAGGATTTTTTTGAATATCAATAATGGCGGTGAGGTCGCCTTTTTGCAGATCCTGTGTAAGTAAGCTGTCGGGTTTTGTACTGAAATTGAAACCATCAATTTTTTTGATCGCAGTGTAAATGAAATTGGATGTGTCGCTGTTTTTGCTCATTGCCACATCGAGCGAAAAACCGCCATCGCCGCCGATAAAACCAAAAACCAAAATGAATATCAATGGAAAACCAATGCTGAAAATAACTGCAGACGGGCTGCGGAAAGTCGCTCTGAGGCTAGCTTTGGTAATAGCGAGCATTGCTTTGAACTGGCTGTAATTTCCTTCCATACATTTCCTGTTATTGGCGCAAAACTATCTCATTATTCTGCTGAAGCAAAAAATGATATTTTAAAAAATGGGAAAGAATTTTTTTGATACGACAAATGACGTATTTTTGTGGACAAATGACGTATTATGGCAAAAAGTGCAACGCCCAAAAAATACTCTGCCAATACAAAAAGTAATAAGCTGGAAGAGCCATTTGCCGAATATATTCCTTTGAGACGGCATGTAGTGATAACGGCAGATTTTACGCACAAAAAATTTGAGCGAATTGCCGCCAAAGTGCCTTTTACACAAAAAGACTGGGCAAATATTTTACATCTTTCTGAACGTACTTTGCAGCGTTATGCTCAAGGCAGCAAAAGCTTTGAAGGAATTTATGTTGACAGAATATTACAGATAGAAAAGCTTATTGATAAAGGTCTTGAAACATTCGCAGATGGAGATGCGCTTTACCGCTGGCTGAAGCGTGATAAAAAAGTAATGGGCCAGTTGCTCAATTTTGAATCGCTGAGTTATTCGCAGGGCATCTACGACACGATGGATGAAATTGGAAGAATTCAATACGGTGTATATATATGATGGCGTATCGTTTTTCGAAACCGCAATTCGATTCGCTTTCGGGTGAAGGAGCAAGGTTGTTTGGCGGAAGATGGAACAGCAAAGGGAAAGCAGTTATTTATTCAAGCCTCACAATCTCATTATCATTGCTGGAACTGCTGATCCACAGTGCAGCGTATGATGAAATATTGACGAATGAATTGTGTGTGTTGGAATTGCCTGATCATCATCTTTCTGAAATTGAGATCAAACAATTAAAGCATGGCTGGCAAAATGATGAAAGTTATTCGAGATATATTGGTGATGAGTTCCTGTCATCGCAATCTTCTTTGCTGCTGAAAGTGCCGTCGGTCATCATTCCTGAAGAAAATAATATCCTTATCAACCCGAAACATAAGGATTTTAAAAAGATAAAAATAAGATCCGCAAAGCATTTCAAATTTGATGCGCGATTGTTTAAAAGTGCTTAATGGTAAAGAGAAACCTGAACGGAGCGTCGCAACGGTAATCAATCACCTAAGGGACAAAAAAATTAATGGTAATGTAAAGATAGATGTAGAAAAGGTTTCAGCGATTATTGGTTGTGATTTATTTGGTTATTTAATCGGGTTTATACGTGCTATCAAATGGAATAAGAATAGTGTTTGTCAACTGTTTATAAAATTGAAATGTGTTAATGCTGTTAAATGGATTTACTCTCATTGGCAAAACACATTCTTTCAATTCTCCATTGGTAAGGTTTCTGTATTTAATTACAAACTTTACATAAAAAGCAGCGAAAACGCTTTTCAAGCTATTTATCTCATCTTGAGAAGGATAAAGATTAGTTATAAAAATTGGACGTGGATTGTCTTTGATTATATAGGTATTGAGAGTAGAATTCTCGCCAATAAAAACTTCGCCTTTGCTTTCATTTGGCGCATCTCCGAAATATCTCCAACATTTTACATCTGTTATTTTAACGGGCGAATTACCGATGTTATTAAGCGTAAATCTTATAAGCCAATCTTTATTCAATATGGGTGTATCAACATCAACATGAGTTACTACCAAATATGGCTCATTCTCTGCTTTCAATTCCTTTTGAGATGTATCAAAAAAGTCTATTTGTTTTTGCAAAGTTTTTGCAGCCAGTTCAAAATTCAATTTACTAATGCTATCTCCTTTGTGTTTGGTTATGCTATCCCGAAAGTTATCCGCTACTTTTTGGCTGCTATCAAATACAGCCTTTGCACTATCCCTACTGTAATTCTTAGCTATGTACAATCTGCTTATGCTGTCATTAAATCTTTGCTCGATAATTGCACTATCGGTATTGTTAGCACTCTTAACTGCTGCATTTGTGGCTTTCCAATTCAAAATAAAAAGAGCAATAGTGGCACAAGCAAGCACAAAGGCAATCCCTATTCCTATTCGTTCGCTGTAATTCCCCCATTTTTTAATAATGGATGGCTTGCTATCCTTTACGCTGCCATTGCGGTAATATGTCTTTTTAATGCTTTTAATTATTCTGTTGAAAGGCATAGAAAGTTTCGGTTTGCTAAAGGCTCAATATACTTCTTAGTCGCAATTGGCTTTATCTGTTTAATGGTAATATCAATGAATAACATCTAATTTTTTTGTCCTAAATAGTTGAAAGTTTAAACTATCTAAAATTACAAATTATGTTCAACAATCTCCGCGAATTAGTAGCTACAATGCCTGACGAGGAAACGTGCAGAAAGTATTTGATAAAGCAGCGTTGGGATGACAAACCCCTTTGCCCTTTCTGTGGTTGTGGCAGTTATTATGTTATTGATAAAGGACGGCGTTATAAGTGTTCTAATAACGTATGCAACATGAAATACTCTGTTACTACTAACACTATCTTCCATAATTCTAAGATACCATTGAACAAATGGCTGATGGCTTGTTACATAGTTTCAGCACATAAGAAAGGCATATCTTCTTATCAGTTGGCAAAGGATATCGGTTGCACACAACGTACAGCATGGTTTATCATTCATCGCATACGCGAAGCAATGAAAGCAAAACAAAATGAAATGTTAGATATGGTAGTTGAAATTGATGAAACATACGTAGGCGCGAAGATGAAAAATAAGCATAAAGACGTGCGCGACTTCGCACATAAAAACAATCTGAACCATGCAATAAATAAGACGGGAGTAATGGGCTATTTGCAGCGTAAAGGCGAAGTGAAACTTGTAAAGATGCAACCCGAATTGACTGTAAAAGAACAAGTGTTTCAGAATATCAAACCCGAAGCAATAGTGCTGACAGACGGTTATCCCGGCTACTTCGGTTTAGATAGGACGTATGAAGCACATTTAGCCGTAGATCATGCACACGATGAATATGTCAGAGGATTTGTTCACACGAACGGAATTGAGGGCGCGTTCAGCCATTTTAAAAGAATGGTATATGGTATCTACCATCAAATAACACCAAAGCACCTGCAAGCATATTGCAATGAATTTTCATTTCGTTTCAATAGCCGTGAACTAAAAGACAAAGCAAGATTTGAATTATTGCTAAATAGCATAAATTGCAGATTGACTTATAAAAGCCAAAAAAAGGTAAGTATTATACTACTATCAAAGTAGATATTTCGCCAGATAACCTATTAAACACTTTACTTAAAACTCCCAAAGTTTCTAAGGGTAAATAGATGTGTGCCAACGGAATCAAATCACCTAAAGGACATAAATAAAAAAAATATGGACGAACATCTCTTAGAAGAAATTTCAGCACACGATGAACTTTGTAATAAAGCACTCAATCAAATTAAAAAATCGCCAGCCACACTTGAGTGGTTAGCAGAAAACTTATCAAACTTCGTAGTTAGTGCAATAGACGAATTGCTTGCTGGTGATTTTATAGAAAAAGCAAATGGGAACGTTTATTATTCTACCCCAGAGGGCGATAAATTAATAGTAGATTACCCACATTATGCCTTGTATAAAAAAGCAAATTTGATAGAATACGAAGATTTGAAATTTAGAAATGAAATTATCGAACTCTTAAAAACTCGACCTTATTCTAATGTCGATATTCTTCCATTGGTAAAGAAATATACTGTATGCCATAATAAATTTAAAGCGTTAGAGATTCGTGGGAAAATTAGGGATATAATTGAACAATTTAGTCGGAGCGGATATATAGAGGATACTTATTCGACAGATAGGCAACTTATTTTACATTTAACAAGTCTAAGCGGTGGCAATCTTTTTTTTAATAGTATGAACATTCGCAGTACAGATAAGTTTGAAGATAAGTATATGAAAGAAACTGCCAAACCACTTGCTCCCATTCATGTAACCGTTGGCGGAGACGCAAAAGGCTTGATAATAGGGCATAACCCGACAATAGAAAACTTTGTGCCTATTATAACAGATAATAAAGAAGGTGAAAATTCAACTGAACAATTAGAATATAATAATAAAATCTTAGGTCTTACAAAACGCCAGCTTTTTTGGACAATTCTAATAGGAATAGCATTAATAGGATTAGGAATATTAGCTTTAAAACACTAACATTCTCTTCCTTTGCTTTAATTATTTTTCTTTGTAATTCATTCATAATTTGGAGCTTAATACTAATCCTATTTTCACTCCTAAATCTCTCTATTTTACAAAAGCAGTAGGTAGAACTACCGCTTTTTTATGCCATTAGTTGTATTGAAACAACTAAATATTTTGTCAAAAAAATACTAAAAATTGCTAACTTTGCTTTGTATGAATGGGAAAGCGTTGTGCCTGTAACACAACGCTTAAAACCTATTGTAACAAAAGAAAAATGGCACAATCAAGACAAGTTACTTGTATTCAAAAACCGCATCCCACAGACCCGCATGAAAGAATTTCTCATTTGGGCGGTAGTTGGGGCAAATTGTCTGAAGAAACAATTATGGCTCAAATTAATTCTAAGGAATTTGAGTATTTCGTTCACCATCCAGGACTTTTACCCGTTAAGGTGATTATTGCTTCTCACAATGGAAGAAGGTATTTAAAAACCGAAACGGATTATATCCGAGCCGATAACTTACTACGCTTACCTCAATGCCCTTAAAAGCATAGATTAAAAAGAGCTTTGCAGTTTACCCAAAAAGCAAATTGATAACGGGCAATGCGTAATTCACATTTCCCGAATAGGAAATCTATCTCCCACCCACCCTTATAGCTGCTTTTGAAATAACGAACCAATCAAACCAATCGTAAAAAGGTTTTAAAGCATTCTAATTTTCTTTTTTTAGCTTAGCTTGTCCTTTAGGTGATTTGATACCGTCGCAACGATGCTTCATAGTAATTCAAGTGCCGGTACCAAAAAAATCTTCTTTTCTTTTTACTGTATCTCAAAATCGAAAGGCAGTTTTGCCTGCGGTGTGCCAAACATTTCCTGCACGTTTTTCAGCCTCATTAAAAGTGTGTATTGCTGTTTGCCGATTTGCTCTTCAATGCTATTTTCTTTTACAGATTTGTTGATGCCGTTGTCGCGAATTTGCTCGAGCAAACTTTTTGTCTCAGGATATTCTTTGACATAATAACTGGTCACTTTGGCAAGTTTTGCAGCTTCTCTTACTGCATCTGAAAGTGAGCCTGTTTTATCGACCAGACCGACATCGATCGCGCGAATCCCTGTCCACACGCGGCCTTGCGCGATGCTGTCAATATAATCAATATCTTTTTTTCTGCCTTCGGCAACACGGCTTTTGAAAGTGTGGTAAATAGAATCGACATCTGCCTGCATAAACATTTTTTCCTGTGCAGTAAGCGGCCTGCCTGCATTTCCGATGTCGGCATAGGTTGCCGTTTTCACGCCATCGAATGTTACACCGAGCTTGTCTTTGAAAAAAGATTGAAGGTTGGGAATGATGCTGAAGACACCGATCGAACCTGTAATGGTTGTGGCATCTGCATACACTTCGTCTGCATTGCATGAAATAAAATATCCGCCGGAAGCTGCAACATCGCCCATGCTTACAACAACAGGCTTGTCTTGTTTTGCCAGAGAGATCTCGCGCCAGATAACATCACTTGCCAATGCGCTGCCGCCGGGAGAATTGACGCGCAACACGATTGCCTTTACATTATTGTCGAGCCTTGCTTTGCGGATGTAGCGGATAAAATCGCTGCTGCCGATCTGGTCATCTTTTCCATCGCCGCTGACAATATCGCCCTGCGCATAAATGAGTGCAATTTTTTCGGTACCGTCCTGTTTGTAATTAACGGCCTTTGCATATTTGGCAAATGAAATAAAATTGATCTCACCGGTTCCTTTTTTGCCCGAACTTTCAAGGATCTCGCCTTTGACCTCATCATCATATTTCAATCCATCTACCAGGTTGTTGTTTAAAGCATCCGCTGCAGTCTGCACTGCGCCTGTGTTTGCGAGGTTGTGAAGCGTTGCGGTGTCTATATTCCTTGCTGCGGAAACAGTTGATAAAAAATTGCTGTACAGATCGCCGAGCCACACTGTTGTCTGCAAACGGTTTGCATCCGTCATTTGTGTAACACGCAAAGGTTCCGTCGCGCTTTTAAATTTTCCTGCATAAAAGATCTGCGGATCTATTTCAAGTTTATCAAGCAAACCTTTCAGAAAATATAATTGAGAAGAAAAGCCATTGAATTCTAAACCGCCGGTGGGATTGCAATAGACCTTGTCGGCCGTTGTTGCAACGAAGTATGCTTTTTCGCTGATCGTCTCACCGTATGCAACCACAAATTTTTTGTTTTGTTTGAAATCCAGAATTGCCTGGCGCAATTCTTCGGAAGCCGCGAATCCATTGGCATTTTCGCCTGCTTCGATATAAAGCCCTTTGATGTTAGGATCATTCTTTGCATAACGCAGCATCCTCACAACATCGTATAATCCCGGTTGATAACTTACACCGTTTCCTGTGATCGATGCAAGCGGATTGCTTTGTGACTGCTCTTTGAATCCATCGCTCAGGTCCAGCACCAGCACACCATTCGGGTTGATGATGGGCTTTTGCGGCGTACTAAGTACAACGAGAAATACAATGGCGATAAAAAAGGAAATGACACTGAAAATGAACAGCGCAAGAAAACTTGCGAGAAATATTTTGAAAAAGTTTTTCATTGTTATGTTTTAAGCGTTTAAAATTAAAGATATTTGAAGCGATCAATTCTACCAATTTATGAATACGGCCTACCTGCTTATGGGCGGCAATATCGGCGACAGGATATTTTATCTGCAGAATGCTCAAAAGTTTGTGGAACAGGAGTGTGGTGCGATAGTGAAATATTCGTCCATTTACGAAACGGCAGCCTGGGGAATGACCGGCCAGCCTTCGTTTTACAACCGGGTGATTGAGATCAGCACAAAATTTTCTCCCGAAATTTTAATGCAGTCTTTATTGAGCATCGAAGAAAAAATGGGCCGCAAACGCTTACTCAAAAATGGGCCGCGCACCATTGACATTGATATTTTATTGATGAATGATCTTATTATCAACACCAATTTGCTTATCATTCCGCATCCGCGCCTGGCTGAAAGAAAATTCGCGTTGGCGCCGCTTGCAGAGGTCGCCGGCAATATCATTCATCCTATACTAAAAAAATCCATTCAACAATTATTGAATGATTGCAAAGATGAATTGGATGTGCATAAGATTTCTTCAGCTGCCTGATTGCATCCTATAATTTTGAAACGGACAATGAATCATCATTTCATAGCAATAGAAGGGAATATCGGCGCAGGCAAAACAACGCTTGCACACCTGCTTGCAAAGAAAATAAATGCGCGTCTCATCCTCGAGCAATTCGCTGATAATCCTTTCCTGCCTAAGTTTTACGAAGATTCGGAACAATACGCTTTTCCGCTCGAACTGTTTTTTATGGCAGAGCGTTTCAAGCAGTTGAAAGACACACTGCACACAAAAGATATGTTTCACAGCGTTACTATTGCTGATTATTTTTTTGCAAAATGTTTGTTGTTTGCAAAGATCAATTTGCCTGAAGAAGAATTCAGGCTCTATCAAAAATTGTACGATATCATGCAGCCGCAGCTGATTGTTCCGGACATATTGATCTATCTGCATTCGCCCGTGCAAAAATTGCAATCGAATATTAAAAAACGCAACCGTGCCTATGAGCAGAATATCCGCGACAATTATTTATTGCGCATCCAGGAAATGTACACGGGATATATCAAAGACCATCATATAAAGACCATTTTTATCGATTGCACAAATGCAGATTTTCTCAGCAATGACGCGCATTTGAAGGCGATCATACATGCTTTGGAAAATGATGTCGAAGGCGAAACGGTAATATCATTTGAGTGATTTTTTTTGAACCCGGCATCGTATTTCATGGCATCCGGGTTGCGTCGCACTCTT
>Ga0206909_1159_pt1 | contig 12327 bp, 14 predicted proteins | sample Alteio_BWOrgHeat_76_FD_152943 | JGI IMG/M metagenome (GOLD analysis project Ga0206909, IMG submission 152943) | Enriched cells from forest soil in Barre Woods Harvard Forest LTER site, Petersham, Massachusetts, United States -... | ecosystem: Environmental > Terrestrial > Soil > Temperate forest >...
ATCTATTATTGAACACAGGCAAAAACTGGCAATTTTTTGTAAGACTGCCACTACCGTTTTTTTACTAGTGATATTTGGTGGCCTTACCGGGTTGGTGTTAAGTAGAAAAGCTGGGTTTACCAACGTGTTATTCCTCAACAGACGCACGTACCTCAATTTTTGCTCACTACGAATTTGATAAGCCAAACAGGCTGCAATCAATAACATAGCAGATCAAGTTGAATTGCGGGACTGAACTTAGATTCCCCTTGCTTCCTTGCCCGTAAAAAGGTAAATAACCGAGGTTAGTTTTAATTTGATACACAATAAATAACGATATTTTAATTTATAAAAAAATGAAAAGCATAAGTAAATATTTGGCACTAACCTGTATGGTTATGGGTTTGTGCTTATTCATGGCAGGGCCGGCAATGGCTCAGCGTGGCGCAGGTGGCGGTGGCCATGGCGGCGGCGGCGGGTTTTCAGGCGGCGGCCACGCCGGTGGAGGCTTTTCGGGTGGCGGCGGCCGTGTGGGCGGCGGCTTTTCTGGGCGGCCATCTGGTGCTGCTTCGTTTAATGCACCCCGCGGAGGATATGCACCCAGGACCGGTGTGGCTCCACGTGGTGTTGCAGGGCAGCGGGGTGCGGTAAACGGCCAGCGTACAGTTAGCTATAGCGGCACCCGCGTAGGTGTAAACGGCACGCGCTACAGCGTCAGAAGTTATCATGGCGGCGGTTTGTACGGCCATGGCGGTAGTACAGGCCATTACGGTTGGGGCAGGCATAACGGGTATTTTTATAACCGGGGTTTTTATGGAAGCTTATATTATCCGTACCTGGGCCTTGGTTTTTGGTCGTTGCCGTATGGCTGTTACCCTTTTTGGTGGGGAGACGCTCAGTTTTATTACGGCGATGGGTATTTTTATCAATACAACAATGATCAGTACACGGTTGTTGACCCACCTGTCGGCGCCGAAATTGCCAGTTTGCCAAAGGGTGCGCAAAGCATAGTTATAAATGGCGAGCAATATTACGAACTTAACGGTGTTTACTATTTACCGGTTACCAAAGACAACGGCAATGTTGTTTACCAGGTAACAGGTAAAGACGGTGAGCTTAATACCGGGAATACAGGCGCCGCCATTGTGGTACCAAAACCAGGCGACATTGTACAACAACTGCCGCCCGATTGCAGGAAAGTTAAGCTTAACGGTGTGGCCTATTTTGTTTCGGCAGATGGGATTTACTACCAGGAAACTGTTGACAGTAATAATCATAAAGCCTACAAAATAGTAGGGCTTGATGACGACGGGCATTAAAAATAGCCATCATTAATATATTTTAAGCATAAATGGCCAGCAAAAGGGCATTTATGCTTTTTTTTGTGCCCCACTAACCGTGCGCGTTGATTATTTTAATTCCGTTTTATCATTTGATAGGCCGTTTCAGGTTTTCTGAGCTTAATGAATAGCTTGCCGGAAAGGTGCTATTGAACACTTCCAGCTAAAGAAAGACCAAAAATCAGCCTTCTTTTTGATTTTTAGCTATAAAAAACGCCGCAACGCCAATTAAGGGTGGTGATTCCGGCCTGTAAAAATCACAACCAATATTAACGAAAACTACGGTCTGTTAATTTAAACTTCATCCAAAACAAGCCAATGTTAAGTTTATGTTATCAAAATCAATTGATTTAACTTTTGGTTTAATATGCTGATATGCACTGTTTTATAAAAATTAAAATCGCCGATAATGCCATTTGGTTGCTTTCAGGCTTGTTTGGTATGTATAATTAACATTTCCATAATATCATCAAAGGGTAATCATTTCTTAACATTAAGATAATCCAACGTCCCCACCTTTGAGGCAAAATTTATTTAATCCTCAATTGTTATGAAAAAAACGTTTACAAAACTATTTAGTACTAGCTTACTAATGGGTTTAACGATCATAGGCTTTTCGGCTAAGGCCCAGTCTACTTCGTTGGCCGATAATGGCAACACGCCGGCTACCGTTGTTAAAAGCACAACTTCGGCTTCGCATGCTGACTACAAACCCGAAACTATCCCTGCTACTACTTCTACTAAAATTGAAGTAAAAGCTAAAGCAGCTGATCCGGACACTGCATGGAAACCACAAAGAAGAGTTTGGGGTTATACCTTCGGTGATTTTTATTATGACGCCCATTCAGATAATGATTTTGTTGGCGCAACAGGTGTACCAGAAGGTGGTGCCGGTGCTTTAAGCAAAAGAGGCGCTGAAACTAACTACTCAGGCGTACCCACTTACCGCAACGCGTTCCAGTTCCGTCGTGTTTATTTAGGATACGATTACGAGATCACTAAAAAATTCAAGGCTGAATTATTGTTAGCGTCCGAACCATCTGCAAATACAGGTGTAAACGGAACCACCTCCATCCAAAATGGTGATAACCTGGTTGACAATAAAATGTCATTCTACATTAAAAACATAAACCTGCGTGTCCGTGATCTGTGGACAGGAACTGACTTTGTGATAGGTGAAATGAGCACACCAGGTTTCGCACTGAACGAAGGCGGTACTAACGGCCCAACCAGTCTTTCGGAAGCAACCTGGTCATACCGTTCAATTGAAAAGACCATCACTGACTTTCACAAAAATAACTCATACGACGTTGGGGCGGCTTTACAGGGAACATTTGATCCGTCAACCAAAAACTTTGGTTACGTAGTAATGTTAGGCAACAACAGCCAGGCCAGCTTATTATCTGCAGCAAATGCAAATACAGGTTTCTATAAAATAGTTTACGGTGACCTTTGGGCTAAATTGTTCGATTCGAAACTATATATTGACCTTTATGCCGATGCTGCTAAAACAGCACCTGCTACTGCAGCAATTGGCGGTCAGCAACACAATATGTTTAAGGTGTTTGCATCGTACAACAGCAAACCTATTACAGTTGGTGTTGAAGCGTATACCCAAATGTTTACAAACGGCGTAGCTAATACCGTTACCAAAGCAAACGAAGATGCAACCGCGCAAGGTTTTTCAGTTTGGGTAAGAGGCGCTGTTGCAAAAAACCTGAATTATTTTGCCCGTTTCGATGCTTACAATCCTGATACCAAATTCAACCCGGCAGATTCTTATGCAGCTAATACAAACTATGGTTCATATAACCCTACAGTTAAAGAAGAGTTTTATACTGCAGGTTTAGATTATACCCCATACAAAAATGTGCACTTTGAGCCAAACTTTTGGTTAGACAGCTACAAAGACGAAAGAGCTTCCGGTACAACAGGTTATGTTTCCCCTGACCATACCTTAGTTTTTAGATTTACATTCTTCTTCACTTTTGGTAAATAAAAATAAAGACTTCCCCATCAAAAAAGCATGGGGAAGCCTTTACCAGGTAACATAAAAAACAATAAAACAAACACAAACCATGAAAGTAGTTAAAAGTTTACAGTTAGCAATAGTGGCCATAGCCAGCATTTGCTTATCTCAATCAGCTTCGGCACAAGACAATACTTTGTTAGGCGCGGGCAGTACATTTGTATATCCCCTGTTCTCGAAAATATTTGCCGAGTACGATGCCGCAAAACATGTAAAGGTTAATTACCAGGCAATCGGCTCGGGTGGCGGTATTTTACAGCTTACCAACAAAACAGTTGATTTTGGCGGATCGGATGCTCCATTAAATGACGATCAGGATAAAAAGATCGGCGTGCCGGTTTTACACATACCTATGGCATCAGGCGCTGTTGTAATTTCTTATAACATTCCAGGTTTTACAGGCAAGATAAAATTAAACGGTAAGGACCTTGCCGACATCTATTTAGGTAAGATCACCAACTGGAACAGCCCTGAACTAGCTGCAACAAATCCTGGTGTAAAATTACCAGATCAGGGTATAGTTGTTGTTCACCGTTCGGACGGTAGCGGAACTTCTTACATTTTTACCGATTATTTAACCAAAGTGAATGCTGATTGGGCAAAAAAAGTAGGTAAGGCAAGTGCAGTTAACTGGCCAGCCGGATTAGGTGGCAAAGGCAGTGCTGGTGTTGAAGGTTTGGTTAAACAAACACCTGGTGCTATTGGTTACGTTGAATTGGCTTATGCCGTTCAAAACCATATGCCTTTTGCTGATGTGCAAAACAAAGCAGGTAAATTTATTACCCCAACTTTGGAAGCAACAACTTTGTCAAGCAATGTTGAATTACCTGCCGATTCGAAAGTATCATTAACAAATACTGATAACGCTAAAGGATACCCTATCACCAGCTTTACCTGGGCATTGATCTACAAAGAGCAAAATTATGGTGGCCGTTCTGCTGACAGAGCTAAACAATTATTAGACTTACTGTGGTACAATATCCACCAGGGCCAAAAAGATTGCGAGCCGTTAAACTACGCACCGCTTTCAAAATCGGCTGTAAAGGTTGCTGAGAAAATTTTAAAATCGGCTACTTATAACGGTAAAGCCATATTATAATTAATGATTTGGTGAATGAGTGTTTTAGTGAATTGCTAAGCATCAACATCCAATAAAAATAATAAGATCACAATTACCAGTGTCCATTAAGACGGGGCTGGTAATTGTGTTGTATAGCCCGGCCAAGTTGCAGCAGGCGCTATAACACATACCAGGAACCTGTAATACTGATAATTTATGATGAAAAATAAAAGACTGGACCTATCCTATAGCCAAATGAAATGGGAAACCGTTTTCAGGCGCATTTTGATCGTAATGAGCGCCATAATTCTGGTACTGGTAGTAGGTGTGTTCATTACGCTGATCGTAGAATCGTGGCCATCTATCAAATCATTGGGCATAGGCTATTTGTGGGGAAAGGTTTGGGATCCGGTAAATAATATTTACGGCGCATACCCATTTTTGCTGGGCACTTTGCTTACATCGTTTACAGCGCTCATCATTTCTATCCCTTTTTCATATTCCATCGCTATTTATCTTGGTGAGTATAATCCAAAAGGTTGGTTATCTGATCTGTTAAAAAATACCATCGAACTGATAGCGGCAGTACCATCAATCATTTATGGGTTTTGGGCGCTGTTTGTATTGGTGCCCGTGGTACGATCGCTCGAAACAAAAATTGGTGTTGCACCTTACGGAGTCGGTGTTTTCACTGCTTCACTTGTATTGGCTGTGATGATCATCCCTTATGCTGCGGCGCTGGGTACTTCGTTGATCCGCATGGTACCATCGCCTTTAAAAGAAGGGGCTTATGCACTTGGAGCGACGCGGTTCGAGGTGATCCGGAGTGTAATATTACCTTATACCCGTTCGGGCTTGTTTGCCGGGATCCTTTTGTCATTAGGCAGGGCATTGGGCGAAACGATGGCTGTAACGGTACTGATAGGTAATACCAGCGCAATAGCTAATTCATTTAAGGAGATATTTTTTGGACCGGGAAATACCATGGCCAGCGTTATTGCCAATGAATTTGCCGAAGCTGACCATACGCTTTACTTATCGGCACTTATTGAACTGGGTTTGGTTTTGTTTTTTGTTACGGTGATCATCAACCTTATCGGCAAAAGAATAATTACACGATATACTAATAACTAACGAAATGGATGCACGAATAGGAGTCAGAAATACAAAAAGTATTTTATTTAAATCGCTGATCATTTTTTTAGCCTTTGTTGTAACTATTCCCTTAATTATCGTATTGCTTTATATCATAAAACAAGGCGTAATGCAGGTAAACTGGCACTTTTTAACCCATGTGCCTGCCCCTGAAGGCGAGAAGGGCGGCGGTATAGCCAATGCGCTGGTAGGCAGTATACTTATTGTTGGTATGTCATCAATAGTAGCCATACCGGTAGGCATACTGGCGGGTATTTACCTTAGCGAAAACCCCGGCACCAAGCTGGCTTATTACAGTGGTTTATGTGTGGATATTTTGCAAGGCGTACCTTCAATTGTAATGGGTATTGTGGTATACTTCTGGATAGTAAAGCCATTTGGTTTTTCGGCCATATCAGGTAGTATCGCTTTGGCCATCATGATGCTGCCGATCGTTATCCGCTCGACCGAGCAAACATTGCTGTTGCTGCCGCCGTCGTTAAAAGAAGCGGCATTATCATTAGGCGTGCCTTATCACCGGGTAATTTTAAAAGTTATTGTACCTTGTGGGTTTGCGGGGATACTATCGGGCATAATACTATCCATTGCCCGTATCATCGGCGAAACCGCGCCATTGTTATTTACAGCCTTGGGCAGCAACTATTTATCAACCAATGTAACAGGCGCAATGGAGAGTTTGCCGCACCTGATATTTACTTACGCTACCAGCCCTTATGATGACCAGCACGACCTGGCCTGGGGCGCATCATTCATATTATTAATGTTTGTGTTAATTTTAAACATAGTTACAAAACTGATCACAAGAAAATGGAAAATACAGTTGTAAGCGCTACAAATTTTAATGCCTGGTTTGGCGATAACCACGTTGTAAAAGACGTGACGATCGGCATTGAAAGAAACCAGTGTGTTGCGGTAATGGGCCCATCGGGTTGTGGCAAAACCACTTTTTTACGCTGTATTAACCGGATGCACGAATTAATCCCCGGAGCAACGGCCAAAGGCTCGTTAAAACTTTACAGCGACGATGTGTACACCATGAACCCGATATACGTAAGGTATAAAATTGGCATGGTGTTCCAAAGGCCAAACCCTTTCCCCAATTTAAGTATTTATGATAATGTAATAGCCGGGTATAAGCTTAACGGATTGAAAATGCCAAAGGCCGATCTGGATAATATTGTTCAAAAATCATTAACCTCGGCTGCCTTATGGAACGAGGTGAAAGATTCGCTGCATAAAAAAGGTACCTTTCTTTCGGGCGGGCAACAGCAGCGCCTGTGCATAGCACGCGCGATTGCCATGGAACCGGAGGTGATATTATTTGATGAACCAACCTCGGCCCTCGACCCTATATCTACCTCGAGCGTTGAGCAGTTGTTTCATGAGCTGAAGGAGAAATATACGCTGATCATCGTAACGCATAATATGCAGCAAGCTGCGCGCGTAAGCGATAAAACCGCGTTTTTTTATGTTGGCGAACTGGTGGAGTTTGATGATACCAAACAAATGTTTACAGCACCAACCGATATCAGGACACAGAATTATATTACAGGAAGGTTCAGTTAATTTTTGTTGGAAAGTTGAAACGTTGAAAGGTTGTAATGTTATTGATCATTAAAGAAACTTTCCAACTTTTCAACCTTACAACCTTACAACAATTTTTATAACTAAAATTATGACACCATTAGAAAACGAAATTACCGCGCTTAAAAAGGAATTGGTCAGCATGTGGATGCTGGTTCAATCGCAAATGAACAAGGCTAAGGAAGCCATGGTATCGTTTGATAAAGACCTTGCACGCGAGGTTTTGATAAAGGAGAAACGTGTAAACTCTTTCGAGCTTAAAATCGACAGGGATTGCGAAAATATTTTTGCGTTGTATTGCCCGGTAGCCATCGACCTGAGGTTTTTGCTTGCCGCACTTAAGATCAATACCAACCTTGAACGTATCGGGGATATTGCGGCGGGGATTGCACTTTACGTGGTCGAGTCGCACGAGAATTTTGATCCGAAGGCGCTGGAAAGTACTTCGTTGTTGCGGATGTACGAAGAATCGGTCAATATTTTAATTGATACACGCACAGCATTCGAAAAAGAAGACACCGCCCTGGCGCGCAGCATATTTAAACGGGACGATGTTCTGGACGAAATTAACGTAAACGCGCCAGCCGCCATCGCGGAGTTAATTAAGGCTGATCAACGAAGATTGCCTGAAGCGCTTTATATCCTTTCTATCATCCGTAAGTTGGAGCGTGTAGGCGATCAGTCAAAGAATATTGCCGAAGAGATCATATTTTATGTTGAGGCCAAGATATTAAAGCACTTCGACAGCAACAATCGCCAACTGGAAGGAGAGTAGTTGTTGCTGTCCGATGTCGGATTTTCGAATTCGGATTTATTTTGAATTTGAAAGGTAAAGAGAATTAGTTAGGTTACAATTGATTAATTGAAAATGAGGGCAAGGCGGATATTTTTATCCGCCTTTGTTGTTTTACTGCATTCGTAAATCTGAAATCGTAATTCGTAAATCGTATCATTTGTTCAGCGGAAATTCATTTACCCAATGAAAGCCGCGTTTCAATAGGAAAAAATCCTTCTCGTCATAGCGGCGCAGGCGGATGTGTAATGAATCCTGTTTCCATTTTCCGATGAGGGTAAATTCACCGGTTTTACTCATCGAATAGGTAAAAGCGAATTTATGCACGGTATCGGCGCTGTTATTAAAAATGAGCTGGTGTTTTACGGTATCTGTTTTAATTGCCACGCGTTTTACACTATCGTTCATCAAATTGATCTGGGCGTTACCCTCGTACCTGCCGATGATGAATTTACTCCATCGGTTGGTATCGGTTGTTAGGGGTGGCAGCGTATCGTGGTTCTTCACAAATGTTTCAACCTTATAAAGGCCGTAAAGCGCAGGTTTCTTGGCACTATCGCCGTATTCGGCCCCGCTTTGCACGGCGCCAATTAAAGTTCCAAGAACCACATAAACAACCAATGCATATTTTATAACCGCCAGTGTTATATTTTTCCAGCGGTCTTTAAAACGGTGTGGCGACAGGTTAGACGGCAGGGCGGTGGTATTTTTAAAAAAGAAATTGACAAGCCTTGTAAACTCGGTTAACAGCAGAAAAATGCACATCAGCACCAGGAAAGTGGAAAGTATTTTTACAGGTACATCAAAACAGTAATTAATGGCCATAATGTTGCCGGCAACAACCAGCCCGATAATTGCGCCCAGCGTAGTGGTTTTGCGGAAAAAGAGCAATAAACCACACAGCAGTTCGGCACAGCCGGCAAAATAGTTAAAACCAACTGAATAACCCAGGTAGGTCCATGCCAGGCCCATGGGCGACATATTGCCCAAAGGTTCAATTAATTTGCCGGGTGACGGTGATGGGAACTGCAGTTTGATCACCTTAAAGCTGCCATAGGCCACCATGGTAATGGCCACATAATAACGTACGATAACGGTGAGCCAATAAAGCAGTTTATTGTAGTTTTTGGTATTTCGGCCGGTTATTGACCATACCACGGTTCCAACAGCAGAAACAAAAGCCATAAACAGGATGATGACGTAGTCGTACGTCGTGTCGCCGCTGCCATTGGTGAAAATAGTTATTGGTTTTGGCAGGTGAAGGATGTGTTTGGCTACCCAGGGGATCAACGTATGAAACGGCTGGATGTAAATATTTGCTAATGTATCCGAAAATGGAAGGACACCATTTGGATTGAAAAACATATAAAGGACAAAAAATAACAGAAAAAAGCGAAAAGCAACTTTTTGGCTGATCGACCAGTTTATGGGTTCGGCGGTTACAGTTGTCATAAAGGTTTAAAATTGTGATGATTGTAAAACTAAGATAGTGAATGAAATAATAATAAAGCAGTTGGTAATTAGAAATAACAATAATTAACTTTATAAAATGAAATCGATGTGCCGGATTTTTCAACTTACTTATTTTTTTTACGTTGAGGTTGACGGGGTCAGCAGCGTCAAAATGCAGGTAGACCAGGTGGGCCGTATTTAAATTATTTATACACAGGTGTATCAGTTTGCCAGACCTCTTCGTATGGTTAAATATTAACCCCCGATATCAATATGAAGAAGAAAATTTTACTAATCGCAGTGGCTGTTTTCCAGCTGTCTTCTTTTTCGTGCAAAAAAATTGGTCCTGCTCCTGGCCACCTGCAAGTTTGTTGTGGGGCAAATCCGCCGGCAACGTCTATTTTTAACAAATGGAATATCGTTAGCGATTCAACTTTTACGGGGGTTGGAGTAACTAACCACGCCGTTAATTATGCGGGCCAGCCCGGCGATTATTTTGATATCAGGCCAAATAATATTATTTACACAAAGGAAGGGGCTGTTTTAGATACCTTAACTTTTAGTTCGTTAACGGATTCGACGATAGTTATTTCGTCGTTCGGAATTACGCTGAACGGGGTGCCTGATGCGAGCCATTTTAAGTTTTCGACGAATAGCATGAATATTGTTTCACCCGAAATCGCTACTCCCGGCGGTATTTTCGGCCGGAGAGTAACGTTAAGCAAATAAACCAATTAACCCGGACGATATGAAATTAAACTACTTGATTGCTATAGCCGCCCTGGCATCGTGCCTGTTTGCCTGCAAAAAAGATAATTCAACAAACTTTTCGGCTCCAATTGCAGGAAGGTGGTACCAAAACAAGTTAACCATCAACCAGCAAACCATTGGTACCGGTGCTATGGCAACCGCCACATATCCGGCTATGGATTTTGACACCACCTATTACTGGCAGTTTAACAATGACAATACCGCTTTTATATCAACGGGCGCAACTATTTTTAATGTTAATGGCAAAAGCAGCCCCTTAAATGGCAATGGCCAGCCCCTGGGTGGCAAGCTTTATTACCGGTCGTATAAAGTAACGGGTTCGTCATTGATCTTGCAGGTCGGTTTTATCCCTACCTGTATGAATTGTTCGCAACCGGGGCCCGATACGGTGAAAATAGTTCAGTTGGATGCAAACACCCTGGTACTGCACCAAAACATTGATACCAGCAGTGTTTATAAAGTTACAACAGATAGTTATTATACCAGGGGTAAATAGGGAAGCTTTAGTACCTCTAATTTCAACAACCTTTAAATACTTATTAAATAAAAAAAACTGTCATGAAAATCAAATACCCACTACTTATTATCGCATGTTTGTTGTTTTGTTTATCGGCTTGTAAGAAGGATGGAAGTACAAACGCGTCCATTGTTGCAGGTAAATGGAACATCTTAAAAACAGTTTATCACAACGCAAAGGATACAACTATCAACGGTCTCGCGACAGATTATTATGATTTTGGTTCGAACGGCGCCCTTACCATCCAGGATCACCAGGAAAATATAACCGGAAATTACAGCTTAAACGGGACGAAATCTGTCGGCATAAATATTTATACTGTTGACGGTCATGGTTTCGGGGTGACTACCCCACCGGCAGTTTACACTATTTCAAATTTAAGCAGCCACCGCCTTACCTTAACTTCTCCTCCGTATCCGGCAGGTCAGTATGTAATATATTTAAGCAGGTGATAACACCCCGCCCAGGCAAGAGTATTTCGACAAAGCGTAGCTTAGTAAACTTAACGCTGATGCAAGGCCTATAAATGCCCGGCTACAAAATTCGCCGACCAGGTCTTAATCATATCACGAACTTTCCTAAACTCGCGCATTATTTCTTCAGGGGAACCAAGTGCTTTGGCAGGGTCGGGAAAGTTTTGGTGAAACTTTTCGGCGTTTGAAGGAAAGTAGGGACAGTTTTCTTTTGCGTTATCACAAACGGTGATCACATAATCAAATGGTATATCAATGTATTCGTCTACGTTGTTTGAAGTATGTTTACTGATATCGATGCCGTCCTCAGCCATTACCTGTATGGCTTTGGGGTTAACGCCATGGGTTTCGATGCCGGCGCTGTAAATAGTCGCTTTATCGCCCGCGAAATGCCTTAAATAGCCCTCGGCTATCTGGCTGCGGCAGCTGTTGCCTGTACAAAGTACCAGGATATTTTTCATGTTGCTTGTAGTTTGTTTGTGGTAAGATAATGACTGACCGGTACTGCCATTACCGCTCCGGTTATAGGCCCCGCGATGTAGATCCACAGATGTTCGAGATGCCCGGATGCCAGCGCCGGGGCAATAGACCGGGCCGGGTTCATAGATGCTCCGCAGATCGGCCCGGCAAACATGGCCTCAAGGCCAACAACTGCGCCGATGGCTAAGCCGGCAAACATTCCCTGTTCGTCGCTGCCATGGGAAACGCGAAGGATTACCAGCATTAAAAAGAAAGTAAGTATCAGTTCGAGAATTAGGGATTGCATATCTGTTCCTACGGGCATCGTACCGCCTAAATATACATTTAACGGAAAAAGAAATTTTAACGTAAAACTGGCCAGCAGAGCGCCCAGCAACTGGCTGAACAGGTAACCGGGCAGGCTTGCAACCGGAAATCTGCCCGATAACGTAAATGCGATGCTTACCGCAGGATTTAAATGAGCGCCCGAAATGTTGCCAAGGCTGTAGATCAAACTCATTACAACAAGCCCAAACGTTATTGCAACGCCCACATGGGTGACCGCGCCGCCGGACTGCTGATCGATAACGATGGCGCCGGTGCCGCAAAAAACAAGGGCAAATGTGCCGATCAGTTCAGACGTATAATTTTTGATGGCGTTATTATTTAACATCTTATACACCCACCTTTAAACTTCTCCGCTCCAGTAAAATAG
>Ga0206909_1161_pt1 | contig 12146 bp, 9 predicted proteins | sample Alteio_BWOrgHeat_76_FD_152943 | JGI IMG/M metagenome (GOLD analysis project Ga0206909, IMG submission 152943) | Enriched cells from forest soil in Barre Woods Harvard Forest LTER site, Petersham, Massachusetts, United States -... | ecosystem: Environmental > Terrestrial > Soil > Temperate forest > O...
GTCAGGAGAACAATCCCACAGAGAGACATAAATTCAGATGAAATTTGTAGGTGAATTAGTTTTAGGTAGTAAGTAACAGTCATCAATATAATCCATTGTAGAGTTGTCAATAGAATCCGTAGCTCCGTATTTCCTTAATAAATGCTGACATTTGATTATTCTTTCTTTCTCTTCACGCGATAAAGAAACGCTTTCTGTTTCAAGTTTGTACTGCGACAAAGACAATGGCGTATCCTTTGATTGATTTTTTGAATTAACATCCATATTCATTTCCCCAATAAGGTATCTCGAAAAATCAACGAGTCCCTTACAAGCTGTAACATGCAAATAGGAGTCTTCAGATACAAAAAATATACCAATGATTGCGTTATATGAAATTAATTTTTTGAAGGCATCCAATTTACCTGAGGCACAAGCAACATCTATAGGTTTCAGATCTCCCTCATCACCCATATTGATATTAGCGCCTCTTTCAATCAGTAAAGACATACATTCTATTTTTCCCAAGCAGGCAGTCCAGTGCAACAAATTCCAGCGAGCAGCATCTTTTTCGAAAAGTAAGTGGTTGTCATTAAATATGTCAAGGAAACAGGATAATCCATTATAGTTATTGTCAACGATATACTGCAGGCACTTTAAATAATTATCAGAAAAAACATCTGGCGCAAGTTTTTCTGAAAATTCGTTCAAGATATCACGAAGCCAATGTTCTTCACCATTTAAGGCAACGATATGAAACGGCGTAACGGAATAACTATTACAATACCCAATATCAAAATAAATTAAATGACTATCGTTATATACATCTACTTCGCCAAGAACAAATTTTGCTGAACTTTTTAGCAAGTATGCAAAAGTTCGTCTACGACAATTTTCAGCAGCAATACTTAATGCCGTTTTCCCTATTTTTTTATTTTTCTTGTTAACAATATTTGGAATATATTGTATAATAAGCTTTAAAAATGAAATTTGCCCAACTTCTGAAGCATGCCAAAAAGCTTTAAGGTATTTTTCATCAACATATACTCTATTGACCAATTCTCTTTTCATTTTTTCGAGTGACAAGTAAAATTGTGTTATTAGAAATTTGTAAACAGTTAAAACATCGCTTTTGGGGCAATCAATGTTGGATTTTTCCACAAGACCAGATAGTTCATTATCATCTTTATAATCAAGAAAATTTAAAAGCTTTTTTTGCAAATAAACTTCAGATATCCTCTTGTCTAAAGAAAAAAATCTGGAAGTTAACCGAATATTGCCAATAGATACTGTATCAAGGTAGTTTTTTGCAACGGTCCCCCAAATTTCGCTAGGGAGAATATAATTAGTGAAAGTATCACATTCAAGTTCTTGACCCCATTTTTTTCTCTTTTTATTGACAAGTAGATTTTTTTGAGTAGAAACTTCATAACTCATAATGCTCTCCATAATGTAGCCAACAATTTTTTGTTGACAGCAGATAATGCTTTAAAATAGAAAAATTATCTGTACTTCTTGTTCATTCAGATTGCCTACAGTTACCAAGTTACCACAATTGGACTCCAGCTACCTGGCAATATATTCGCATAATTCGCAGCAATTCTCAAGTGGTATTTGAGTCAAGGGGCCATTTTTTTAAACACGAAGAAGAGAACCACTTTTGTGTTTATGAAAATATCACGTTCCTGTTTTATCTGCTCAATTTCTTTTTCCTTTCTGTACTGTGGTATCTTGATATATTTATAATACCTGATTACAGCTATTTACACGCCTAGGATAACAGTCCCCAATCCAATCCTTTTTACGTTTTTGAATTCAAATTTATGCTTTTTTCTGGTTCTTCTTTTTCTTCTTTTTCTTCTTTAGGTTTCTGCATTATTTCTACGAAAAAATCTTGATTCCCCCTGTTTTCGTTTTCAAAAAACCCGATATGCCTTGTGTTACCTAAATTCAGAGCAGGGAAACCATACATTGAATGCTGCATATCTTTCGGATAATTATGAGATTGCAGATAATTGATATTGTTAGAAATGGTTTCTATTTCCATATGATCATCACTGTATTTGATTCGTTTCTGTTTATGAACAGATGTGTCGTTGTCAATAACTTGGTCATTTTCTAAACCGCGTTTTTTTTCATTTTGGATAACATTGTTCATAATGTAAGAATTTTTTATGCACTTAAGTTTAACCAAATCAAGCAACTCCTGAATATCGGATTTTTTTATTTTTGATATTTTACAATTCATAGCCTTTTCTAAACAAAAAATAACGCCGCCATAAATTGGTTCTGGCATACCTTTTCCAATGCAATCCAGTTTAAAAGCTTCAGGTATATCTCTAACCATTTTTTCATTATTCAAAAGAAATTTGCCCATATCAAACCAGTCTTCTGCCCTTTCGTATTTAACTGCCATATTATATAGTCTTAATAATGACGCACTAACTTCCAGTTTTTTCAATTCTATTGGATCCATACGGGTAAATTTTTCATTTAATAATATTAAATCGTAATTTTTCAGGCACTTGAAAGCAATAAAAAACTGTAATTCTTTAGGAATTAAACCCCATGTGAACATAAAAAACATTCGAACAGAGGAAAAACGATTAAGCGCTTCAAGTTCTTGGTATTCGTTGCTTTTTTCTACCAAATGATTCACCTTGTCCAAAAATTCTTTACAAAAATTATCGTGCAAATCAATTTTTAACATGGCTGGACAATTTTCTGATTGAAGTGATGCGGCAATCAATTCTGCCCCTTCATTGCCAATTTTGTTATGGCTTAAATCAATATATAAGCCATAGGGACAGTTTCCTGATTGAAGCGCTTCTGCAATCATCTTTGCACCTTCATTACCAGCACTATTATCACTCAAATCAACCTTTAATTTAACGGGACAATTTCCTAATTGAAGTGCTTCTGTAATTAATTTTATCCCTACTGGGTTAGTATCAGTCCGGCTCAAATCAATATGCAAGCCATAGGGACAGTTTCCTGATTGAAGCGCTTCTGCAATGAATTTTATCCCTTCTTGATCAATATTATTGTAACCAAAACCGATCTTTAATTCAGAGGGACAGTTTCCTGATTGAAGCGCTTTTGCAATGAATTTTATTCCTTTTTTACTAATGTTATTATAACTCAAGCCAATTCTTAACCCAAATGGACATTTTCCTGACGCAAATGCTTCTGCAATTGCTTTTACACCTTTATTGCCAATGTGACAATTACTCAAATCAATGTTTAAGTTAGAGGGACATTTTCCTGACGCAATCACTTTTGCAATTTCCTTTGCACCTTCATCACCAATATTGTTATCACTCAAATCAACGTCCAAGCCGGGAGAACATTTTCCTGATATAATCGATTCTGCAATCGCTTTTGCGCCTTCACCACCAATGTCATTGCCATGCAAATTAATATACAATTTTCCTGATTCAACCGCTTTTGCAACCGCTTTTGCACCTTCATCACCAATGTCGTTATCGCTCAGATCAATATACAAACCAAATGGACACTTTCTTGATATAATCGATTCTGCAATCGCTTTTGCACCTTCAGCGCTAATGGCATTATTACTCAAATTAATATCTAAGCCGGTAGCAAAGTTTCCTAATGCAAAGGCTTTTGCAATCTTCTTTGCGCCTTCATCATCAATGTCAGTATTACTTAAATCCATAGTAAAATTAGCTGGACAATTCCCTGAACATAGTATTTCATAAGCCAACTCAACTTTATTTGAATTCGGCTGAAAATCAAAAGAATCATCTTCAGATAGCGATTCTTCAGTTTCTTCCATCATATCTACTTTCTCCTTTTTCCTCTCTAAACTAGTTAATTGATTACAGAGTTTATCTACATATGTTCTCAATGCAGAAATCCCTTTCGCCAAATAGGTGAGCTGGTGTAGGCGGCAATTTCATTGGCTATCCCTTTCAAAATCAGGATACTCTTTATTTTCTCATAAATTCTGTTTTTAGGTTTAAATGAATTTTTATGTATTCTAGAGCCTCACAGCAGGTTTCCTTTACTACTTGCTCAACTATTCTGTCTTGCTCAAATCCATAATCAATGTATGTCAAATTCCCATCAAAGGCTATTCCTGAAAAAACATAGCTCTCTCCCACAATACCTCGGATAATTCCAAACTTTTCTCCCAATGCTCCTCCATTATATTCATTCGTAAACCACCACTTCAAATGTTCTTTATCATACTGCCGAGTAATTTTCATATCTTTCAGATTTTTATTTACCCAAACTACATTTTCTCCTTCTTCACACATCGCATATACTAACCATGCTGGATACTGTTTTTGTGCTCCACCAACTTCTTTTTGCCAATAGTCACAACATTTATCATCTTCCCACTTAGTACAATTTTTTAGATATTCATCTTTTTTTTTAATTGATGGCGTGATGTCGTAGTGTGCTCCATACTGACTATATTTTTCAGGATTAGTTTCCAATGATTTTAGTTGATCTGCAGCGCTGACGTTATCTAGATAACTTAATATTACATAACACATTTCTATATCCAACGCCCATGCAGCATATTGAAAAACTGTAATATTATCAAATTTTCTGCCTGATAAATCTTCAACTGTTCCTGTTATATAAACTAGTTGTGGATTTTTTTGTAGTATTTTTTCGACTTCAATCAAATGACTTTCTGTAACCCATTTTAGTAATAAAACTAAATCTTCTTTTGTTGCTTTTTCATTAGATATTTGTAAAGGTTTCGAACTATTGATATTTTTTGTTAGTTCTATTTTTGAAAAAAAAATACTATTTTGAACTATAGCTTTTTGACAATTTTCTTTGGAATTCTCATTTAGTGAATTTTTTTTCTTTTTCCATTCTATAACTGTAAGATTTGTATTGCTCATATTACTGACATTATTTCTATCTGTTGTATGTGATTCTCGCATTACTCTCTCCAAAACTAGTTACAACTTTTATTTCATCACAAGCTCATTAAAAATCAAGTAAACACATAACAAAAAGTCACGATGCACCCGCTTCACGGCTATTAGCAGCTCTAATAGCCATGGTTAAAGTTTACATAAAAAATTACCTTTCTTATCAGAACCACTCATTTGCCTTCCGCTTCGCAGTTCCCTCTCTCGGAGGGAGAGGGGAAAAATTCGTTTTTTTACTGAAAAAAGCAAAATTTTTAAATTTATTTTGTGTATACAAATTATTAGAAACAGTGTCACTGTTATTCTCTTTTTGAATTACACTACCTCTGCCCATACCAGGTATATTTTTAAAAAATGGAGGATTACCTATTCTTATATTATCATTGACGCTCTTCAAAACTTTATTTGTGTATTCAATGGTCGACTTTAAATCACGGGCACTTTCCAAGGCATCAGTAATTTCTCGAAACTCATCAGAGTTAAAATAATTTTTATTAACATGCTTTTTTATCTCAGCCAAAGCATCTTCGAGCGAGTTTATCCAATTTTCCACCGTTCTTAAACGAACAATTCTATGAGCATCTTGTGGTGTTATTTTCTTTGTCATTGCCATACTAACTATTTTTTTTGCAGCAGTAATAGCAGAATCATATTTTTCTTTGGCTTCCTTTCCTTTCTGTATTCCTTGAAGCTTCTCATCTGCTTGTTTATAAAACTCATTGCAATAATAGTTTTCAAACAATGCAGTCTGTTTACTCAGTTTTTCTATAGTGTCATCAGATTTATAGTGAGCTGCTTCTTTTACCTGATCAGCAGCAAAATCATATTGAACCTTCATTGTATTATACTTGCTATCTCTAACATAAAGAAGTTCATGACTATCTCTGTGTGGACTTTCTAATTTTTTGGATTCTGTAAATTTATTGATTTCCAAACTTAATTTTATTGCTGATTCCATTTCATTTGTATTTTCAATTTTAGCTTCATCGAGGTTAGTCAAACTTAAATCTATTGCCTGTAGCAATTCTGCATTTTCTAAATCTTGGATAATTTTGTTAATAAAATCGCTATTTTCTCCATAGAGCTCTCTCATTATGGGTATAGCATTTTCTAGCAATTCTATCTGTCTATCTGTATGCAACGCAAATAAACGATAAGCATCACATAAATTTATGTTTTCTTTAGCAAAATCATAATCATTTCCTCCGAAATGCTCTTTCAATTTCAGATAAGCAGAATTAAGCAGTTCTTTTTTTCTCTTAACATTCTTTAATTTGTGAAATTGATGAGCTGCCACTATTTGCGTTTCAATAAATTTTACGCTATTTTCACCGTACAAATTTTTACTAAGTTCTAAAAAACTCTCAATTTCATTCTCTTTAGCGGAACATTTAAGAAGTTCTTTCGATTTATGTGACAGCTGCATTATTGGCGATTCTATATCATTTGATTTTTTTTTCGTTGAGTTGTTGCTGCTTAATTTTATAGAGATATTTTGTTTGTTCATGGATACTTTATTTTTACCTGAATAATCTATATCAGAATCTATATTGATGTGTTCGTTTGCAGGTTTAATGTGTTTTTTCTTATTCATGTCGTTCTGCATTAATGGTTTGTTTTCTGAACTAATTAAATTGATTGCCACAGCCATATTATAGGCTTCAATTAAATATGTATTAATTTGGTCATTAAATTTTTTCAAAACCTCAGCATTGATACGCTCAACATTATTATCCAAAATGCTTAAAGCCTCTTTGAGAAATTTTATTTGTTCTTGCACATTCTCAGATTTACGAGCTATAAAGGCTGAATCTAATTTATCTATTATCTTTAGTATCACATCTTCTTTATCCGTTTCTTCCATCATTAATCCCCTTGAGTTATAAAGTAAAAATAAAATCACAACTTATACTAAGATATTCTTGTGATAGCATTTTTAAACGCGAATTCTGGCATTTTTAAGTTATTTACCGCTGCTTACTGCTACGGGCGGTTAAGGTACTTATCCAGAGTTCGCGCTTTAAATACAAAGAATACGCTAAGCAATAATTATTGAATTTACTGACAGCCTAAAGGCGGTAGCTTTACTACAACGCTTGTAAAGCAGAATTAAGCTTCAAAGCAGTTAATGCTCTGATATTGAAAAATTATCTTTCTGGTGATGCTGTTCTTGATTCTCGATCTTGGCTTTTCCATAATTCTGTCACCTTTTAGCGTTACCTAGAATTGCTGATTTTTTCGTGCGCAGAGTTAAAATTTATGGTATATTGTAGAATAAAAATATACATGCAACTCATGTGTGCAAAATTAACCAATTTTGTGTGATAGACCATCCACTCATTCGTTGTGTCATGGAAATATTACATGAAACTACGATTAATGTTTTCAATATACATATTGCGTTTATTTATATCTATTCCCTTTATTTCATTTTCAGGCATGGTTCTATTTAGAGTCCGAAAAAATCTACATGATGGAGTAGAAAGAGATATTTTCCATTCAATTATTTCTTGTAATTGTTTGGCTTTTTTATCTTTTGGTATAATTTGTCGATATAGTTTAATGTCATTTAATGCCAGTTTATAGTCACATAAAGCAAGGTGCGCCTTAGCTCTATAGTAATATATGTCTAGAGTAATGACTGTAGGAAGTAAAGAAATAGCTGTATTATAAGCATCAATAGCCCCTTGAAAATTTTTTTCATTTAATAGTGCATTTCCGTGATTCACATACCCTTCACTTAGTTTTTTATGAATTTTATTACGCAGATAAATAGCAGATTTTTCTGTTGGAATTTCTTTTATGTATATCTGAATGTCGCTCGATGCTTGTTGGTAATTTCCCAGTTCGTAGTGAATAATTGCACGGTAATAATAAACAGACTTACAATAAGGTACTAACAAGATGGCTTGATTGTATTCTATAATCGCTGCCGCAAAATCCTTTACAGAATGGTATGTATCTCCACGCTTAATATGCATTAAGCCTTTCATTTCTTGTTGGACTAAAATAGCCGATTGGTCTGTGGGTGTAGCTTGAACATATACCGACATATCTAAAATTGCTTTCTCATAATCACCAGTTTCTCGATGAGAAACTGCACGGCAGTAATACATAGACTTGCAATAAGGCATTAACAAGATGGCTTTATTGTATTCTATAATCGCTGCCGCAAAAGCCTTTTTAGAATAGTATATATCTCCACGCCTAAGATGCATTAGTCCTTTCATTTCTTGTTGGACTAAAATAGCCGATTGATCTGTGGGTGTAGCTTGAATATACACTGACATATCTAAAACAGCTTGCTCATAATTACCAACTTCTCGATGAGCTACAGCACGATAGTAATAATAATTTTTTGCTTCTCTCAATTGATCATCTCGTTGTAAGTGAACTAACCCTAGCATTTCATCTTGATTGCTATATGTATTTTGTATGTATTCATTTGCCATAAACCGTAAACTCCTCATCTAGACTTTAGGGAATTTTTCAACGTGTTAAAAATGAATCATTATCCATTTTTTCAGGAAAATAATGTTATCCTTCTGTCATTAACTAAATATCAGTTTAATTTATTTGTTTTGCTATATGTAAACGTATTTGAGTCAAAGAACTCACATGAAAATACCTTGTTAGATCACAGTATTATTCATGGAAATGGCAGAAAAACTTCTACTAAAGAATGAGATAATATTATTGTTTGGACAATATGTACTTATTGTTTATATATTCGAATATTCGATTGTGTTGCTAGCTTCATGAGGTTGTTGAGCCATCCTATCTCCCAAAAGCTACTCGACTAACGCGACACACTAATACTTTTCCGCGATCGTTCTGTTTTCATCTTCTGTGCTCTCGCACAGAAGATCATCACTGATGACTAATGACTCAGATGCGTGTCCTGCTTCGCCCGTCCACGTGCACCGTGCACATATCGCGGGCTCATCCTCTCAGCGCTTCGCGCCTTCAATGACTCCTCGCATGTTAGAGTATTTTTCACATCAACTTCAAATATTGGTAAGAAATTTAGAATGTGCTATTTATACATTTTATATGGCACTAATTCTTCTTCATAATGCAATTTTTTAATTTCGTCTGATAACTTATAATGACCATTATTAAATGCTACTTGAGCAGGGGTCTTACCAGATTTATTAAGTGTTTTTGAATTAGCGCCAAACTTAATTAGTAGTTTACTGATTTCCATATTACCAATTTCTGCAGCTAAATGTAATGGTGTATTTTGATTTTCATCCTGTGCATTCACATTGGCGCCAGCCATTATTGTTAATTCAACACGATCTCTTTGTATATTTTCCTTATCTTCTTTTTTTAGCATCTTAAAAAAAGAAATATCTAATTGGTTTAATTTTTTTAAACTAAATTTTTGCTTTTCTAAGGTCATAAAAAGTCCCCTGTTTACACATTAACTGAATACCATTGATCTGGATAGTAATCCTAATCACGGTAGTTTGCAAAAATAACGCTTTGCGACTTCAGCAACCTCTTCATCATTAGTGTAATCTAATTTTTCATCACCAGTTAAGTTGACTATTTTGTTGATGCTAACTCAGGCAAAGATGAAAATCAACGATCGGTATCCGAATGTCATAGCATCCTCATTAAAAAACAGGTGACAATATGTCATTTTAAGCTTTTTCGATAAAAAATTATGAAAGAGAGCCAGTTGTTTGCCTGGATGAGAAACCGGTGTTTTCCCATCCCACAAAAGAGACATAAACAGACGGAGGGTTCATTCCATTAGTCTCCAAATTCAATGGTGCACTAACTAATTTTAATAATTTCTGAATTAGAATTAAGTAAATTTTACTTTTTTATATGATGCTTTTGTCGAAATATTATTACTATTCATTTGAGCGGCATCTGCATCCCGTTTTTTATTATTGGGCAGTTGCTTTTTTTTGTTCAGCCAAAAATCTGTAAGCTTAGTTTGTTTCTTTCCTTTTTCTTTTTTACAAGCTGGGATATATTTTACATTTATATCAAAATTCATATTATCTTTTGTATAATGTGATATTTGCTTGCTGGAAATCATAGTATTCATTTTAGTTAATCCGTAAAATAACCTTTCTAACGTTTGCTGCGTCGCATCTAACAAATTGACTGTAGGTGCATCCTTATCCTGATATCGAGTCTCTTTATAGCTATTCAAAATCTCATTTATTGTATTCTGCTGAGATTTCTGTAAAAATAATTGATTTGTTTTATTATGATTCAAAATATTAGTTAAACATTCAACAAGATGAATGTTTATATTATAGTTTTTGCCATTAATTAAAATTTGATCTTCTACATTGTATTTTTCATAAAATAAATTTTTGATCAAACTTTCAGACTCCACATCAAAAACATACTTGTCAAGTTCAATATCCAAGTCTGTTTTAAGGTGAATAGATAATTCATCACATTTTTCTTGAAGATCAAAAACGGTTTTTCCATTTTTTTCTTCAAGAAATCGATTGGCGCCATACGCAACAAGCAACCTGATAATATCAGCGGCTTTTGCTTTTTTATCACTATCTTCCTCAAGAGAGAAATATTCAGCAATGTGATAAAGCGGAGTTTTGTCATCTGAATCTTGAGCATCGATGTTTAATTTCTGATCAAGAAAGTAAGGGATTAATTCACGTGCATGATCAAGATTAGTTACAGCATGATGCAGCGCAGCTCGATTTTCCTTATCAATAAAATATACATTTGCGCCATGACCAACCATAAATTTAATTGTTTCGAAATTGTCTGTTTGTACAGATTTTATACAATGTATATTTAACAAATCAATGATACTAACGCCTTTTCGCCCATATTTATCCAACGGTGCAGCATTGAAATTGATTGTTTCAGCGTTAGCTGCTAATTCTCTCAATAAATCCCATTCTTTCCGTTCAGCAAGGAGCCAAGCCAGAGTGACGCCATTATATAGATGATTTTTTCCAAAGACCACAGCATTGAGATGGGTCAATTTGTTTTCCACTAAATATCTGATTACTTCATGTTTCCCAAATTCACAAGCTAACATCATGGGTGTAAAACCGTATTTATCGCACTGATAAATATTACAGTTCTGGTTAGTCAATGATTTTACTGATGTCGTGTCATTATTCCAAACAGCTAAATGTAAATCAGAAATTCCAGCAGCAACAAAAGTTTCTTTATAGTTCTTAGCAAGATATTGCATTAATTCTGTGTTATTGCCTAGATAAGCATGTCCAAATGTTTCAATTCTGATTATTGCTTCATTTTCAATAAGCAACTTTAATATTTCAAATTTTCCGCAGCGAGCAGCCACATCTGCAGGGGAATGACTTTCATCATTGAGCTGATTACAATTAGCACCATTCTTAATTAATTCTCTAACTACATTGGTTTTACCACAACGTACAGCTTCATGAAGAGGGTAGTATGAATTCTCTTCTCTAAATAACTTTATTTCAAGCCTCTCTTCCATAATATCCTCCCCATTCTCTGTAAAGTTAAATTAAAAAATTCTTAAAGCGACTATTTTACCGTGTTAATTTTAACATATCTTATAATACTACAGTTGTAATTTAGTGTTTGTATAAAATTACCCCCAATTTTCAGACCAGCAGGTAAAGTGTCATAATTAGCCTAATTAGGAGCGAGTTATGACACTTTACCTGCTGGTCTGAAAATTGGGGTAATTATAGTCGATGAACGATAGATTGCAGTCTGAAATCGTTACGGATGCGCTTCAACAAGCGATATGCAGACGTTATCCTTCACAGGGACTCATGCACCATTCTGACAGAGACGTTCAATACACCAGTGCCAACTTTCAAACCCTGTTAAAAGAAAATGGCATTATTTGTAGCATGAGCGGTACAGGAAATTGCTTTGACAATGCTGTCGCTGAGAGTTTTTTTCATACGCTTAAAACTGAATGTATTTATTCTCATTCCTATATTACGCGAAATCAGGCTAAACAAAGTATTTTTGAATATATTGAAGTTTTGTAACAGTTCAGCAAAAATAATTTTAAAAAAGCGTTAAATTTTACTTGACATGTTTTTTCTATATTTTTCGAGATTTATTTTTCAAATCACTCACCTGTTTTTTCTGCCGCTGTAAACAATATCTGAGAGCACGGCTGCAAGCTAATCTACAAACATAATCTCCATGAGAGGCATCAAAAATTACATGCCTTAAAATGTATCTATGGAAGCCAAAATTCAACTTTAAAACCCATGATATGATTATTATAAATTG
>Ga0206909_1162_pt1 | contig 12130 bp, 11 predicted proteins | sample Alteio_BWOrgHeat_76_FD_152943 | JGI IMG/M metagenome (GOLD analysis project Ga0206909, IMG submission 152943) | Enriched cells from forest soil in Barre Woods Harvard Forest LTER site, Petersham, Massachusetts, United States -... | ecosystem: Environmental > Terrestrial > Soil > Temperate forest >...
AGGCCCTGGTGGTTCAGGCCCTGTATTAGTAAGATCCGCAGGTATAAATACTCCTGTTTTCCAATTGCAAAAATGGCAAAATAAGAAAGATTCCACATTGATAATGGCAGCAGATACGACGTTAGTTTTGCCCATCGTAACTTTTACTAATCCACCGTATACAGATAAAGAATTGAATGCAATGGACGGCGTTCATTATTCCCTAAATAGAAAACTTACAGCCAAGGGCATCAATTATTATTTTAATGGTGTGGGTACACCCAAGGAAATAGAGTCTGTATTTACAGGCCCGTTAAAGAAATTAAAACTTTTAACTGCAAAAGAAGCAGATGATCTATGGCATAAATTGCAACCGCAAATGATGAGTTTAGGGCCAACGCAGGACATGACGCCAGGTGGTTGGATTATAAACAAAGTTAAACCAGCGGTGGTAAAGAGGGACACAATTACTTATGCCATCGATAAACAGAGATTTTCACCATCAATATTAAATATATAATCGCACTTTAAGTATGTTATAGATTACAAGGTCCAAAAGAAATTCTTAGATCTTAAAAATGATTCAGTGGCTTTTATACAGTCATTAAAGGCTGAACCTGTGCCTGATCCTGATAATCCTGGTAATTTCATCACATTGCCGTCTGATATCGAATTAAATGCAGTTTTTAACATGTTAAATGATGATATCAAGGCACAAATTGAAAATTATTTAAAATACGCAATGGGTTTGGTGCCATGGAGAAAATCAGTAGTGGAATCGCCAGCAGGGTCACAACAAGTGGCAACTACTATAGCACCAGAGGTTCCTGTCGATCTTGGAGATCTCTATTGGTCAGAAAGGAAAAAATTATTAACGATTGAGTATGTTAAATTTATCAATGGCCATTACTTTATAAATATGGACAAATTTAATCCTAAAAGTTCAAAAGCTTTCGATACTGCTTATGGTGATGCGCCTCCTCCTGATATAGTGCCATCGCCTGGAACAAATTTTGTGACGATGCAAATGCCGCATTCAAACTTTTATATTCTTTACACATTAAGAAAAGCTTGGAGGCAATACCAAAGGAAAGCTAAAAAAAATCAAATCGTTTATACCGCGCCAACACAGGGTGGAACAGTAGTAGCGGGTTCACCACCATTAGGAACGACGGCAGTGACTACGTCGCAAACTGGAAGTGTTGCAAGTTCAGGGGGTAATGTAGGGGTTTATCATGGTACTAATTCTTCAGTGGCCTTTATTTATATTAAAGACCCGTTGTATATAAGGGCATTTATAGACAAAGGGTATATTCTTGAAACTGCCAAAGATGCGAACGGGAATAGAGACAGGGTGCTTACGTATAAATTCTTTGAACTTAATAGTAAAGGTAAATATGTGCCTGTAAGTTTTGAGACATTTAAAGATTCTTTTGATGGATATAGTTTGGATGGGTATAAATTTACTGACGATAAAGATAAAATAGATAAATTAAAAGGATATTATAACGATCTCAAGAGTAGTATTCCAAGGGTTGTTGTAGGAGGTGCGGCAAATCCGGCGCAGATCTCTGTTAATGGTGGTATCAACTTTGATGCCGCACAGCTTAGTATGCAGATCAAGCGGGATGGCAACGGTGTGCCGCTTCCTGTGAATTTTGAAGACCCTGATTTAATTAATCTTCAGGGATTATTTCCGGTTATCTTAAGTTTTCAACTGATGGCGCAATCAGAAGTCCCGCATCTGTAATTAATGCTGCTGGCTGTTTTTGAATTCTGCAACGAGGGCTTGCACGGTCTGCTTGGCATCGCCAAAGATCATACGGCAATTATCGTAATAAAATAATTCATTTTCAATGCCTGCAAAACCGGTGGCCATGGAGCGTTTGAGCACAAAAACGGTCTTGGCTTTATCGGCATTGATGATGGGCATTCCATAAATAGGGCTTGATTTATCATGACGGGAAGCAGGATTGACCACGTCGTTAGCCCCGATAATGATCGCCACATCCACACTTTCCATCAAAGGATTGATCGCATCCATTTCCATGAGCTGATCGTAAGAAATATTTGCTTCCGCCAGTAGTACGTTCATATGCCCGGGCATACGTCCTGCCACAGGATGGATGGCATATTTAACGTCACAGCCATTCTTTTCTAAGAATTCGCCTAATTCGCGTACGGCGTGCTGTGCCTGGGCCACGGCTAAACCATAGCCGGGGACAATGACGACGGATTTGGCATTCTCCAGGATCAAGAACGCATCTTCAACAGGGATGGATTTGGCTTCTTTTTTCTCATCAGTGCCGGTCTTTTTAACGACATTACCAAATGCCCCAAAAAGAACATTATTGATCGAACGGTTCATGGCCTTGCACATGATAATACTTAAGATAATACCGTTGGCACCAACCAATGCGCCGACGACGATCAAAAGGGTATTATGGATAACAAAACCTGTCGTGCAGGCAACGACCCCTGAATAACTATTTAAGATAGAAATAACAACCGGCATATCTGCGCCGCCGATGGGGATGACCATGAAAACACCAAAAACACAGGATAGCCCGAGGATGGTGAGGAATAGGTCATAGCGGCTAGGATTCATGATAAACATAACGCCAAGGATAAGGATGGCGGTGATGATAGCCGTATTGAGCCATTTTTGACCGGTAAAGAGAATGGCCTTGCCGGGGATCTTTTCACTTAATTTGCCCCATGCAATAGCAGAACCGGTTACGGTCAGGCCGCCGATAACAATGGATAGATAAAGGGTGATGGCATTGGTCAGGTCAGTAGCCCCATGCACATGATAGGCTGTCCAATCAACAAAGACACTGGCTAAAGCACCGCAACCATGTAAAAGAGCGATCATCTGGGGCATTTCCGTCATCGCTGCTTTAAAAGCAACCAAGGCGCCTAAACTTCCACCTATAACAATCCCCAGAAGGATCCACTGAAAGCTGATGATATGCCCATTGCAAAGAGTAGCCAGGACAGCTAATAACATCCCTAAGGCAGAAAGCATGTTGCCGCGACGCGCAGTCACAGGAGAACCTAGGAATTTTAATCCAAAAGCAAACAGGCAAGAGCTGATGATATAAACAAAATTAGTGAAGAATTCATTGTTCATTGATTATCCTTTTTTCTTGAACATTTTAAGCATACGTTCAGTAACCAGATAGCCGCCAATTACGTTAAATGTAGCTAAAGCAACTGCTGACGTTCCTAGAAATATGGTCAAAGGGCTGTTCGCTTCAACCCCTGCGGAGATCAATGCGCCGATAATAATGATCCCGCAAATAGCATTAGCTTCAGACATCAAGGGTGTATGCAATAGTGGGGGGACACGTGAAATAAGTGCAAATCCTAAGAATATCGACAGCACCAGAATAAACAATAGATAAATAAGTTCCATATGAATCTCCTGTGATTACTTGATATTCTTTACCATTTCGTTAACTACCTGTCCTTGATGAGTGATCAAGGCGCCTTTGATGATCTCATCTTCAAGATTGATCTTGAAAGTTTTACTGTCTTTGTCCCAATACTCTTCAAGCAAATTATGCAAATTGGTGGAATACACTTGGGAGGCATGGACGGCAACCCTGCCGGGAAGATTTCCCATACCAAGGATACGAACACCATTGGAGGTCACCACTTCTTCATTGAGCTTGGAGCCTTCCACATTACCGCCGGATTCAACAGCCATATCCACAATAATGGTGCCAGGTTTCATTTGGGCGATCATGTCTTTGCTTAAAACAACAGGGGCACGTCGTCCAAACAATTGGGCAGTTGTAATAATAATATCTGATTGGGCGCAAACACGGAGCATTCCTTGGCGCTGTTTTTCTAATTGTTCAGGAGTTAAAGCCTTGGCATAGCCTTGGGCTGTTTGTCCTGTTTCACCCAGGTCAATTTCAACAAATTTAGCACCTAAGGATTGCACTTGTTCTTTGACCACCGCACGGGTATCAAATGCTTCAACACGGGCACCTAAACGTTTGGCGGTAGCAATAGCCTGCAAACCGGCAACACCGGCACCGATAATAAAAACACGGGCCGGGGCAATGGTACCTGCCGGCGTCATGAGCATGGGAAATATTTTAGGGAGGCGTTCAGCAGCTAAAATGACTGTCACATAGCCAGCCAAATTAGCCTGAGAACTTAAGGCATCCATCTTTTGGGCGCGGGTCGTGCGCGGGATCATTTCCATACTAAAGGCGCTGATCTGATGTTGGGCTAAAGCTTCGACCAATGCTTTTTCATTAAAAGGATCAAGGAAGCTGATATGGATCGAGCCTTTTTTCAAAATACTGATCTCTTCAACGGGCGGTTTACGCAGGCGAAGGACGATATCAGAGGAAGATAACAGGGAATGACGGTTATTTTCAATGGAAGCGCCGGCTTTTTTATATTCTTCATCAGAAACCCCGATGGAAGCACCTAAACCAGTTTCAACAATAACCTGAGCGCCTTTTTTGGCCAAACGATCCACCGAAGAGGGGATAAAAGGAACCCTCTGTTCTCCGGGATGAATTTCTTTAGGAATTCCTATGATCATGAGTACTCCTTTACTGTCATTGCGAGAATATAGCGACGAACAACTGTGAGTGTCGGTCAACCCGACCGAAGCAATCTCTTATTTACTTTGTTGAACGTCATTTTGAAGCCAATGGCCTTGTAAGTCAAGTTGGAATTGCTGTATTTTTCTTGTTTTCTCGTAGGCATTCGGGTAGAATCAGTCCTATCTTAATTGAAGAAAGGGAAGCCCATGTTCAAAGATCAAAGTATTTTTGAGATCATCTCCGCCGGCGGATTTACCATATATATTCTTATTTTCTGGTCCATGTCTTTCCAACGGGACAATCCTAAAGAAGAAACAATTGCCTTAAAACCATGCTCATGCGCATACAACGCAGTCCTTTCAAAACGCATATCAAAACAGGCACTGCAGCGGGCCCCGCGCTCAGGTTCAAATTCAAGCCCCTTGACCCTGGCAAACCAATTGGATGTATCATAATCAGCATCAACGAAGGGGACATTCATTTTTTGGGCAAACCTGATATTCTCATTCTTGCGTATTTCATATTCTCGACGGGGATGGATATTAGGATTATAAAAGAATATCGTAAAGTCTATGCCAGAAACAGCCAATGCTTCCATTAGCTCTCCGGAACATGGAGCACAGCAGGAATGCAAAAGCAGTTTCTTTGCATTCCCTGGAAGTTCTAATTTTTCTCTTATTAAAGGCTCTGGCATATAAAATAAAAAAAGAGGCCTGGTTTATAGCCAGGCCTCAGGATTGACTTTAATTTACGCTTTAGTGACATTCACGGCTTGCTCGCCCTTGGGGCCCTGCTGAATTTCAAATTCAACTTCCTGGCCTTCTTCAAGGGTCCTGTAACCGTCGGATTTAATTGCAGTGTGGTGCACAAAAACATCTTTACCATTTTCCGGGGTGATAAAACCATAACCTTTTTGATTATTGAACCATTTGACTTTACCTTTTGCCATTACATTGATCTCCCTTCTTATAAACAACACAAGTACGCATTATTTATACTACAGCTTACAGCAAAAACTTTATTGCGTCACTGCCGCTTGGCTGTCAGCGGAAGGATTGGCCACTTCAGTACTTTTATTCAAATAGGCAGACAAAGCTTTCCATGTTTTACGCCCTACCTTGCCATCTGCCTTCAAACCATTCTGGCTCTGAAAAGCTTCAACAGCTTTCTTGGTCTTAGGCCCGATATTACCATCAACCTTACCATCATAAAGGCCGGCATTCTTTAAGGCTTGCTGGATCAATTTTGGCGTAGGCTTGCCCGGGACATCAGCTGATGCCGGAGCCATGGCAGGTTCAGGGACATCAGTCGACACAGCGGCCGTATTCTCAACGACAACAGGGACAGAATTAGTCATATCGGCATTCTGAGAAGAATCAGTAACGGACACTACATTATCCGTAGCAACACCATTGAGATCAGCGTCATCTTTTTTCTTCTTATTACAGCCGATAAAAGTTGTCAAACCAAAAACCACGACCAAAACCAGAACCAAATTTTTCATAAATAACCCTCGGGCAAAATTGTTGTTAATGAAATCTTAATACTTTTATCTTACTTCTGATTTTCCCAATGTCAATTTTCTTTATTAAAAAATAATTTTAGGGAACAGGGAGAAAAACAGGCAGGTCAACTATTAGTACCCAGAAAAACACGGATATCTACTACAGGTTGTATATTGATGATCACAGGCACAAAGCCGGAAGCATTTTGCAATAGTGCCAGCATGGCTGCATCGATATGGAGTTTAATTCCACCATCAGAATCCTTGATCTCTAAATCATTCTTCCTGAAACTTAAATCAATACCACCATTTTGTTTGACCGGAGAATTCATTGCAAAATCTTTTTGCATCTTTTTGCTTAACCCTCGCAGGCCGCCATGATCATTATTGATCACATCCATGACGCTATTAAGCAGGCCGATATATTCCCATTTTCCGGAAAGCTCAGATACCCATCTCTTATGTACTCTTTCAAATAAATCCGCCATTCTTCGTATAGCATCTGCTCTTTCATTTTCTCCATTTTTTTCTTCTTCATTCGCCAAATTCCTTAGCTCCTCTATAACAATGGGCATGGCATTGCTATATTTTGATGCTAATTCAAATTTAAATTCATTATCAAGAATACCGCCTTTATCGTTTAAATCCGCAGCTTTTAAAAGTTTTGTTTCTGTCCCGCCATTAACAAACTTCTGTATGAGATCTACCTGATATTCAATTATTTTCATGATCGCTTTAAAAGCATCTTCATTACCTTCACGACTAACGCCTGCTGTAGCAAAAATTTTCTTAGTCAACCATTCTTTAGCATCCTTCGATAATTTTTTATTTGTTACAGACTCGATCCTAGCCTGTACCTCGGGCCCGAACATTTCTCCTATCAAATCATGATTATTCTTATACTCATCAACATCCTCAATAATATCGTGGAGCAACGCTACTATCACCTCATCCGGATCAGTAATTCCAAAAGTCTTAATTATGATCAACGCTACTTTTAAAGGATGTATAGGGTAAAATTTACCATCCGGACGTAACTGCTGCCCTTGTTTATCAAAAACCAATTCTATAGCCTTTAGTATTTTATCCTTCCTGTTTAATAAAGGCTCATTATCATTCACAGCCTTTATAAATTCTTCCAGCATATTTCTTGTCTGTTCAATTGAATAACGGGCCTTTTTTTCATTCTCAATGCTATATTTAACTTTTTTAGTCCACTTGATACCTTTTTCTGGATTAAAATTATCTTCTAATTTCTTAATTTGGTCTTCTATAAATTGATCATCAACTTTTTTATCCGTAACCTTCATTGCATTATCGGAAGTATTTACAAGCGCAATTTTTGCTTTCTGGATTTCCTCAATATCATTCTCAAGAACACTTGCCGATGGCTTTAATTCTTTGATCAATTGACCATAAATTTTAAAAAGCCTGGCATAATCGACCGTCGCAGGGCCTGTTAATGTAATCGTGAGTTCCTGAGGCTGTCTCTTCTCTAATTCCACCCTAACGCCAAGCATTGTATATACCAAAAGTGTTGCCGCATGGGCCCCAATAGAACTTTCCCCTTCCTTAAGTATAAAATCATGGTGACGCGTAACCTGCAAATGTTCTGGATTTAAATCAGAAATTATAGGAGCATTCAAAATAATCCCAGGTTTATTGTCATTGCTTATTTTTCTTAAAAGAATACTGTTCCCCAAAAAATTCAACCCATCATTTCTCTCTACATAAATATCTTGAGGCAAATGAACGATTTTATATTCGGACATTTCTTCTTTAAGTATTTTAAGACCTTCTGCCAACTGCTGCTCACTATGGAGCTCTTTAAAATAACTTACCCGCATAGGCATAACGATCGGAAATAAATTATTCAAATAAATCGTCCGAAAAGACTTATAGGGAAGCTTTTCGCCATTTGAAACCGCATCTGCTATTATCTTTTGGGTTAAAGAAGGCATCTTGACAACCAAACGCCAGGGAAGAAGAGTATCTGAGTCAGCATCAGCAGAACTGGCAATAATCCCTTTAATATTCTTTTCCTGTTTTTTTAATTCATCAAAAAATTTATCAACACGTTCATAGAATTCAAGCGAAGACATGCTCTCTGTATCTACAAAACTATATTTCTTCCCACTATAATAAAAAACACGCTCCTTTTCATCCGTTAGATCTTCAACGATTTTATATTCTTTAAAAAGCTTATGCAAAGCATCTATATTGGTAATAGCAACGGAACGATCCCATGCGCCGATCTTAATATTTTTTTCATCGACAATGAAAGCAGGTATATACTCATACCCCATTTCTTTAAAATCTGATAATCGATGATTACCATCTAATAAGATCCATTGGCCATTTTCTCCCTTCATTACCGTAATACATGTGGGAATGACATCATGCAACGCAAATAAATTCCGCATTGTGTGTAATTTGCCCTTATCAGTATCTTCTGTTGCTTTGATATCTTCCACCCTTAAGATCCCTATCTTTAATCCATATTCAGGATAAGCAAGCAATGGCAACTCAGGACCAATCATAGCCATATCCACACTTACTTCCATCTTTTTAGACCCTGTAATATCATTAGGGATCCTATCAACAACAGTTGTAGCCGCATTCATCGCAGCATCACCCATGAATAATCCACCGGAAAAATACTTTCTGGGGGTGACCTGTTCTGTCAGCGGATCGATCTCTTCTTTAATATAGTTATAGGCGCCTTTTTTGAAGGCTTGGAGGTAACGTTGGTAGATAAAATCCACATCAGAGTTAGTTGTTCTTTTAGAGATTGCCGCGTCGCCTTCGGCTCCTCGCAATGACGCCAAGGGTTTAACTCCTGTGACTTTATTTTTGTTCTCATAGACTTGGGCCAAAATACTGTCTCTGATCTTCTTTTTGTACCAGGTGGCTAGGATAAGGCTGTTGTAGACTTGCCGCAATTGGGCGAAATTCTTGTTTTCGTTGACTTCTTTGGTGAGTTCGGGGATGAGGATTTCTCTGACTATTTGAGAGCCTAGGGCGTTGGTGTCGTTATTGATTGTTCTTTTAGAGATTGCTTCGTCGGCTTCGCCTCCTCGCAATGACGATATGTTCTTTTGAAGAGCTAAGTAATCTTGCTCTAGCATTACTTTCAACCTGGAGTCCACCACATAGGCTGTGCCTGCTTTGGCATTTTCATAGACAATTGCCTTTTCTGGCATGATCCATACTTTATTGAATGTATTGACCGGAATATTGGTTGTCCCGAATTTCTTTGCTGATTCTTCGTAGATACGTTTCCAGAATTTCTTACCCGTCCCATCTTCCGGATAGATCAATGATGCCGTTATTTGCTTGAGCATATAGTCTTCCGCTAAAAGGTCCCGTCCCATTTCAGTTAAACCAAAAGATTGCGGGATTATACGGTCTTTTTCATAGGGGCTTAGATTAACCCAAAGGTCTTTTTCGGGGATTGTCAGGCTGGCAAGGAAGTATTTGACTAATTTGGCGGTTTCTATTTTAAGTTGTTCTTGTTGAGATCCTTCGCTTCGCTCAGGATGACGGTTATGTATATCAGGATGAGAATTGTATTCATCGCCTTGGTCTAAAATAAAGTCGAATTTAAGTGGATTTTCGGGATGGACTTTGATGCCTCTAAGGACCGGAGGATCAAATGGGAGACTTAGGCGAACTATCACCCCAGGTTGCGGCAAAACAAATTCCTGAGCTTGAAGAGATGATGAACAAAAGATAGTATTACCCAAAAAGGCAAAAACAAGCCCAAGGGCTATAATAGCTCTCATATTTAAATCTTTTACCATATGAAAAGAGAATATACTATTTTTTCTGATTCTGCCACTTTTTGCAGCAGCCAACTAGTGATATAAGACATTAAATAGCAATATCTTACAATAATGCGGAAAATAAAAAAAGGGCTACAGCAATTGCCGAGCCCTTAGAATACCCAATCTTTGTATAATCTATCTGCGAGAGGCAAATTAGATTAAGACATTAGCCTCATCCCAGGCAAATGTAGCTTCTTCTTCCTGTTGGGCCTTCTGATTTGATTCTTGATTATTTGGTCCGTTCATAGGAATACACCTCCTTAAAGCCCCCATAGGGAATTTTTCCCTTTATCTTGGGTTAGATTACTTAAAGGATAATATATCCTATTCCATTAGAAATGTCTAATACTTTTTAAAAAACTTAAACCGAAGTCAAAAAGGTCAAATGGCAGAAAGCATACCCGTGACCCGGGCAAATTTCTCCCGTGGTTTGCCTAATTTAGACCCTCTTTCAATTTCAGCAGCATCGATCTTCTTCCAGTCATCAAAAGTAACCATCCTGACTTCCCGGTCTTTTAAGAATTTGACCAATTCATCGGTGCTTGGCGTTTCACAGGGGTTTAAATTCTCTATATCTTCCAAAAGCGACTTGACCGTCTCCTCAGCGTCTGGCTTATTGGTACCAATAACGCCATTGGCCCCTCTTTTGATCCAGCCAGCCACATACCAACCCGTAAATATCTGCTCGGAATCCATGACCCGGCCTAATTGATTAGGGACAACCCCTCCTTGAGAAGAAAAAGGCAGGCCCTTGATCGAAATTCCAACATATCCAACACTACGAAAGAAAATGCCGCAGTTGATCTCTTCAAATTTACCAGTACCCCTCACTTTTTGCTTATTAGGCTCACCGGATAACTTGCTAATTTCAAATTTAGCCTTCTGTACCCTTCCCTCACCAATGATCTCAACAGGGCTGCGGTCAAAATGCAGGACGAATTTGCGTTTACGGCCATTAGGAGTCAACGTAAGAAAGTGCTGCATGATCTCATAGTTCTTTTTACGCCCGGCATTGGCAGGATCTTCCAGCTCTTTGAGGCTTGATTCATTAAGTTCCATCTCTTGAGGGTCAATGACAGGGTAACAATCAGCCAATTCTCCCATTTCTTTGATCTCAGGAGCGGTAAAAGAGGCCTGAACAGGCCCGCGTCGGCCATAAACATGCACTTCTTTGATATTGCTTTTGGATAAAACATCCAAAGCATTCTGATTGATATCTGTACCCTTTAATTCTTCAGTAGTTTTGCAAAGGATACGGGCCACATCCATGGCTACGTTACCGTTCCCCACAATAACAGCAACTTCATGGGAGAAATCAAAATGATGGTCCTGAAAATCCGGATGACCGTTATACCAGGCCACAAATTCAGTGGCCGTATAGCTGCCGACCAGATCTTCCCCGTTTATCCCTAAATGCCTGTCAGATTCAGCGCCATAAGCAAAGATAACAGCATCATAAAACTTATTTAATTCAAAAACACTGATATTTTTGCCAACCGTCACATTCCCAAAGAAAGAAAATTTAGGATTGCTGGCGGTTTTTTCAAAAACTTTCGTGACATTCTTGATCTTAAGATGGTCTGGAGCAACACCGTAACGTACAAGGCCGAAAGGAACCGGCAATTTGTCGAACATATCCACTTTGATGTTCAAATCCTGCTTTAAAAGAGCTTCTGCTGAATAAAAACCGCTTGGCCCGCTGCCTACAATGGCCACTCTTAAAGTTCTTTCAGCCGTTCCTAGAACTGCCATACCCATTCCTTTCCTAAATTAACGCTTGAACTCCGTTGCTAAAACCAAATGTTTGATGCCGGCCTTTGAAGCGGCGTCAATGACCTGTACCACATAATCATATTTCACATTGCGGTCCCCATTAACGATGATCGCAGGGTCATTATAAGTTTTCATGAGTTGTTTTAATTTGAATTTAAAGACATCCAGGTCCAGTTTTAGATTATATCTTTCATTATTCAGATAAACCTCGCCACTGGATGTGATGCTGACATTGATATCTTTACTCTCAAGTGGCTCTTTACTGGAAACCTGCGGTAAGGCGATCTTGAGGCTGGAGCGGTAGATCAAAGGGGTTGTAACCATAAAGATGATCAATAAGACCAGGATAACATCGGTAAAAGGAGCGATGTTAATGTCTGCCATCAGTTTTACATTCCGTCGTCGTCTCAAGATTCCCTGTTCCTTTGCTACCGTACGGTTGTTGCTTCAACGGGAAGTTTTCTTCACGCAGATCA
>Ga0206909_1164_pt1 | contig 11900 bp, 9 predicted proteins | sample Alteio_BWOrgHeat_76_FD_152943 | JGI IMG/M metagenome (GOLD analysis project Ga0206909, IMG submission 152943) | Enriched cells from forest soil in Barre Woods Harvard Forest LTER site, Petersham, Massachusetts, United States -... | ecosystem: Environmental > Terrestrial > Soil > Temperate forest > O...
CGTGATGTTGCCGCGGGTATACATCAGCGTCCCCATCGCGGCCAGTCCCATGAGGTAGATGCCGTTGTTGGTCACTAGACGGTTCGAGAGTTGCGAAAACCGGTGCGGCATCCAGGAATCCAATGCCATATTGGCGAGGACCCGCGGACCATCCAGGAAGCCAGTCTGGGCCGCGACGAACAGCAAGGCGGCCTCGGAAACCAGACAGAGGATTACAAAGGAGGTCCCGAATGACCAGGTCCCTATTTTCCAGGTCCCAAAGAGGTTTTCAAACATAACGGCATTCATCGTTTTCCCTTCCACAGGCATCGAGTGGGTCAGCATGTAGCCAAAAAGAATGCCTCCCGCCGTAAAAGCCAGTGACGTTGCCATCATGAACATTGTTTTCTTTCCCGTTTTGACGCGCGGCTCCCGCAACATTGTCACTCCGTTGGACACCGCCTCAATCCCGGTATACGTACCACCCCCCATGGAGTAGGCACGCAGGAGAATGAACGCCACGGGCCAGAACCCGAGCGCTGAGACGCTGGCTCGATAGTCAGCATGCGCGCCCTGCAACACCTGAGGCAACTCGGTGAAATGACTGCCGATCGCGTAGAGAATCGCAAAGGCATGACTCAGGACAAAGACCATGAAGATCGGCGCCAATATCGTCACCGACTCTTTCACGCCGCGGAGGTTTAGGATCATCAGGAGTCCCAGCAAGCCGAACTCCGCGGTAAGTTTATAGGACGCTAAGTGGGGCGGAAGAAACGACCACAGTGCGTCGCAGCTGGAGGCGATCGAGACCGAGATGGTCAGGACGTAGTCCACCAGGAGTGCGCAGCCAGAGACGACACCCACCTTGTTCCCGAGAAGCTTCGTGGCGACAAGATAACCGCCGCCTCCTCCGGGAAAATGCTGAATCAGATTTGAGTAGGCGATCGAGATTACGAAGATCGTGACCGCCGTCATCAAAACCAGAAACGGTGAGAGGTGTGTATGCGGACCTAGCGCCCGGAACGCTTCATCGGGCCCATAGGCAGAGGACGAGAGACCGTCTGCTCCTAGCCCGACCCAGGCCAGGAAAGCGATCAGTGAAACGTTGTGAAAAACCTGTGGGTCATTAATATCACGGGGTTTTCCAAAGACTAGTTCCTTCAGTTTGTCGACCATCCATCGACTCCTTTTTTACATATAAAAAGCCAAAGAGTTGGCCTCTTTGGCTTCGCTCTTTCGACTTATGCGCTTGTGAGGTTAGCTGTCGGACTCGGGCTCGTCGCCCTACCTTTTAGGATTCGCCCCTAGGCCAAGTCGGCCGGTATTTTGGGTCCCCCACGCCATCTTTACTGCCTATCGGCATTAGATGACTTCAGCGGTGATACATCATGGTACACCCCCCTGCGTCAAACAGGAGGCATAACAGTTAAAATAATTGATATTTAACGATTTTAGAGACTAGGGGGTGTTGACGGATTAATCGGTCAGCTTCTGTTCCTTATAAACCGTAGGTGTCCCGTCCACTACGGAATGCAAGCCGCTCGGTTCATACATCTGGCGATAGGGCACCGAGATTTTAAACTGGGGTTCCAGATAATAGCGGACTTTATCTTCGTCCGGCTGCCCGCCATCTTTGACCGTCAGCCACTGTTCGACGCAACTTTGAGGAAGTCCGTCTACGATCGAAACAGCTAACTCCTGGATTTCCTTCAGCCGACTTTTTAAATTTCCCTGCCGCCAATTCACAGGAGCATTCCAGGAGATTTTGGCCTCGGGGGTCTGGACGTCTCCGATTTTCAGGCTGACTTTATGCCGACCCGGCGTCATCGGGGGGCTGAAGGTATCCAGGGAAAGACAGCCGTCCCACTCTCCCATGGGGGGAAGACCCTGCGGACCGCGGAACTGTCCGACGGCGTGGTGTGAAGGTTTTCCATCGATGATCAGGGTCGAGTCCGCCAGCATCTGGGCCAAAGGCATCGGGGTATAGCCCGGATTCGTCACATGGATATATACAAGTTGGGGAAAGGATGTTGCCTTCTCGGTTCCCACAAATTGGACCGTGACCTCTGGAAGCTGAGCAGCCATACTAATCGGGGAGGCCAAAAAGAAACCCGCCAAGAATACCCCGCATAGGGTATTTATTCGAGAGATCATATTTATTCGAAGTAATTAACGCGGAGGGCTTTGCGGACGTTGTGCATGACTTCGCCGGTGCGTTCCCGGGCCTTGCGAGTTCCCGCCTGGAGGATATCCCGGAGATGTTTTTTATCAGGCTCGAGCTTGGCGCGGCGTTCGCGGAAGGGATCGAGCAAATCGTTCAAAATGCCCGCGAGGCGTTTTTTACCCTCGCCGTCGCCGGTCTTGCCGGTCTGATAGCGTTCCTTCAAATCGTCCAACCCCGTCTGGTCATGATCAAAAACATCCAAGTACTGAAATACGACGTTCCCCTCGAGGTGCCCGGGGTCAGTCACGTGAATCTTCTTTGGATCGGTGTACATCTTGTTGACCATCTCTTTGATGCGGGCTTCGCTGGCTTTGAGTTCGATGGTGTTCCCCAGGGATTTGGACATCTTGGCCTTGCCGTCGATACCCGGCAGCCTCTTCACTTTGGAAAGCACGGCGGCGGGCTCGGTCAAGGTGGGGCCGTAAATTCGGTTGAACGCCCGGACGATCTCTCGGGCCTGTTCGATCACAGGTAGCTGGTCTTCCCCGACAGGAACCAGGTCAGCATTAAACACGGTGATATCCGCCGCCTGATGAACCGGGTAGGTCAGGAACCCTGCGGGGACATCGTTGCCGTAGCCTTTTTGCTTCATTTCTTCTTTGACGGTGGGATTTAACTGAAGGTGGGACAAGGTGACGAGGTTGAGGAAGTAGACACTCAGCTCGGCGATCTCAGGGACCTGGGACTGGAGGACAAACGTCGTCTTGGCGGGGTCGAGGCCGACCGCGAGATAGTCCAACATGACTTCATCGATATTCCGCCGGACACCTTCCGGGTCATCATAATGGTCTGTGAGCGCCTGGACGTCGGCGATCAGGACGTACTGCTGGGTTTCGTCCTGAAATTTCAAGCGTTGGAGCAGCGACCCGACGTAGTGGCCCAGGTGCAGCGCGCCCGTGGGCCGGTCGCCCGTCAAAACGACTTTTTTCCCTGTAGACATGGGAAGAGTGTATCAAAAATGGAAATAAGGACTATCGGGAGGCGGGCCTGAGGCAAGTTCTCTGGGCAAGACTCCCTTTTGATTTTCAATGTCTCTCAATATCGGGTCCAGTTTGACCGTCATGTATTCAGCCAGCCGCGCGTGTCCTACGTCGGCGAAGTGCCAGATATCGGTAAACGTGGTGAAGCGTGTCCGGTCGAACGCGCCCGAGCAATCCATGTAATAGACCTGGTGCGGGACACTCATGTCCCGAAGACCCCGAAGCAGTTTGCCATAGCTCTGAACCAGCCGGTCTACCGGACGGACCGACTCCATCTGAATGATCATTTCCAAAGCTGTTTTGTGGCGTTTTTGAGGCAGAAAAGGCTGAGGTGCAAAGACGACTTTGGCGCCCTGTGCGAGCGCTAGATCACGAAGTTGTTTCATACGACCCAGATAGTCTCCAACGCGTTGTTCCAATGGCAGCTCATTATTGAGCGTAATGTCATTCAATCCATCCAACAAAACGACGATATCGGGCTTTAAACTCACCCCTTTTTCTTTGAATGCTTGCAGTTCTTCCCGGCTGGTCCATGCCCCCGTCGCCTCCACGGTGATCTGGACAGAGTGATGGCGCGCCCGCAGTCGGTTCGCCAATTGATGAAAGTACGTGCGGGCTTCAGAAGAAGCGTAAGCCCCCGCCGCCACACTGCCGCCCATAATCAGGATGCGAAACGTGGGGTGAGGCCCAGTCGAAGCGTACTGGAAACCGTCCCCATCGATATCAAAAACGCTGGGGACATGTCGCTCAGGCAAGATCCACAATCCGAGCTTTTTATCCCATACCGGAGAGAGCTTAACCCCCCAAATCCCTTCCCGAGGCTGCCCGTCGGATGGAACGGACAACTGCCGTTCCGAATAGCTCGCCCGCCACGCTCTCCAATTGATCCCTCTGCCGCTCAACTTTTTGAAGGCCGGCCAGATCAAGAGGGGTTCACCTACGACAATGGCGGCAATGAAGAAAATTAAAACCCACCGGAAAAGCGTTTGATGGGAGGAGGGCGGGGCTGTAAAACGACTCATGGCGTACCCAGTGGGAAACCTCAACTGAATCGGCACACCCATCCGTGCGCCAAAGTCGACATTTTAAGCGATGATGCGGTGATATTTATACAAAAGATACAACTATTGTCAATGATCGGATACGAGCATTGCGGGTTGGGAAACTCCAAGGGTGCGTCGAGGATTTATAGGCCGTAGTCCCAGCGGGTGGGAACAGGTTGGCCTTCCGAAGACGCCGCGGGCGACGTCCATTCCACGATGGGGATGGAGAACTGCCAGGCGGCCTGGATGTGAAAAGCGGCTTTGACGTCATGGCCGTAGCCCTGGCTGTTCGAACCCACCACATACCCCGTCGTTTCGGCGAAAAGATTGAAATCGCGCGCCTGGAGGATGTCCCACCGCAACGTCAGCATGTCCATGACAGGCAGGGTGAACATTGGGTCGCCGCCCTCATGCGAATAGTCATGACCGCGCCAATCACCGCCGATCACCTTGAGACGGGCCCAGCGCACATAGGCTTGCGAGAATTCGCCGTGGCCGTTCTGGGTGAAAAGCAGCGCCGGGGTGTCGGAGTCCTGACGCACATGGGACTGGAGATGTGTATAGTCCAGGCCTACCATGACGGATGCGCAGCCGAACGGGTGACCGTGGACACCTAAACCCCCGGCCTGGGCCACATCGTTGCGCGTGTTCAAAGGATGCGGATTGAGTTCTCCCCCCTCATGGATCCAATGGGATTGATAAATTAATGAAAACCACTTCCAGTCATTCCGGTGAACAAACCCAAAATCAAATTTCTCATTATGATCGGGGGTGTCTTGGAGTCGATAATTAAAATAGAGGTCGTCGAACCACTCCGGTCTTTCAAACTTCAGCTGCATCCCCGTCTCATGGTTCTCGCGGGTGAAATAGTTGGTGGGATAAAAGAGAGCGGGCAGGTAGTAATGCGGGATGTCGAGGTTGCCCAGAATGACATTCAGGGGCTGGATCGGACGCCACAGCAGCTGAATCCAGGGGTCCACTTTGCCAAAGCCCACGGAGTCGCCATAGAGTTTTTCGGCGATCGCTCCCAGCTGGATGCGGAAGCGTTCGTCCCAAAGCACGGTCGCGGTGGGGCGGACCGTGTCTGCCAGCACTGTTTGATCGGTGAACCCAGCCACGCCGCCCGTCTCGGAATCAAAAATGTCGGTCACGTTATAAACGTCTAGGAAGAGCCGATGATGATCCGAAGGCGGCTGGGCCCAGGGAACGGTAGTGACCGTGGTCGTATAATCCTGGGCATCGAATGGACTGACCGGAAGGGCATGCGCGCCGGCGGCCATCCCCGCCAGCAAAACACCGATGACCGTGAGATGGCCGCGCAACGTTTATCCCTGGAAGTTATTTTTGCGATGCGAACCGTCGCAAAACGGCTTGGCGGAAGAATGGCCGCAGCGGCATAACGCCGCGGGCTGCTTGGCGGCCAACGGTTTTCCGTCCCCGTCCACCACTTCGATAGTACCCGTCACCAGTAAGGGTCCGTTTTTCAACGCCTGGATTTTCACGTCAGCCATACGAGGGGCCTCCTTTTACAAGTTATTGAACAATTTCCGGTAATGCGCCCATGACCGTCTCAATAGATAATACTCATTGAAGGGCCGGTCATCGGTAATCGCTATATCTTTGTTGTCGGATAATAATTTTTCCACGGACGCTTTCTGAGAAAACACGCGGGTCAAGAGTGCTCTGGCGCTGAGGTGGGGTTCCCACTCCACCAGATCCTTTTGCGCCGCGGGGGGAAGACGGGCCATCGCCTCTTCAATGGACGGCTCCTCAATCGGCTGATCGGAGGCGAGGAAATGGACCCCCCATTCTTTGGACCAGGTGTAAATTCTTACATAGTGGAACGCCTCCGTGAGGGAGCGGGCGATCGCCTGCGCTTCCACCGTGGGGCCCCCCGGAAACCATTGCTGCAAGATGCTCTCCGGGCGCATCCGTTTTTTCATCAATTCATAAAATTCCCGCGTATACAACAAACTTGATCCCGCAGCCTCAATCGGCGGCGGGGGATCAATCGTGACCACATCAAAGATCTCGTCCGTGCGGCTTAAGAAACGGCGGCCGTCATCAATCACCACCCGGCCCCGCGGATTCGCCATGACTTGCGCCGCATCGGCATGATAATACCCAAATGCTTTTTTGACACTCGGCACCAATTCCACGGCTGTGACCTGCAAACCGTCCCAAGTTAAAAGAGACCGGTAGGTCGTTCCCATGCCGAAACAGATATCCAGAGCGGAGCGCGGCGGCTGGTGCGCCACCAACAATGGCAAGTGCGCCATCACTTTGGTCACGGTGACCAGCGACGTGATGCCTACGCCATTAACGTAGAGTCTTTTATCCATGCCGGAACCTGTGGAGATCACCGTAGCGGTCGAATCGCGTCGCACCACGTCGTTTTTGACCCCTTCTTCATACGTGTCGTTCACGAAAAGCGCGCAGAGTAAAAGGGCCAGCGTGAAACAACTGGCCGGGACCCGCCAGTGCCGGCTCACGCTGTTAAAGTGCAGGACCAGCAGAACGGCATAAGGGAGCGCCATTAAAATCATAGACCCCTTGGCGCCGCAAAGGGGCAGGAGGAGATAGGATGCCACTAGGGGCCCGAGGACACAGCCGATGATGTTAACCGCATAGGCCCTCCCGGCGCGGCCCGGTTCACCCTGAGCCACTCGGTCGATCAGCCCCGGCGTCAGATAGCCCAGAAGAAAGCTGAATGGGAAAATGCCACCCACAACCCCCGCCAACTGTAAATGCAAACGAGGATCGGTGATGGCGGTCGTAAATAGGGAGGACATCGCGAGCGCCGCCAGGAGATCAGAGATCGATAGAAACTGCCCTTTCGCCGCTTGCCGGCGGTAGAGCGTAGAACCCAGCCACGTCGCCAACAGGTAAACCGCTACAATCAAAGCGAATGCATACACCGTGGTTCCTAAAACGGGCGTGAAATTCCGGGTCCAGATTACTTCTAGGCACATCGATGTGAATCCCGTAACAAATAAAATCAGATAGGCCCAGCGTCTTTCGGAGGACGCCAGCGCCGTCGGAACAGGGTCCGACCGAAAGGCCTTGCGAGTCTTGCCGCGGACGGAGCGATCCGCGTCACGTCCGGCTAAAACGACGCTGAGGGCCGCGATTAAAAAGTTCGAAAATCCCGCGACCATCAAGGTGTGTTTGAAGCCCAGTAACTCGACCAAGACATCCGCCGTTAGGATGGTTCCGCACATCGCCCCGATCACATTCGCGAGATATAAGAAACTGAAACTGGTCGCATCGGAAGATTCCCGCTCTTTAATGAAGGCCATCATGAAAGGGAAGGTGGCTCCCATTAGAATGCACCAGGGCAGGATGGACAGAGAGATGATCACCGCGGACCAGAAGAGATAGGACAGCGAATTCATTTCCCCGCCGGGAAGCAGCCACCTCGCCCCCACCGGAAAAAGTTTCGGGACGATGAAAGCCCCCAGCCCGATAAGTCCTTCCACCAGCGCGTACGCATAAGCCGCCGACCCCCGGCGCCCATAGGCGCTTGAAATCCAGGCACCGCCCAGCCAGGATCCCAGCGACAACCCCAGCATGAAAACCGAAACGACCACGGAAAGAACAGGCGTGATGATACCGAAGTGAGCAAATGCGAGCCGCATCCAAATGACCTGATAAAGGAGGCCGCAAAACCCGGAGAGAAAAAACAGGACGAAGATAATTTTACGGAAGGGCGACATCGGGGAGAATTGTACTTTAAGAGATGCCCTAGGGGAATATTCCCCTAGGCCGGTGGGTTTACGACCGCTTTATCCACATACCAGGTGAGCTTGCCGTTCTCCGGTTCGATCAGACTGGCGGGATAATCCAGCGTGGGACCTGCCTGGACGCGAGAATACGCGGCATTTTTCTTAGCGCCCGTCACCAGGAACCAGACCTGCCGCGCGTGGTTGATCACCGGCAGAGTCATCGTGATCCGGATGGTCTGCAGCGAACGGACGACGTTTTCCACCACCCAGCGCTGTTCTTCTTCCAGCGCGGCCGTGCGGGGCATTAGAGAGGCCGTATGGCCGTCAGGGCCCATGCCCAGGATAATCAGATCAAACACCGGCCACTGACCGTCCATCTTGAACACATCATGCAGGGTCCGAGCATACGCGCGGGCTGTTTCTGGCGGGGCATCTTCACCGTGGATGCGGAACACATGGGAATTGGCGATCGGGACTTTGTCCAGCAGGTACTGCTTCGCCACGCCAAAGTTGCTTTCCGGATGGTCCGGTGGCACGCAGCGCTCATCACCCCAGAACACCCAGACCTTGCTCCAGGGGATCTGCGTCGGGTAAGGCTCCTGAGCAAGCCGGGTGAAAAACAACTTGGGGGTAACGCCGCCGGGAAGCGCGACGGTAAATCGGTCTTTGGTCGCGAGCGTTTGCTGGACAAAAACGGCAAAGTCGGCGGCCGCTTTCTCGGCGACCGCTTCCGGGGTGTCGAAAACTAACACATCGGGTTTCATAGCGGTTATTTTGTCAGCCATTCACGGCCGTCCCGTGCGATCAACGCCTCCGCCTCAGCCGGGCCCCAGCTACCCATGGGATAGGTCACCAGCCCCTTTTCCTTTTGCTCGGCCCAGGCATCCAGCAGCGGCTCCAGGAAACTCCACGAGCCTTGCAGCCAATCTTTGCGGGCGAACAATGTCTGGTCACCGAGCATCACATCCAGAAACAATCGGGAATACGCTTCGGGCGGTGGCGTGCCAAACGCTTCTTCATAATTAAAGTCCATCGTCACCGTGCTCATGCAGAGCTTCGGCCCGGGATGCTTCGCTTCAAACTGCAGCGAGATGCCGTCATTGGGCTGCAGCCGGAAATTTAGGACGTTGGAATTGAGTTGGTCGGCCATCAGGGGTTTGAAAACGGAACTTGGCACGTGCTTGAACTGCACGCTGATCTCGGTGATCCGTTCTGCCAGGCATTTGCCTGAACGCAGGTAGAACGGCACACCCTGCCAACGCCAGTTATCAATACCCAAACGTAACGCCGCAAACGTTTCCACGGTAGAGCGCGGGTTGACACCGGCTTCGCGGCGGTAGTCCGCGTACTGGCCGCGCACTGTCTGTTGGGCCACATCTAAAATTGTCAATGGCTGGAGCGACTTAATGACTTTCGCCTTCTCATCCCGAAGGCATTCCGGATCCATGGAACAGGGTGATTCCATCGCCACCAACGACAACAGCTGCAGCAGATGGTTCTGAAACATATCGCGCAGCGCGCCCGCCTCTTCGTAATACCCGGCGCGATGGCCGACGCCTTCGCTTTCAGCAGCCGTAATCTGAATGTGGTCGATGTATTTGCGATTCCAGATCGGTTCATAAATCGCGTTGGCGAAACGGAACATCAAGATGTTCTGGACGGATTCCTTGCCGAGGTAATGATCGATGCGGTAGATCTGGTCTTCATTAAATGCCTGATGCAGCGATTGCGCCAGATGCATCGCGGACGCCAGATCATGCCCGAAGGGTTTTTCAACGATGAGACGGACCCAGCCGGATGTTCCTTCGGGGCGTGCCATCTGAGCCTGCGCGAGCTGGTGCGGGATGATCTCATACAACGATGGCGGGGTCGAAAGATAAAAGATACGACGATCGGAAATCTGGTGGGCCTGGTCCAGAACAGCGAGTTTTTGCTTCATCTGCGTATAGAAGGCGCTGTCTTGATAATCACCGGGAAGATAGGTACACCGCTTAACGAAGTCATCGATCGCCCCGGGAGGTACCCGGCCGTTGCCCCCGGATTCTTTTTGCAGAGACGTTTTGACCGTCGCCTGGAATTGGCTGTCCGACATTGGGGTGCGTCCGATCCCCACGATGTAGCAGGTTTTCGGCAGGACGTTTTCAAGGGCGAGGCCCAGCAGGGACGGGAGCAGTTTGCGGTGAGCGAGGTCTCCGGACGCACCGAAAATGACGATCCCGCACGGCTCCGGGACCTGCTCCATCAAGCAGAGTTCTTCCTTGGTATAAACTTTTGAAACAACCGTATTGGCAGGGGACATAAATTCGACTTAACGGCGGGGCTTCACGCCTTTTTGCGCGGCGGCGGCCTGGACAGCACCTGCGCCGGCGGCGCGTTGACGTTTATCATCCCCGGCAGGGACTACGGCATGGCCGCCAAACTCATTGCGCAGCGCGGCCAAGACACGCATGGAAAAGGGGTCTTTCTGCCGCGAGATAAAACGTTGAAATAATGAAAGGGTGATCACCGGCGCCGCGACCCCGCTTTCGACCGCCTGCTGCACGGTCCAGCGCCCTTCGCCCGAATCTTCAACAAACCCGCTGATTTTTTCAAGATCCACATCTTTAGAGAAGGCCTCTTCAGCCAATTCGAGAAGCCAGGAACGCACGACGCTCCCCTGATTCCACAAGTGCGCGACCTTCTGGTTGTCCGGTTTATAGGGAGACGCCTGTAAAATTTCGAACCCTTCGCCGTAGGCCTGCATCATGCCGTACTCAATGCCGTTGTGCACCATCTTCACGAAATGCCCGGCGCCGGTGGTCCCGCAATAGAGATAGCCGTCTTTCGGCGCGAGTGTCTTGAGTAACGGTTCGATGGTCTTAAAATCCTTTTCAGTCCCGCCCACCATCGTACAGTACCCCTCTTTGAGTCCCCAGATCCCGCCGCTCACACCCGCGTCCATGAACGAAATGCCTTTGGCTTTCAATTGGTCAGCATGACGGAGGTCGTCCTTGTAGTAGGTGTTTCCGCCATCAATCAGGAGGTCTCCCTTGGAAAGCACCCCGGCCAACTCATCGATGTGTTCGTTGGTCACGTCCCCGGTCGGGAGCATCAACCAAACAAGCCGTGGGGTCTTCAGCTTGTTGAGCAGTTCTTTCAGAGACTTCGCGGGAACCGCGCTTTCACGGGCCAGCTCTTCCGTCTTGGCGTACGTTCGGTTGAAAGCCACGACTTCATGGCCGCCCTGTAGCCAGCGGCGGCCCATGTTCATCCCCATCCGGCCAAGTCCGACGAGTCCGATTTGCATTAGTGTGCCACCTTTAATGACTGCTTTTTATCGTCGAGGGTTTTGATCAGGCTGTCGTAGGACTCTTCGAAAAGGGCGAGGCCTTCGTTTTCAAGCTGTTGGGTGACTTGCTTCATGTCGATCCCGGCCTGGGCAAGGTCCGCCAGGACGTTGACGCTGGCCGCGGGGTTTTCCATCAGACTCTGTCGAACTTTCCCATGATCGCGGAAGGCATCGATCGTGGCGGGCGGTAATGTATTGACCGTATCTGGCCCAATCAATTCTTCGACATACAGCACATCTCGGTACTTGGGATTCTTAGTGCTTGTGCTGGCCCAGAGAGGCCGTTGAACCTGAGCGCCTTTGGACGCCAGCGCTTTGAAACGAGCGCCGAGACTCATCTTTAAAAACATCTGATAGGCCTGAATGGCGTTGGCAATGGCGGCTTTACCGTACAGCTTCACCGGAGCACCTTTTTGCGCCAGCTGTTTTTCCACCAGGCTGTCGACCCGGCTGACGAAGAAGCTGGCGACGGACGCCACCTTATTAATAGGTTTACCGCTCTTGTCCAAACGCTCCAAGCCTGCGAGCCATGCCTCCATGACTTCCTGATAGCGCTCCAGCGCGAAAATCAGCGTGATGTTGATATTGATCCCTTCGCCGAGCGCTTGCTCGATCGCCGGC
>Ga0206909_1165_pt1 | contig 11765 bp, 9 predicted proteins | sample Alteio_BWOrgHeat_76_FD_152943 | JGI IMG/M metagenome (GOLD analysis project Ga0206909, IMG submission 152943) | Enriched cells from forest soil in Barre Woods Harvard Forest LTER site, Petersham, Massachusetts, United States -... | ecosystem: Environmental > Terrestrial > Soil > Temperate forest > O...
GCACCAATGAAAAAAACATCGGCCAGGTCCTGGTCGCTTTGGGGTATATCACCGAAGATAAAATTCTCAAAGCGCTGAGCCTCCGGTTGGGGATCCCCAGTTTCCAGAATTTCGACGGGATGGTGGAAAACGAAGCGGTTGCCCTTATTCCGGAGGCGATGTCCCGGAAACACCTGGCTATTCCGGTCATGGTGACGGAGGATGGCCTGATCGTGGCGATGGTAAATCCGATTGATCTGGTGGCGATCGATGATTTGGCGCGGCATTCCGGCCTGAAGATTCTGCCCGTTATTAGTTCGCTGGCCAACATTGTGAACTTGTTTGAGCAGGCCTATCGGGGTCATTCGGCGTCGTCCGAGCACGTTCCTGCATTGACCTTGGCAGCCGACGAATCGACTCCCGCCGTGGAAGAAAACGCGGTCATCTCCAGCGTCAACGGACTGATTCAAGAAGCGATTACGCGCAGCGCCAGCGATATCCATCTTGAGCATGGCGAACGTGTGGCTCGGGTCCGCTTCCGCCACGACGGCCTTTTGCAGGAAGGCATGAGCTTTGAAAAGGGCATGGCCACCGCGCTGGTCGCTCGGATTAAGATCCTGGCGCGTCTGGACATCACGGAAACACGTCTTCCGCAGGACGGCCGGCTGCGTTACGAAGCGCATGGATCGTATGTGGATATCCGGGTTTCGACCGTGCCAGGGGTCAACGGGGAAAAAGTCGTGATGCGGCTTCTGGATTCTTCAAAATCCCTTCGGAATCTGGCTGACCTCGCCTTCACACCCGCGAACCTCGAGGCCTTTAATAAGGCGCTGAAAAAGCCTAACCGCATTACGCTGGTCACCGGACCGACCGGGAGCGGTAAGACGACAACGCTGTACGCGGCGCTTTCTCAGCTTAATGTGATCAGCACCAATATCGTGACCTTGGAAGACCCTGTGGAATACCGGATGGAGGGTCTGACGCAGATTGAGATGCACTCCAAGATCGGATTGACCTTTGCCGTGGGCCTACGCTCTCTCCTGCGCCAGGACCCGAACGTCATTCTGGTGGGGGAAATTCGGGATGTGGAAACCGCCGATGTCGCCATTCAGGCAGCGATCACCGGCCATCAGGTTTTCAGCACGCTGCATACCTCCGATGCGGTCACGGCGGTGCATCGATTGATTACGATGCGCATCGAACCTTTCTTGATCGCCGCGGCCCTGGGAGGCGTGCTGGCCCAGCGCCTGCTGCGCCGGTTATGCGACGACTGTAAAGCGAAGCACACCCTGACGCAGGCCGAACAGGACCTGCTCAAGAAGTTATCCATTTCTGCGCAGACGTTTTTTGACCCGGTGGGCTGCAAAAAGTGTTTTTCAACCGGATACAGTAAGCGTTTGGCCATTCATGAGTGGCTCCCGATGTCAGCCGCCTTACGCGAACTGATTCTGGAGCGCGCGTCAGTCGACGCGCTCCGTGCCGTCGCGGTGAAGGAGGGGTTGAGGACGCTGCAGTGGGACGCTCTGGAAAAGGCGGCCGCCGGCCTGACATCCCTCCAGGAAGTCTTCCGGCTGACGCAGGATGATCTGGACGTCTGACCGCGATGGCCCTTTATCTCTATCGTGCGCTCGACGACCGGGGTCAGACCCGCAGCGGGCGCTTGGAAGCGGCCACCTTTGAGTTGCTGGGCGATATCCTGCAGCAGCGTGGGCTCTTTCTCAAAGACGCTCACGTCGAACGAGCAAAGATCGAACCCGCACAAGCGGCCGAACCGGCTCTTCCGGAGCTCATCCCTCAAACCACCAAAGCGGTTCCTCTGACCGTCTTATCTCTCTTTACCTCCCAGTTCGCGATCATGCTGCGAACTGGTCTACCCCTTGTTGATGCGCTGCATACGTTGGAACGACAGCAATCCCATCTCAAATTTAAGCGGGTGATCGGACATCTCACGCAAGATGTTCGACAAGGGATTTCTTTGTCGGATGCCTTCAAAAAATTTCCTCGCGTCTTCGATCCTTCGTACATGGCGCTTTTGCGGGCGGGAGAAATCAGCGGAACTCTCTCTCTGATGTTGGACCGTATGGGCGGCTATCTACAATTTCAAAGAGAAATAAGAAGCAAGGTTAAATCCGCGCTGTTATATCCCGCCGTCGTGATGGGAACGGCGGTTTTCGTGGTTGCCTTTTTGGTCATGTTTATCCTTCCAACCTTTACGGATATGTTTAAACAATTCAATACCGACCTCCCCTGGCCCACACAGGTTCTTCTAGGGATGACGAATAACCTGCGCGCGTTCTGGTGGGTTTACGGAGCCCTAACGATCGCGGCCGGGTCAGGTTTTTGGTTTTGGCTGCAGAAGCCCAACCACGCCAAGGCGCTTGACCGGCTCATCATCCGCCTCCCGGTCATCGGTCCGCTGGTCCGTAACATCATCATGACCCGGGTGCTCCGCACCTTGGGGACTCTGATGGAAGGAGGGGTCTCCATTCTCGAAGCGATTGCCTTGTCCGGCCAGGCGGCCGCTCACCATGTCTTTGAAGAAATCATGCAGCGCATGTTCAAAGCCGCTTCTGAAGGACGCGGCCTGGCCACCGTGTTAATTGACGATCCCGTATTCCCTTTCGCCGCCGCCAATATGATTGCCAACGCGGAATTGACCGGAACGCTTCCCGAGGTCGTTCTTGAAATTTCCAAATATTACGAGCAGGAAACCGATGTCGCCCTGAAGAATCTGTTTACGCTGATCGAACCTCTTTTCGTGATTATTATCGGGGTGGTCGTGGGCTTCATCGCCATGTCCATTCTCTGGCCCATTTTCGCCATGAATGCTTTATGAACCACAGGGGGTTCTTGCTCATCGAAGTCTCGATCACCGCGATGGTCCTCGCATTCGGGGTGGCGGCCTTGATGTCCGCCTTTGTCCTGACACTCAAAGCCAATAAAGCATCTGAACAGATGAAAGTAGCGACGCAGTTATCAACGGCTCTTCTTGAAGAGATTCGTCTGCATCGATGGGACAGTTTCACGCCGACGCCGTCGGCCGCGATTACTCAAGGCAGTGCCGTGCTGGGACCTGATTCGGGAGAAGTCGCGACCGATAAACGCATGTTTAATGATATCGACGATTTTAACGGCTGGAGGGAGTCCGCCGTGCTGGACCCCATGATGCAACCGCTCGCCGGGTTCCCCGGTTACAGTCGCAGCGTGACAGTGAGTTATGTCACGGCCGCACTCGTGACGTCGGCTTCACCGACAGACTATAAGCAGGTAACGGTATGCACACTGACCCCGAAAAACAAACAAGTATGCCTCAACACCCTGTTCACCAATCGCTGAGCTCCTCGCGGGGGTTCACCCTTCCCGAGATGATCATCGGTATATTTCTCATGGTCATGTTGCTTTCCGTGATCAACACACTGCTGAAAGCAGCAACAAAAACGTATCTTTATTCGTTACGGCAAACCAACTCGTTGGCCATGGCCCGCCGCGCTCTGGATACAGGCAACCCCTCTCCCGGCATGGCCTGGCAGGTCCGACAGTCTTCATCCGCCGCAGGTCTTTCGAGCAGCCAGTTGTCGCTCAACACGCCGAATGGACAATCCGTTCTATACCGCGTGGATGGACTGACACTGAACCTGGTCCAGCCAAGCGTAGTCGGCCTGACGGATAACGTATCCAGCCTGCAGATCGGCTACTACAATCTCGACACGGCGGGGCACATCATGGTTTCAATCAGTTCGGCTCTGGTGCAGCTTGTGATGCTACAAATCCAATGCACCCAAACCGGCGGCGCGCCATCCTCTTTTTATGAAGTTGAACATCTCAGGAACGGTCAATGAGAACTCACATCGATTCTTCGCGGGGTTTCACCCTGGTCATCAGCTTGCTCTTGATGCTGTTTGCCATGATCCTCATCGTCGCTGTGATCGGGATCACACGTGCGCTGATCAGAGAATCCGTCTTCCAGATGCGTATCGCCCAGGCCTCCGCCATTGCCGAGGCGGGGATGGAAGACGGGCTGCTCCAACTCAGGCTGAACTCCAGTTGGCGTTCCGGATTCAGCGCGAAGTCTTTCGCAAACGGGTCTTATACCGTGACTCTTTCCACCGATCAGCCGCCCTGGATCACCTCCGTAGGCGTCTCCCAATCTATTCCATTGTTCGGCGCGGCCAAGTCACAGGTCAAGGCTCTTGTCCAGCTAACGGGCGGAACAACCGTTCAATGCCCTAACCTTTCGGGAACCAGCAAAGCCTTCATCCAGGCGGTCGTTGACGCTTATGACTCTTCGGTGAATCCAAATCCCACTTCGTTCGGGTTTGGAGGCAATATCTGTTCCAACGACAAAGTTCAGATCCAAGGTGGAGCGGCAAATTACGTCAACGGCGACGTTTATTACCTCACCTCTCCGGCGCCGGATCCCAGTCAGGTCCGTGGAACCATATATCTTTCGACCTTTACGCGAACAGTCCCTTTTCACAATGGAACCGCTTTTGTGAGTGCGAACAATAATGCGTCCGGAATCAGCCCGGCATCGTATTACATGGCGGCCAGCAAAAATCTGACGGTCCCTTCGGGAGTCACGGTTACAATCGCGCCCGGCATTTATTACCTGAACACGCTCACGATCAGCAACACAGGCACCTTGGTCGCCAATACCAGTTCCGGGACGGTTGTGATCTATTTAAACGGGACTTTCGATATGGATGGAAACTTTACCAATTCCACCAACATACCATCCAAGTTGTTGATTTATCCTCAAGGGAGCAATACGGTCAATCTGCACGCCAGCAGCGGGTCCTTCTATGGCGTTGTGGAGGGGCCCAATGCCTCCATTACTACGATCCAGGTGGTCTACGGCAAACTATCCGGAGCCGGCCTGAGCATTTCATCAAACTTTCATTACGACAAGCAGGCAAGCGCCAGTAGCGGCGGGTCCGTCACCCATGCGACGTGGCAGCGCGGCTCCTGGTCCCTCCGTCCGTAAACCCTCGACGCCCGAATTGACCCTTATTTAACTCCCCTTCACGCTCTTCCAGGGCTAGCCTTATCGCAAGGAACAGTGCGTCTCTAATAACAGATCAATTCTAAAGGTGGATTAACATGCGTGTAAGCTCAAAACCCTTGTTCATAGGCGCGGTCCTGCTGCTTAATTTCAATCGATGTTTTGCCGCAGAGATGAATGTTCAGCTTACAACCAGCGATGGCTCGACCAAAATGTCGATTCAGAACTCGGCCGCATCCGAAGTGGCTTCCATAGATTCTCTAGGCAACGCCTCTTTTAACCGCATCACACAATCGGGACCGGGCGGCAGTTTTATTATCAACCAGAGTGCATTGCAATCTGGTGCCATGTTATACGTATCCAGTGGAACGGTTGTTAATTTAAACACGACCAATTTGAAGTTCGCTGATGGGACCACTCAGACTACGGCGTCTTCCGGAAGCGCAGGTGGCAGCATCACCGGAATAACTGCAGGCTACGGGATCAGCGGCGGAGGGACCTCTGGCAATGTCATGGTCAACCTGCTATCCAACTCGACTTCCTATATTCAAAACGCTGCCGCTCTGCAATCTGGCGCTACCTTCTATGTGAGTAGCGGTACGGCCACCAACTTTAATACAACCACCCTCAAATTTGCGGACGGCACCACGCAAACGACCGCCAGTAGTGCGGGAACCATCCAGAATACTTCTACCCTGCAACCGGGATCTACGTTCTATACCTCTTCCGGCACGGTTAATGCCTTCACAGTCGGTACTTCCCTCGTCCTGCCGAACACATCCGTAGCATTGGCAGCCCTGGCGAACGGGACTTTGCAATCCGGCGTAGTCATCTCCAGCATCGCTGCGAACACGGTCTATCCTATGTCGGTACTAAGTGCAGCCTACCCCAACATCACCGGTGTGGGGACCCAGGGTCAGGCGCTAAACATGAATTCGAACTTGATCAACAGCCTCGCCAACCCGGTTTCCGCAACCGATGCAGCCAATAAACAGTATGTAGACAGCTTCTCGAAGGGTTCCACCAATTACATCCAGGTGACGAGCGTCCCGCAATCGGGAGTGACTTTCTACGTCTCCAGCGGCACGGCTACCAACTTTAATACAACGACCCTCAAATTCGCCGACGGTACCACTCAAACAACCGCCGGAGGTGTGGGCACTATCACGGGTGTAACGGCCGGGTCAGGTTTGACGGGGGGCGGTGCGTCAGGAAACGTCACTCTTAACCTTTCGCCGGGTGGAACCAATTACATCCAGAACAGCTCCACGCTACAGTCCGGGGCAACATTCTACGTGTCCAGTGGAACCGTGTCGGGCCAATTCACCTCAGGCCACTATGCAGGCGTATCGCCGTTACCAACGATTGTTGTCGGTGCCGGCGCAGGGGCCGCCGCGTCCGTCAGTTTGACGGGGACCGATACCGCTGGCGAAATAACACTCAATGCGGGAGCCGCGCCTACAGTCTCCGCGACCATCGTGACTGTCACTTTTAATACGGGATACACCTCACCGGCGTACGTCGTTTTTAGTCCGACCAACAACCAGTCGGCGTTGTTATCCGCCGCGAACGGGATCTACGCGATGAGCAACGCGACCACTTTTTCGCTCGTCGCCGGGGTCACCGCGATCACCGCCTCCGTCACCTACAAGTGGCATTACTTCGTGATTCAGTAAAGAACTCTTCTGGAAACATAGGACCCTCAACTATGACAAAAACTCTATTCATCGCTTTCTTCGGAGTTCTTGTTTTCGTTCCGTCGATCGTCCTAAGCGCCGGATTCACTGTTAACGGCGCGTCGGTGTCGCTGGTAGGACCCGTGGTTCTTTCGACCCTGGATGATGTGACGTTGTCGAGCGGCTCTTTTAATGCCGGAAGCGCGTGGGTCCAGATGGGCGGCAACTGGACCCATACGGCCGGAACCTTTATTCCGGGGACATCGACCGTCACCTTTCAGGGTGCGGCCTCCTCGATATCCACATTGACGGGATCTACGACGTTTTATTCTCTTGAATGCGTGACAGCGGGCAAGTCGCTTTACTTGGCCGCGGGCTCCACACAAACCATCACGGGATCATTGATTCTCACCGGGACCGTGGGCAATCCTGTTCAGGTCCGCTCGAGCCGCTCAGGTTCCTATGCCTATCTCACCAATACCGGAACCAACACGGTCAACAACGTGGATGCGCAGGACAACAACGCGGCCGGAGGTCTGTCGATTTTCGCAAGGTCTGCCTCCGTCAATTCCGGCCGCAATGCCAATTGGTTCTTTAGCGCTCTCGCACCACCTCCTCCGGGAGCGTTCAGCATAAATCCCATCAGCGGTACGGATGCAGGTGGTACGGAAGTGGTCATCACCGGCACCGGCCTAACCGGCGCAACCAGCGTCACCTTTGACGGACATAACGCGCTCAGTTATGTCGTCGATTCCAACACTCAGATCACCGCGCGATCGCCCGCACAGGCGGCAGGCCCGGCGATCGAGGTGGTCGTGTCACGTTTGAGCGGCGGCAACGCGATGGCCGGAAGCTATACCTATTTCAATGTACCCATCCCAAGCTCTCTGGGGCCGGGCTCCTATATCTTTCCTTCACCTGCTAACGGACCGACGGCCACCATCGTTTACACCATGGCTGAAAGCGGCAACGTGAACATCCGGGTTTACAACGAAGTGGGGGACTTGGTGACCAAGGTAGAGGACAGCAAGCCGGCAGGCCCACAGCTGTCGACTATCCATACGGATTGGCTGGCTCCTGGAGTCTATTTCTATATCTTGAACATGAACTATTACTCCGGGGTTTCGGATAAGCGCAAGTTGAAGAAATTCGTGGTCAAACATTGATTTGGATCGACCTATGAAAATGAAATGGGGACTAATAGGATTTTTATTCACTGGCTTGGTCAACGGCCAGGCGTGGTCAGCTGAACAAACCTTTTCCGTCGGCAGCAAGGCGGCACCTCTAACGCAAGAGGGCGGTACTTCCCGAGCCATGTCCATGGGTTCTGCCTTTGTCGGTGTGGCCGAGGGCTCCGAGGCATTGTTATGGAATCCTGCCGGGTTGGCCTATTTGAGCGAGAAGGAAATAGGGTTTCATCACACCAGCGGTATCGGGGATTCGATTCGAGAAATCGGGATATTTGGCACGCCGGTTCGATCCTTGGGCGGTTTTGCCGCTTCACTCGATGCGGTGTCAAACGGTAGCTTTGAAGGCCGGGATCAGTTGGGAAACCAGACCGGCAACTACCATGCAGGCGACCTGGGCGCGAACTTGGGCTGGGGTAAAAACATCGTTCCCGGCTTTGCCGTGGGTGCCGCTGTCAAAACGAACCATCAGTACTTGGCAGGATCTACGTATTCCGCTTACGCGGCAGACCTGGGTCTTTTATGGAATCCGTTTTCCACGTTTAAGTTCGGCGCGACGTATGCCAATCTCAACATCGCCAACAGCTATAGCCAATACGCGTTAGATTCCGCTTGGCATATCGGGGCATCGTATCGTCTGATCCACCCTCTTCTTGTGGCGATGGCCGGTGAGTTGCAGCCCGGCGGCGTCAACCGCATCCAGCTCGGCGGCGAGTACACCTATAATGCGCTCATAGCCATCCGCGGCGGCTATCAGTTTAATTACCCCAATGCTGATCTCTCCGGAACGACCGGTTTTACGCTCGGCGCCGGTTTTCACTTACTGAAACACATCGATCTCGATTATGCCTTTGTTCCCGAAGGAGATCTCGGCGCGGCCCAGCGTATCAGCGTGATCTATAAATTCGGATGTGCTGAACCTTCCAAACTCATAATGAAAATCAAGCCGTAAGCATCGTAAATACCTACTGAAAGAACTTATTTTTAAAACCGCCTGGATTCTCTAAACCTTCTCACATCGCCACGTCCTCTCTCCATTTTGCTAAAATCCTTTCCGTTATCCCAATTTTTGGTGCGGTAGCCAAGTGGTTAAGGCAGTGGTCTGCAAAACCACTATTCGTGGGTTCGACTCCCACCCGCACCTCCATGTATGCGCCCAGGTGGCGGAATTGGCAGACGCGTACGCTTGAGGTGCGTATGCCGAAAGGCGTAGGGGTTCAACTCCCCTCCTGGGCAGATTTTTTAAGTTGAAAAAAGGAAGTTTTGAATACTACACTGTTTCAATCATGATGGGCAGCGAGCGGGCGTGGTTCAATGGTAGAACGGGACCTTGCCAAGGTTCAGACGTGGGTTCGATTCCCATCGCCCGCTCTCTGCTCATCATGTCTTCCAACCTTCGCTGAACTGGATGTCACCTAAACACATTTCTTTCGTTTTCCTTACGGCAACACTCTACGCGTACGCATCCCCCGTGTGTGCTGAACCGACGACCCCGGCGATGTCCTCCAGTCCTGTCCTGGCGTCTTCCGGCGCTGTCGAAGTGACCTCGTCCTCCTCGTCTGTACGATCTTTCCATGGGATTCATCTGACCGCATCGGCGGCCGGTTCTAAAAAATACCGCGCGAATCGTCTGGAAAAGATGTTTAACGAGACGATGATCAACGCCGTGGTTATCGATATAAAGGAAGAAGACGGCTATGTCTATGTTCCGGGTGTGAAAATGGCAGAACGGGCGAAGGCGTACGTCCGCGAGATCCCTGATTTAGAGAACTGGCTGGGCGAGCTCAAAAAACGACATATCTACACGGTGGCGCGAATCGTCGTGTTTAAAGACAAAATCATGCCCCAAAACGATCCGTCCCTCGGCGTCCACAACACCAACGGCGAGCTGTGGTATGACCACAAACATATCACCTGGCTGGATCCCTATAATCGAGAGGCATGGCGGTATATTTTCTTAATCGGTCTGCAGTGCGCCAAAATCGGGTTCGACGAAATTCAGTTTGATTACATCCGCTTCCCAACCGACGGGGCCTTGAGCCAGATGCGTTTCAAAAAACCGTATTCCCGCGCAGCGGCTTCTCAGGCACTGGTTGATTTCCTTCATGAGGCTGCTCAAGTCATCCACCCGTTGGGGGCGAAGATCTCCATCGATGTCTTCGGATTGACCACGTCGGTGAACAGCGGGATGGGGATCGGTCAAATCTTGGGACCCATGGCCGCGCAGGTCGACTATGTCTGCCCGATGACCTACCCCTCGCATTATGCCAAAGGGGAATATGGCATCCCGAACCCCAATGATCAGCCTTACCGAACCATCCACCTGGCGATGCATGATGCCTTAAAGGTTCTGGGCCCCGATGGGGCCCATAAATTGAGGCCTTATTTTCAGGATTTCTCGTTACCAGGCCGCGGCATTCGCTATGGACCGAAAGAAGTTCGTGCCCAATTGCAGGCAGCGGCGGACATGGGCATCCCGGATTGGACACTCTGGAACGCTCGCTGTTCCTATACACTTTCGGCCCTCCAAACCCCGGTCACACCCGCATCGAATACCTACCAGGTTAACGTTTCTAGCCGCTAAACTCACAAAATCCTCAACACCCTGTAAAATCGCTTCTTCCGTCTGAAAAGGCATTGACATGGCCCCCAATGGGTGATAAAGAAGGCATGAAACAGACGAATCGATAATGTCGAAGTGAAACGAAAACGCATCTAAAAAACGGTATAAATTCAATGGAATCAAATAATATAGAACATACGGTAGTCAGCAATGTCAAAGAACAGGAGCCCGCTCTACAACGGCAGCGCGTCCTAGTTGTGGATGATGATCCTGTCGTCCGCCGCATCGTGCTGGAACTGCTCAATTCCCGCTATACCGTGATTACTGCGTCCACCGGAGTTCAACTTCCGGAACTTCTGAAGAAACACCAACCTGATTTAGTGATCCTCGATGTGATGCTACCCTGGGTCAATGGTTTCGAGCTTTGCCGGATCCTAAAAACCAATTCCGAAGGACAGGACATCCCCGTTTTGTTCCTCACTGGCTGTAAAGAAAAAGAAGACCTCCTGACGGGTAAAGAAGTCGGCGCGGCGGCTTATCTCACTAAACCGTTCTACGCCAAGGACCTCTATAGGGAAGTCGACCGCCTCCTGGCGGCCTGACATGACTGCCCCACGCCGGGAAACTCCCGACGATCAACGCCAGAAAATCCACCTCGACAATCTATTCCGTCTGACGCTCTCGCTGATTACCTTTTCCGTGGGAGTTTATCTCTGGCTGGTGCACGTCTTCTCCGAAGTTCGGCCGCTCTTCATTTTGTTGGTCGTCTATACGGTCCCCTACCTTCTCATCTGGTCACAAATCAATCGGGTCAAATGGTTGCGTCCTTTGGATTACCTACTTTCAGTCGTCGACATCACCGGCATCACCTGGTGCATTCACATTACCGGCGGCGTCCAAAGTCCGTTCTTCTACCTTTACGCCATTCCCCTGCTGGTCCAGGCGTTCCACTTCGATGTGGGCAAAATCCGCATGAGCGGCCCTTTATCCGCTCTTTCCTATATGGTTTTGCTCTGCCTGCAAAAGGGCCCCTGGTCCCCGGCCCTCCTGGCCGCAGCGACAGGACAATGGATCTTTCTCGGCTTGGTGATCGCCACCGCTCTAATCACCGCCCGGCTCCTGCGACGTAAAGAACGCGCCTTGCGCAAAAGTATCCAGGCCATGGAGAGTAACGTCGAATTCCTAAACGATCTCAACGCCGTCGCCCTGGAACTCCCCCGGGTGAAACTGCAGGAACAAATCGCAGGTCAACTGAATCAGATCTTAAAACCGTTTCAGACCTTCGCCCGTCTTTGGGTCCACGATGAGGGATGGCGCACGCTGAAGGGGGTGGGGGAACATCCGGCGCTGCGGCCGGG
>Ga0206909_1166_pt1 | contig 11761 bp, 9 predicted proteins | sample Alteio_BWOrgHeat_76_FD_152943 | JGI IMG/M metagenome (GOLD analysis project Ga0206909, IMG submission 152943) | Enriched cells from forest soil in Barre Woods Harvard Forest LTER site, Petersham, Massachusetts, United States -... | ecosystem: Environmental > Terrestrial > Soil > Temperate forest > O...
AAAGCGAGACGTGTTCTTCAACGATATACCATGAGGGTTGCCCCGAGCCTTGTGTCTTGTTATTCGCAGGAGGAAGTCCTGGCGATCGTGCGTGAGATCCGGCAGCACCTTGAGGAGATTGCCGCCGAGGAAGTTGGGAGCGGACGATCCGAGTTATCCGCAGCTCGGCTCGCCGTTCGACAGTTCGGAGACCCCTCACAGTTGGCGACACAGCTTCGCGAGGCAAAACAGCGTGAACTCGGTCAGACTGTGGTAAGCACGCTTGGTATGCTGCGTCCAGGAAAGAATCGTGTAGCCATATTTTGTCTGATCATGCTGGCGGCTGCGGCGCTAGGCGGTTCGGTTCTCTTCATCCTGCCCAGCAGTAACTGGATTGTCGCGCTATGTATCGGTTTCGCCGTATCGCGTATTTCTATTGCGTGCTCTTCGCTGCTTATCTCGGAAATTGACGCAAAGCTGATCGATGAAGCGCGCGCTGCGTCATCATGTCCCATCACGTTTGAGCACTGTGGGTTCTTGGTACAGACGCTCGAACCCGAGGATCGCGTAGCTGCGGAGAACTATGTTAACGGATATCCGCAAAAGACAAAGCGGTTTGGGGCAATCGCCAAGGCATTGCTTGCCCTGTTTGTGATTGTCTCGATTGTAATCGAGATCACTCGACTCTTCCAGCCCGCGCAGCCACCGTCCCCGGGCGCTACGCATGCTGCCTATATGCTTGGCATGTGGATTGCCATCCTGCTGCCTTGGGCACGAATACGTCCTCCGGCGCGATCGCGCAGTTAACATTTGCCTCCCACAATTGACTCGCCTCCCCCCTTTCGAATATAATCAACCGGAACGAATTTTCACGACGATGGATAACACGCCCGCGTAATTGTCTACGGGACGCATACCTGGCCTAGCCGGCTCATCCACTTGCGATACGGAGGTCTGCCGGCCGCAAAGTTCCTTCCCCCAGAATTGGGGGATCGAGGGGGCCTGCCTTGCGTGGACGTTGTAGCGGCGCGGATATTTAAGGAGCAATCACACATGGCAGATCAGATACAGGATTGGAAAGCGCTTGGCGCGCAGCTTCGGATCGATAGCATTCGATGTACGACGGCGGCCGGATCGGGACACCCGACTTCGTCGATGTCGGCGGCGGACCTGATGGCGGTCTTGATGTCGAAGTACCTCAAGTACGACTGGGACAGCCCGAAGAAGCCGAACAATGACCACCTGATCTTTAGCAAGGGCCATGCGTGCCCGGTTCTCTATTCGATGTACAAGGCCGCCGGCGCAATCACCGACGACGAGCTTCTCACCCTTCGCCAGCTTGGCAGCCGCCTCGAAGGCCATCCCAACCCGCACACGCTGCCGTGGGTGGACGTGGCTACCGGTTCGCTCGGCCAGGGCCTGCCGATTGGCGTGGGAATCGCGCTCGACGGCAAGTATGTGGACAAGCTCCCGTTCCGCGTATGGGTGTTGCTTGGCGATAGCGAAATGGCCGAAGGCTCTATCTGGGAGGCGTTCGATAAGGCGTCGCACTATAACCTGAACAACCTGATCGCCATCCTCGATATGAATCGCCTCGGCCAGCGCGGCGAGACCGACCTTGGCTGGAACAGCGCTGTCTACGCCGCCCGCGCCCGCGCCTTCGGCTGGCATGCGATCGAGCTCGACGGACACGATGTCACCGCAATCGATGACGCCTACACCGAAGCGCTCGCGCAAACCGATAAGCCGACTGTGCTTGTCGCGAAGACCGAGAAGGGCCACGGCGCATCGCTCACGGCGAACAAGGACGGCTGGCACGGCAAGGCGCTGAATGCCGAGCAGGCTGCCGTGGCAATCGTGGAACTTGGCGGCGAGCGCAATATTATTATCGCGGTGCAGAAGCCGGAAGACCTGAAGCCCGCCTCCACCGGCACCGCCCAACCGCTCAAGCTGCCCGTGTACGACCTTGGGACCAAGGAAGCCACGCGCAAGGCGTACGGCGACGCCCTCGTGGCAGTGGGCGCGAACCGTCCGGAGGTGGTGGTGCTCGATGCCGAAGTTTCGAACTCCACGCATGCCGAGGAGTTCAAGAAGGTTTACCCGGAGCGCTTCTTCGAAATGTTCATCGCCGAACAGCAGATGGTTTCGGCCGCCGCAGGCTTCGGCGTGCGTCAGAAGGTAGCGTTCGCGTCCACCTTCTCCGCCTTCTTCACCCGTGCCTTCGACCAGATCCGCATGGGCGCCATCTCCAACTCCAATCTCCGCCTCTGCGGCTCCCACGCCGGTGTCAGCATTGGCGAGGACGGCCCCTCGCAGATGGCGCTTGAGGACATGGCGATGATGCGGGCAGTCTGCGGCAGCACGGTCCTGTACCCCTCGGACCCGAACCAGACCGCGCAGCTTGTGGACATCATGGCCGGCCTCCCCGGTATCTCATTCCTGCGCACCACCCGCGAAAAGCTCCCGGTGCTCTACTCGCCCGACGAAAAATTCCGTGTCGGCGGCAGCCGCGAAGTGAAGAAGTCGGACAACGACAAGGTGGCAGTCATCGCCGGCGGCATCACCCTCCACGAATCCCTGAAAGCCTACGAAACCCTGAAGGCAGAGGGCATCAACATCCGAGTGATCGACCTCTACTCGGTGAAGCCAGTCGATAGTGAAACCCTCCACCGCGCGGCAGCCGAATGCGGCGGCAACCTGATCACGGTAGAAGACCACTGGATCGAAGGCGGCATCGGCGATGCAGTCCTGGAAGCCTTCGCCGGCTTCGGCGAAAAGTCCCCCACAGTAGTAAAACTAGCCGTAACCAAACTCCCCGGCTCCGGCAAACCCGCCGAACTAATGAACGTCTGCGGAATAGACGCCGAGCATATCGTGGAGGCGGTGAAGAGGGTTCTGTAGTCACTCATGCGTATCGACTTTAATGGCAGGCTCATCGATGAGCCCGAAATCCGGGTTGGGTTTATTGGGTGCGGGTCGCATTCGTTTCAGAATATCTATCCGACGTTTCAGTTTGCGCCGGTGAACCTGGTGGCGACTTGCGACCTGGATCTGGCGAAGGCGCAGGCGTACGCGAGGAAGTTCGGGGCAACCGGCGCTTATTCCAACCATCGAGAGATGATGGAGAAGGAGCAGCTCGACGCTGTCTTTATTGTCACGGGCTACGATGGGGCAGGGCGGCCGTTCTACCCCAAGCTTGCCCTGGAGGCGCTAGAGGCCGGCTGCCACGTGTGGACCGAAAAGCCGCCGGCGTCCTCGTGCGCCGAGATCGAGACGATGCAGGCTGCATCACTCGCTGCGGGCCGCAATGTGCAGTGTGGCCTTAAGAAGATGTTCTTTCCGGCGAACGAGAAGGCGCGCGAGCTTATCACCGCGCCGGAGTTCGGCAAGGCATCGATGGCGATCCTGCAGTACCCGCAGTCGGTACCGACGATGGATGAGTTCAAGGCGTATGCCGATGGCGAAGCCAAGGGCTCGGTCATCAGCTTCCTGGATCACCTGTGCCACCCGGCGTCGCTCATGGTATTCCTGTTCGGCATGCCCGAAAGCCTATGGTACGACCGTGCTGCGAGCGGCGGCGGATTTGCGCACTTCCGTTATGCCGATGGCCTGCTGGTCACCCTCGCGTTCACCCACGGCCAATCGAGCGAAGGCGGCATGGAGCGCACCACCATTGTCTCCGATGGCTGGCAGCACGTGGTAATCGACAACAACATCCGCGTCTCCCTCCACCGCGCCGCCAATCCCCCGGCCGGCCAGGGCTACGGCACCACCCCAAGCTACTTCTACGGCAAGCCGGAACAGACCACCGCCACCTGGGAGCCGGAGTTTTCCCTTGGCCAGCTCTACAACAAGGGCCTCTTTCTCCTGGGCTACTATAACGAAGTCAACGAATTCGCCCGCGCTATCTTAGAAAAGCGCGCGCCGGCCAAGGGTACGCTCGAACAGGCATGGCAGGTAACGCGTATCTTTGAGGCGTTTTTCGAGGGGCCGAGGAAAGATATCTCGCTGATATCGGTGTGATCGTACGGTCATGCGCCCACAACACATCGGGCAGCAATAAGAAACCTTCGCTGCGAGAACTTGCGGCGAAGGTTTTGCAAATTTGTATAGTGTGCTCGTGTGGTAATCCTGGAATTCGGACAAACTGTATATATGGAACGCTGGATTGTACATAATACGTAAGCGGTAGTAATAACGAATTACCTCCACCTGAAATACGTGTAAATTTTGCTGAATATTCAGGAGCATCGAAAGCAATGATGAACAACACTTACAGACGACCTCAGTCCAATATGGCACGACCGCCCTTGTGGATTCGGTTGCTGATGCTTTTTGTTATACTCTGCTGTTTGGGAGGGGCATGTCTCTTTGGCTATGTAGTTGGGGTGCAAGAAGCATGTCTGTGGGCTGGCACTGAAGTTACGGCACGCGTTATCGATAGGACGAGAGGAATGGTTACCATTGAATACACATGCAGGGGTAAATTATACCGACAGACCTTAGATTTTGTCGGAGGTAATAACACTGATAGTGAGAATATTCTGCGCCGTGACCTGGAGGTGGGTGAGCAGGTGAAGGCCAAAGTGCTCCCGTCAATGCCTACCAGATATGAGATACTGGCGGATCGGACCGGAAACTACAATGTGGATCACAGCAGTTGGTTAGTCTCCGTTTTTTTCTTGGTTCTATCCGGATGGTGTTGGAATGTCGCTATGGTAGTTGGCCGTAATAAGTCTAGTGGTCGGGAGGCCTGAATCAGGTTACGCCGGACCACTGCATGCTGAATACATCGGGGTAACGGAGCCAATGATGAACAATATCTATAGACGACCTCAGTCCAATGTGGCACGACCGCCCTTGGAGCTTCGATTGCTTATGTTATTTTTTATGACCTGCTTTATTGCTGTGGCATGTCTCTTTGCCTATGAGGGTGGTAAGGACGAAGCTTGTCTATGGGCTGGCACTGAAGTTACGGCCCGCGCTATCGATAGAACCCTAAACACGGTTACTATTGAATACACATGTAGGGGTAAGTTATACCGGCAAACCTTAAGTTTTTTCCGCATTGGACATCATGACGCTGAGAATTCGTTGCGCCGTGACTTGCAGGTAGGTGACCAGATCAAGGCCAAAGTGCTCCCGTCAACGCCTACGAGATATGAGATACTTGCGGATCGGACGGGAAACTACCATGTTGAGCACTTCTTCTGGATATTCCCAATTATGATGTTGTTTCCAATTGGATGGTTTTGGAATTTCGCGATGGTGGTTGGACGTACTAAGTCCGGCGATCAGTAGCGGGAGAACGAGGCAAGCCGTACCACTATTATTTGTACTGCAATATCGTTGCGCTCGTCAGTTGATCTCTGATTGAGATTTTGTATAGTGTGCTCAGCCGCCATTTGTGCGTGTATGTAATCGATCTTTACTCTACACAGATCGGAGACTATACGCAGATGGCTAGTACGCCTGAATCGTTCGATTCGAATGCCCTTTTTGCATTTTTGACATTGGCGGGCTTCGGTGTTCAGCGGACGCTGGAACTGCTCGATTTGCCGATTACGGCAATTACCAGTAAGGGCTGGCTCGGACAGTCGGCCGCAGACACAAAGAAGGGGCTTACCGCATGGCTCGGTTTTGTTGTGGGCATTGTGATCGCCTACTACAATCCGCAGTCGCTTCCGCATGTGGATAAGACCTGGAGCACTTTCATTGTGGGCCTCGCAATCGGCACCGGCACCAACGCGGTAAACAGCCTCCTCAAGTACGCAGAGTACGCCAAAGGGAATGCGAAACAGGACCCCGGCGCAGAAACGCCTGCAGTTCCTGTACTGCCTGGAAAACCTGCCGCGCCTGCTCCGTCAGGTTCGCCGGCGGCACCCGCGCTGCACGAGACACCAGCCGTGTCAGCGCTGGTCGGCGCGTCTGCACCCACCCTGCCAGATGGGGCAACAGTCTCCGTCGGCTCTGGAGCAAAGTCGTAACCCACCGCGTTCCCCTTCCTCCGTAGCTTGTATACACCCGGAGGAAGGGGAACGTTCGTCGCTTGCAAATTGGTGCTGTGCTGTTTGCGTTAGCGCTCGGTGATGGCTGCTTTGAGATGCATCTCGCCACGGAAACTCAGAATTTGGCCTAGTTTTGCCCGGCCGCTACCGCCACAAACTCAGGATCGTCAAGAACGTCGGCGAACTCTGGTACTTTGGTGAGGTCCAGTTTCGACCCTGCATTGCTCACCGCAGCGGCGTGGCGCAGTAGTGCGAGGGTTTCCTGGCGATTGCGCCGGGTAGCCCAAAGCGCCGCCGCAAGGGTGCCAGTGCCCCACGCATTGCGGTTGCGCTCTGGCGGACCTAGCGACTTTTGCAGCATGGAGATCGCCTCTTCGTACTGCTTGTCCCAAAAGAACATGTGCCCAATATTGTCGTAGCCGATCCTAAGATCGCTCTCATCGGGATTTGGAATTGTGGACAGGTAAGCTTCATATTCTCCCAATAGCCGCTTCCCTTCGATCATGGCATGACGCAGAGCATCTGTATCGGAGAGGTCCCGGCAATACCGGACAATCTCCGGAATTGATCGGATGAGCACCGAGTACCGATAGGACCATGCGGGATCCTCATCGGCAAGGAACCGCACGCTTTTGAGAGCCGCGCGAGCCTCCTCGGTTCGCCCCATCTGCCCAAGGACGACGCCCCGCGTACGCAGCAGGTAGAACCGTTCCATTCTGTTCGCCTCCACTTTCGGCGAATCCCGCAATACCTCATCGCACACGGCAATCCAATCGCCTCCCCGGCCTACCGTGTTCCAACAAGCCGCGAGGGTCGCATTGTTAACGGACCATGGAAGGCGCTCCGCCGGGAGATGCAGCCGCGTAAGTCGATACAGCTCTTGGCCATACTGTACGGCCTCGGAGGCGCGGCCGGTCATCGCCAGGTAACACGAGACCCGATAGCGAGCATCGATCTCATCGCTTACGCTAAGAGGCTGTTCGAGATACCGTTGATAGACACGTATCGATGTAGCCACGTCATTCTGCCAGAAGCATATCTTGTCCGCGTTTTCAACAGTAGCTTTGTCGAGCGGTCCGCCATCGCTTAGCAGGCGGCGTACAATGGCCTGACCCTGCGTCAACTGCGTTCGGCCCGTGTTGTCAGGCGCGGTCAGTTCACTCTGGAACTCGCTAAAGAGTGCCGCCAACTGTTCAGCGGCCGTGCGGGGATTATTGTCCACCTGCAGCTTGACGGCTTCCGCTGCAACACGCTCCGCTTCCTTCTTCAGCTTCGGCCAACTTGCAAAGCCGTTCTCACGCGCAATCGTAAGCTGCGCGTCGGCAAGGTGCATGCCGATGATAGCAAGGGTCTCAGGTGTTTTGTCGTGGTATTCGGGGTGGGAGAGGCGGACACGTTCGAATGCGGCGGTATCGCCGGAACGGACGGAAGCCAGCAGGGACTTGGCCTGCTTTTTGAGGTTCTCTAGATTGAGAGAGTCGTGGAATTGGGTCGTCATGACGACCTCCTTTCATATTGCCTGATGTCCGCTAAACACAAGCAGAAAGAAGGTTCGTCGCAAAAGCTTGCGAAGGCAGTGGGCATTGCCCTTCCCGCGGACCGGGGGCGTCTGATACGCACGAGTCCATTATGCCATAGAATAGGCGATGGCGCAATAGCCAGATAGCCAGGCGACTGAAGTCGCTGGCTAGGCAAACGTCACGCCGCTGCCCGCCACAGTTTCGCCCAGCCGATAAGCCGTCTCGCCCGCTTCTGCCAGATGCGCCAGCACGCGGTCAGCGTCGTCCGGCCGGACGATCAGGATGTAGCCGATGCCCATGTTGAAGACGCGGAACATCTCGGTCTCCTCGATCTCGCCCATGCGCTGGATGAGGCGGAAGAGTGGGGGGACGGGCCAGGAGGATTTGTCGATATGGACGCCGATACCGTCCGGCACCACGCGCGGGATGTTATCGGTGAAGCCGCCACCGGTGATGTGGGCCATGGCGTGGATGGTGTCGTTTGCGTCCAGTAGGTTGGCCAGGGGCTTGAGGTAGCAGCGGTGCGGGGTGAGAAGCGCTTCGCCGATTGTCGCGCCGCCGAGTTCGTCAAGCTTGTCGTTCACATCGAGCTTGCCGTCGATGAGGAGGACTTTGCGGGCGAGGGAGTAGCCGTTGGTGTGAAGGCCGTCGGAGGCGAGGCCGATGACCACGTCGCCTGCCTGGACCCGGGAGCCGTCTACAATCTTGGAGCGCTCGACAATGCCTACGATACAGCCTGCCACATCGTATTCGCCTGCCGAATAGAGGCCGGGCATCTCCGCAGTTTCGCCGCCGATGAGCGCGCAGCCGTTCTCGCGGCAGCCGTCGGAGAGGCCTTTCACCACGTCCGCCGCGACCGATGGTTCAAGTTTGCCGGTTCCAAAGTAGTCCAGGAAGAAGAGGGGGCGCGCGCCTTGCACCAGGATATCGTTGATGCAGTGCTGCACGAGGTCGCGGCCAATGGTATCGTGCTTGCCCATCGCGAAGGCTACCATGAGCTTGGTGCCGACCCCATCGATGCTGGAGACGAGCACAGGATCGTCCAGCTTACCAAGCGCCGAAAGCGCGAACATGCCGCCGAAGCTGCCGACCCCAGTCAGCACGCCCGGAGTCACCGTCGTCTTAATATGCGCCTTCATCCGATCAACCGCATCCGCCGCCGCATCGATATCCACCCCAGCCAGCGCATAGGCGCTCTTCGAACCGTTTTCACTCATGAGCGTATTATAGCACAGGGTAGGTTGCGGGACGGCTATTTTGATCGCGCGAACGTGACCTTATTAGGCGAGAAGCCGATCATATTCGGCAAGCTCCCGGCAGAGATCGGAGAGTTGACTCTCCATTGCCGCTAGCTGGGCCTTGCGTAAGGTGGGTGTGGTGTCGGAGACCGAAGTTGCGTTGAACTCGTGAATGGCCTGCACGAACTTGTGAACCTGAGCTTTCGTGATTTGATATTCCTGTTGGTCCTTGATCATATCCTCATCCATACTTTCAGATAAACCGAAATTCAGCACATCCCCATCTCACGCTATTCATCCGCTGCCGGCGCTGCCAGCGCTGGGTCGAAGACTTGGGGGGGTAGCGGTGGGGTTTTAGGAAGATTTTTTGGAATTTTCGGAGCATTAGGCCGCCGTGGACACCGTCGGCGTAACGGTGGTCGAAGGTGGCGGAGATGGTGATGACATCGGCGATTACGATTTCGCCGTTGCGGACGATCGGCATCGGCCGGGTTCGTCCCATGCCGATAATCAGAGGGCAGCGGCAGTAGGGGGAGAGCGGCACGAGGGCGTTATCGATGCCGAGCACGCCGAAGTTCGAGATCATGACCGAGCCGAACTGATCGTCCGGGATGCCGAATTTTTTCAGCGAGATATTGAGATTGTAGTGCGCGAAGTCCTGAAACGCCATGGTCATCTTTAATAGCCAGAGCGGCATCTTCGCGGTCATCGCCTGGATGCGCTTCGCCTCGACGTCCTCGCCGCGCTTCAGACGGCGCACGCCCTCTTCCGACTGCCTTGCGATATCTGCGAGGCTCTGCTTTGGCACATCCCGAAGCGTAAATCCGGAGAGGTCCGGCCCGCGCTCGGTGCTGAGCAGGGTGGTGATAAAGACATCGGTTTGCGCGCGTCGGTAGAGATTACGGGCACGCAGCAGATGGTTGAGGTTCGGGTGCTCCTCCAGGCAGTACGCCACGATTTTCGCCACATAGTGCGTAATCGAAGGCTTAACATCCGAGGGATAGCTCTTCAGAAACGCGGTGGCCTCATCGACAGGAAGATCGAGCGAACTGTATGTGCTTGGGTCACGCGGGTGACGCCAGCTTGCAATGGCGATCTTGCGGTAGGTTGTCAGTAGCTGCTTATCGCCGAGTGGGATGTGTGTCATAAGTGACGTAAGTTTACCTTATATTGACGCAATGCCCGCCGCCCTCACCCGGCGGCTTTATCGCCGCCACCCTCTCCCGAGAGGGTGTCCACAAAATAACCGTGGCCTTGGGAGGTGACTGTTCTTGTTGAGCCAACGATGGCTCCAAAAATTTTATGTTAGTTCATGAGGGCTATTATTTTTAGCCATCACTGCCACTATTTGGGCATTCTTTGCTCATATTGGCCTATCGAGGCGTCTTAGATGCCCTCGATGACCATGTTTTTGAACTTTGGCGACTTTCGCACGCGGCGCGATGCCTTGTGGACTGTTTCCTTGTTCTCGTCCTCTTTCTTCGCGCGAAACCGGATGAGCTTTCTTAGGTTATGCGCCATACACGTAAAGTGCCAGTCTACGTCGGCTCGTTTTATGCCATATCGGAGGAACCTCGTAAAGAGTGGGTTCCCTGGGCTTCCTTTAATCTGTGCGAATACCGGCTCAACCGTCTTCATCCGGTATCCATAATCGGCGCGACCTTGCTCCGTGGTAAGTCTATGATGCATACGATCTCTACGATTGAGTTCTTCTTGCTCGGCCTCCGTCAACGGTGGGCTGATCGTTTTGTCACGTTGCCACTTGTTATCCGGAGGCACCAAGGCATCGAGTTCACTTTCTTCAAGAGCGAGCATGGCGCGATTGGTGTAGTATCCCGAATCCGCCAGTGTCTGGGCCGGCCTTTTACCCATGTTGGCCGCTGTCTGAGCCACCATGGGGATCAACTGCTCGTAATCGGTGCAATCGTTGGTTATGCCACAGGCCACTATTACCTGATGCGCAGAATCCACAGAGACCTGCGCGTTGTAGCCTTGAACATATTGACGGCGCCCCTTCATCATCCGGCTCTCGGAATCGACAAAGTTGTAGCGATCATCCGGTTCTGGAACTGCAGTCTCCGGATCAGGCGTCTTACGGTGCGGACGATCTTTGGGAGCCGTTTTGTCCCATTCCTCTTTCCGAGCCGTCTCGCGATCACGAGCGCGGGATTCCAATTCCGCCTTCCCTTTGCGCAATTCCGCAAGGCGGTCCTGACGATTCTTCAGATGGTCCGGCAGAGAAAAGCCATCGTGGTCGGCACCCCATTGAGCATCTTCGGCGGCATCCGCCTCAAAACCTTGGGCCAACACAGCGTCGATTTCCGCCGTCAGACGAGCCTCCTCGTCAACAATACGCACATAGGTGACCGAACTATCTTTGCTCGCAGCACCAGGAAACTTCGAGCCATCCACGGCCACATGGTCCAAAGGCGTCATCCCGGCTGCCTTGCACAGATGGACCGAAAACTTGAACAACTCTTTGATCGAATCTTGATGGCGAACCTTAAACAAGTGGATACTCCGATGATCCGGCACAATACCGCCAGTCAAAAAACGAGCACCCAGGTCTTCGATGCAAAGTCGTTTGACGGCACGAGAGGAATGTACCCCTTTATAGTGCCCATAGAGCAACACACCCAACAACATCTGAGGCGCGAACGCAGGAGCACCGCGACCATCGGCAGAATACGCCGCGTGAACAAAGGTCAAATCGAACTCGCCCACAATTTCGTACACCTGGAAAGCCAGGCTGTCCGAGGGCAGCCAATCTAACGGATTCACCGGAAGGAGATAGCCTTGTTCAGGACTGTAATTTTGATAACCGTGAGCCATAACAGTACATTCGACAAATATAACACAATATCATGCCTAATTGTTAAGGCGAAATAACTATTTCTTGGACACCCTCGCGGGGGAAGGAGACATTTCCCGCGGTCCCTACTCTCTTTCCCCCGCAGGCGGGGACTAAGGGGGCAGTTACGCCGCCACCTTCAAATTCTTCACAGCCTGCGCCTCG
>Ga0206909_1168_pt1 | contig 11744 bp, 10 predicted proteins | sample Alteio_BWOrgHeat_76_FD_152943 | JGI IMG/M metagenome (GOLD analysis project Ga0206909, IMG submission 152943) | Enriched cells from forest soil in Barre Woods Harvard Forest LTER site, Petersham, Massachusetts, United States -... | ecosystem: Environmental > Terrestrial > Soil > Temperate forest >...
TCAGAATGCTGATTCACTTTTGATATACCGAGACTTGAACCGCCGTTATTTGGTTTTACAAAAACAGGGAAAGTTAATTCGGCAATTTGTTTTTCAGCATTTTCAAAATTATCTTTTATCAGCAGCACAGAACGTGCCACATGAATTCCTGCAAAAGCTGCAACTGCAACGGTATATCGTTTATTAAATGTCAATGCCGAAGTTGCTGCATCGCAACTGGTATAAGGGATTTTGAGCATGTCAAAATATCCCTGCAGCTTTCCGTCTTCGCCCGGCGTGCCATGAATACACATCAGCACTGCATCAAAATTTATTTTATTGCCTTTGTCAGTTATTGAAAAATCGCTTCTGTCAACGGCAGTTTTATTTTCATTTTCATCAATAAAAAACCATCCGGAAGGATTGATGTCAATTTTATAAACGTCAAATTTTTCGCGGTCAACATTATTGCCAACGGTAATAACGCTTTTATAACTTATTTCCGCTTCGCCGCTGAAACCGCCCGTGACCAATGCAATCTTTTTTTTCATAAACAAAATCCCTATTTGAATAAGTCAGATATATCAATATCATAATTAAATCCGGTGACAGTCCAACCGGTTTTTCCTTTATAAAGTGTAAAAACAAATTTCATACAACCATTATCAAAACGGAGAATATAAGTTCTTTGGATTAAAAAATCATTTACAGATTTATCTCCAACTAGTTCATAAGAAATTATATTTCCATATCCGTTCATATTATTAGTCATCTGGGTAAATGCTGTCATAGTTAAAGTATCTATTGACGCATTATCCACAACTGAAAACTGTTTTAGAGATTGGATTGCTCTTTTAAATTGACCTTCAGCAAATGTTTGCATTAATGTATCACAAGATTTTTCAATTTTTTCTTTGCCTTTATCTTCAATATTTTTTGCAGAATTATTTTCACACGAAACAAAAAGTCCTGAACAAAATAATAAGGCAAAAATTGTTCTAATCATTTTAGTTAAAATTATTCTCCGCAAAGAAAGAGAAAATTCGGGTTGCGATATGCCTCTTTTCTTGTAAATATTATACTACATAAGTTTTTACCAATTGCACGAACTTTAATGTCAACATTAATTCGTGAAATTTGATAGAATTAGCGTGATTCCTTTTATTTAAAAAAGAAAGGTGAAGAATTTTCATCCTTCACCTTGTTTGACGGAAAATATCACCCGCCGTTACTGATGTCGCCATTTGCAGCGACATTTATTTTTGACTTACTAAAAGTAGAACTCTCAAATGAATCCTGCAAATAAATTTTCCTCAAAAACTATACGTGTAGTTTCTCTTTTTTAGCCAGCAATTCTTCCACTGTTTCGCGGTACATTTCATCAGGCACACAGCAATCAACAGGGCAAACAGCGGCGCATTGCGGCTCTTCGTGAAAGCCCTGGCACTCGGTGCATTTGTTGGGCGTTATATAATATGTATCAACGCTCACAGGTTCAAAATGTTCGTTTGCATCAACTGAACTGCCGTCCATCAATGTCACGCTGCCTTTCACGCTGGTGCCGTCTGCAATTGCCCATTCTACGCCGCCTTCATAAATCGCATTGTTGGGGCATTCAGGTTCGCATGCGCCGCAGTTGATGCATTCTTCCGTTATTTTAATGGCCATATATTTTCATTTAATTATTGTAAGATATTTTTACACTTCAAAAATAATGATGAAAGATGAATTTACAAGAACGAATTGAGTTGCTGGCGCAATTAGGCAAATATATGCTGGGCAATGATGAAGGATGGAAAGATGCAAAAGCAAATGCTTACCGCGAAAATGCATGGTTCATCCCTGAATTCATTGAGTTGTCGGTGAAAAATACTGCAGAAGAATTTTTGCAAAAAGAAAAATTAGAGCAATGGGCAAAAGGATATTTTATTGAAAATGAAAATAAAAACCTGAAAAATATCGGCGTTGTAATGGCAGGAAATATTCCGCTTGTTGGCTTCCACGATTTTTTGTGCGTGTTTGTTTCAGGAAATAAAATTACCATCAAGCCATCTTCAAAAGACCTTGTTTTGATACATCATTTACTCACGAAAATGGGTGAATGGAATAATGATTTCAAACAATATTTTTCTTTTGCCGAAATGCTGAAAGGCTGTGATGCTTACATCGCAACAGGCAGCAATAATTCAGGCAGGTATTTTGAATATTATTTTGGAAAATATCCCAACATCATTCGTCGAAACCGTACATCTGCTGCGGTTTTGAGCGGAAAGGAAACGAAGCAACAATTGAACCTGCTTGCCGATGACATGCAATTATATTTCGGGCTTGGCTGCAGGAATGTGACCAAATTATATGTTCCCGAAAACTATGATTTTTTGCCCTTGCTCGATGCGTTGAAAAAGTACGACAACTATTTAGATTTTCATAAATACAAACACAATTTCGACTACCAGCTTGCCTTGCTTATCATGAACAATAAATTGTACATGAACAGCGGCGCCGTTATTCTTTCGGAAAACAATTCACTGTTTTCACCCATCAGCCAGGTCTATTATGAATATTATAAAAATGAAAATGAGGCCATTGATCATTTAAAAAATAATGCAGATGTGCAATGTATTGTCGGCAATGGCTTCACCGATTTTGGCAAGGCACAGCAACCATCTTTAAACGATTATGCGGATGGAATTGACACGATGAATTTTTTGACATCCCTTAAATAGTTTTACATTAATTTTCTTTTGCAATTATTTTTGTAAGTCAGCTTCAGTGCGCGTGGTATCGTCCCTTGCGACGCTCCGTTCAACAATAGAATATGAATCGGGCACTTAAAAAATTACAGCACTTTTTAACAACCAACATGGAATTTTTTTCATGAACTTTGCAATAATGTCAGCACTACGAGAAGCTTCGTCAAACTTTCGTTAAAAGCAATGCAGCGGTAACTGACAATTTAAACGGCTTTATTAATTTGCCATCAAAAGGCATACAATTTGATCCTGCAATCATTACATTTTTAAAACTAAAAAATAAAAAGAAAGATGAAACTCAAAAGCATTTTACTGGTTGTCGCGATAAGCGCATCAACAGCAATTTTGAGTGTCTGGGGTTATGGAAGATGGATGGAAAACCATTATGACCTTTCCCAGGCGCCCGGCAAACTGCCTGTGAATTATGCAGGCTTTTTTGGTGATAAGGGCAACAGCGGCGGCCCCGTTGATTTTACGGCTGCGGCTACTTCTGCGACACCTGCAGTGGTGCATATCAAAACAAAAACAAAGGCACACCAGGTGACAAATAATTTGCCCAAACAAAGCAATCCATTCTCTCAATTGTTTGGCGATAATGATCCGTTCGCACAATTTTTCAGCGGCCCGCAAATTCAAACCATTCCTGAACAAAGAGCAAGCGGCAGTGGTGTATTGATAAGTGATGATGGTTATATTGTCACCAACAATCATGTGATAGAAGATGCAGATGAGATCACGATTACCACTACTGACAGAAAAACATATAAAGGCGTTGTTGTGGGTGCAGATCCCAACACCGATCTTGCAGTTTTGAAAATTCAAGGCAACAATTTTCCTTACCTTATTTACGGCAACAGCGACGAAGCAAGGCTTGGGCAATGGGTACTTGCGATCGGCTATCCGCTCACACTTGATGTTACCGTTACTGCAGGAATCATCAGCGCAAAAGCACGTTCACTCGGACTTAACCGCGGCGATCATCCGATAGAATCATTCATTCAAACAGATGCTGCGGTAAATCCCGGAAACAGTGGTGGCGCATTGATAAATACAGACGGGCAGCTGATCGGCATTAACTCAGCGATTGCATCGCCAACGGGTTCTTATGCGGGTTATTCTTATGCGATTCCGGTAAACATTGTAAAGAAAATCGTGAACGACCTTATTAAATTCGGCGCAGTGCAAAGAGCATATATCGGTGTGGAATATCCACGTGATAATGCAACTGATGAGGAAAAGAAAGCGCAAGGTATCATAGATGGACAAGGTGTTTTTGTGACCAGTGTACTGGATGGAAGTGCAGCAAAAATTGCAGGCTTGCAAAAGGGAGATTTCATTACCAAATTAAATGGCGTTAGCGTGAACAGCGGCGCAGAATTGCAGGAACAGATTGCAGGTTACAAGCCAGGAGATAAAGTTTCACTTACTTATGTAAGGAATGGTAAAGAGACAACTACAGATATTATTTTGAAAAATAATGCAGGCAATACCAATGTAGTAAAAGCACAAACGTTGATGGATAAGATTGGCGGACAACTTGACAACCTTGACGCAGCCACGGCAAAGAAAAATAATATTGCAGGCGGCGTAGTTGTGAAAAAGATCGGCGACGGGCCTTTGAAAAATACACGTATGCAGGAAGGCTTTGTCATTACAAGTGTGAACGGACAAACGATAAAAAATCTTGATGACCTTACCACCGTTTTAAACAGTGCGCATGGTACGGTGCAGTTGAATGGATTTTATCCCGGATACGATGGCAACTATGGATATCCGCTCAATCTGGATGGCGATGATACTGATGGAGGAAACGATAATGGCGGACAATAAAATTTTTTGAAAGAAATAATAAAAAAGAAGCTGCTCAAAACATTTGAGCAGCTTCTTTTTTTATTGAAAAATATTTTACATCATTGTTTATAAGAAATTATTCAACAACCAATTTATTTACTAAGTTTTCTCCATTGACAATAAGTTCTACAACATAGACACCGCCCGGTAATTTGTTTTGCAGATTCAATGCAACGGAATTAGTTCCTTTATTTGCATTGCAGGATTGAGTAAGAATTGTCTTGCCCGAAACATCTGTCACTTTGATGGTCGTTGTCTCCTGTATTTGATCGTTGAATGTCAGTTGTACAGAACTGTTTGCAGGATTTGGGAATAATTTTAATCCTGCAGAAGAAGAATTATTCAACGAAAATACCAACACATTGCTGAATGTATATTTCCCATTTTTATCAATGAATCTTATCCTGTAAAAAACATTTGCATTTGAAAAGGACGGCTTATCAGTATAAGAGTAATTATTCAACTGCGTAGAACCTTTAGCCGGGAATGCAGCGATGGCAGTGAATGTTGACCCATTATAACTTCTTTCGATGATATCGGAAGCCGTATTTATTTCATTAAAAGTTGTCCATGATAGATTCACTGCTCCATTGTTGAGATTGCCCCGGAAATTCTTCAACACCAAAGGCATAACATTTATGCCGCAGGAGTCTGCAAGAAATCCGGAACAGGTCGGGTTTGCTTGATTGATTGAAGCAGTACCCGTAATAGTTCCATTCCATGCTGTATTCCCCTGCAAATTAGTTAAACTGCTGAATTGATAATATGCAAGAAGGCCAACTTGCGATGTTGGATTCGGTAATGAAGTGTTCATGTATTGCCGAAGCTGATCTTGTGTTCTTGCCACATTCCAGATGCGAACCTCTGTGATATAACCGAGGAAATCTTCTATAATCGTTCCAGAATACAATCCAATGCGGGTTGGGAAACTATTTTGATAAAGGTCTCCCGAAGCAGGCGTCTCACTCATCAAAAATCCGTTTCTGTAATACTTCAATGTTGTGCCGTCGTAAACCATTGCTACATGATAAGTTTTGTTCAGTTCCGGATCACATATATCAGGTGTTGCAAAAAATTGCCCGCTTGTATTTGTAAAATAAGCATGATTGAGCCGCAGCAGGTAGTTTGTGTTTGAAGGGTCGAGGTGCTTTGAAACGATGTCTCCATCATTGTTATCGCCGGTGCCATCAACATAAGCTTGAGTACGATTCACCATTGCCTCAACCGTAATTTGATTTCCGGTCACATTTAAACTTCCGATATCTACATAAGATGGATAAGAAGGAATGTAAAGCCAGTCATTGCTGCATTGTGAATAGGAGGAATAAACTAAAATAAATGACAAAATAATAGCGTAGAACTTTTTCATAATATTAAGTATTGGTGAAACGTGTATAAAGCTACGGATAATTAATTCTATATTTCAAAAAAGCTTATATGGCGGAAAGTAGTTTCATTTATCACCACAGCGAAATAAAAATATCATCACGATAAGAGTAATTGCAGATCTAAAAGAGTTGGACTTTAAAAAAATGTTATGTGATATGTAATCATACAACAATCAAATTATTTTTTAAAACAAAAGATGTTTAATTGAACATCATATATCACATCTTTCTCGGTTCTGTAAAAAGGTGTTTTATATGATGGATGAGCTTCCTTGATATAAAAGCTAAATCCATTTTTTGTCAATATTTGCAAAAGCTCGACCAGTTGATGATTATTTGCGAATAATCCATGATATTCTAAAAAAATATTTGCAATGAAATGAAGCCTGTCCTGAATATCTTTTATAACAGGATATTCAGCTCCTTCAATATCAATTTTTAAAAGGTCTATGGGTTTGTCAATCAAATTTTTTAAACGCGATGCCTTTACCAAAGCATTGTTTTTGCCCGAATGTGAATTTTCAATTTTACTGCTCATATTTCCTTCACCTGAAAAATTAAGTAGAGTATCTTCAACCCAAACGGCTTCTTTTCTTAATTCAACTTCAGAAAAATTATATGAGGCAACATTTTTTGAAAGTAAAAAGAAATTTTTTTCATCAGGTTCGAAAGCTATCACAGCAGATTTTGGGTATTGCTTTTTAAAGTAGATGACACTTAACCCTATATGGGCTCCGCAATCAATGATAAAAGGGTTTTCTCTTAAAGCTGTTTTATAAAGTTCCTCAACAAATATTTCATAAACACCATGCAAAAACTCTTCTCCGTTATGAAATGAAACTGTATGATCTGAAAACAGGTATTCATTTATTTTTTCAGGGGCTGCAACTCTGATCTTTTTAAGATCCATTTTTTTAATCCCTGCTTTTTGAAATTTGTTCTCAAAAAGACTATTATATTTATTCGAAATGTCCAGTTTGAAATTTTTTAATGCTTTTTTTATCATTGCTCTTATTTTTATTTTTTCCCCATTTTACCTTTCTTAAAATCAGTATACGCCTGAAGCAAATACTGCATCGATCTTATTTTTTCCTTTCCGTAAAGCAGGTTATTTTTTATCCTGTTCTTAATTCCTTTTCTGCTGATTTGAATTTCTTCCGGAAAAGAATTTTTATATTTTTCGGAAAGGTATAAATGATTGCGCAACATATAATAAAGCCTGATGGGCGAATGCAGCATCCGTGGCGTAACGGCGAGGTTTTTCAATGAACGGTGATAATTTATTTTACCCAAATGATGCTTCAGAAAGATATTGGGAAAACGGATTATTTTATAACCATTCAAGGTTGCCTGGATGCAATATTCGAGGTCCACTTCATCGATGAATAAAGCCTCATCGAAGCCATTTGTCTTTGTAAATAATTCAAGGTTCAAAACACTTCCCGAAGTAATAAGATGATTCACTTCTTCGGCAATACAAATGTTCTTCGCATCATGTTCATTTATGTATTGAATGCCGAACATTGCTGTGTTGCTCTTGTTTTCAAACGAATTGATGCAATCGAAATACCGCGTAATATTGATCTCTGAAAATGCAGAATCCTGATCCATCGTCAGCAGCCAGTCGAAACCGTCAGCTATTGCATAACGCGCAGCCTGGTTCAGCCGCAGGGCGATCCCTTCATTGATTCCGTCATGAAAATATACTGCGTTTGTAATGCTTTTTAATTTTAATTGTAATACCGCAGATGGATTTTCAGTGTTGTCAATAATATATACTTTCTCCGTAAAAACACTGTATGAAAGAATATTCTCAACAATATTTTCTTCGGGGTAAAATAGAATTACTGCTGTTGCTGTTTTCATAAAACTTGGCGGCAATATTACACGAAAATCTTTTCGGTCATGGGTTTATGATAAATACAAACATTTAATGCACTTATTTTGCAGCTTAATTTATGCAAATGGATCTTCCGTACCTCACAACATTCTTATCGTATATCAAGAAACCTGCGAAACGCAAATTACTTAAAGAATGCCTTGCTTTAAAAAACAGGAAAGGCATTGAGATCGGCGGACCAAGCAACTTTTTTAAACTGAAAGGATATTTTCCGATATACGCTTTTGCAAAACAAATTGATGGCGTGAACTTTGGCAATGAGACTGTTTGGGAAGGCAAATTATCAGCAGGCAATAATTATCATTATTATAAAAATAAAAATGGGTTCCAGTTCATCAGTGAGGCAAGTGGTCTTTCTCAAATAAAAAATGCCGACTATGATTTCTTGCTTTCATGCCACAGCCTTGAGCATGTTGCCAATGTAATTCAGACGTTGAAAGAATGGAACAGGGTTCTGAAACCCGGCGCTGCATTGGTTTTAGTGCTGCCTGATAAGCGTTATACATTTGATCATAAAAGGCCTTACACAACATTTGAACATTTGCTGAAGGATTATGAAAATAATATTGATGAACATGATGAGACGGGTTTTGAGGAAATGATCGCGTTGCATGATATTACTATGGATCCGGGTTCAAAGAGTAAAGAAGAATTTAAGATGCGTTTGAAAGATAATTTCAACAACCGTTGCGCGCATCATCATGTTTTCAGTAACGAGCTTGTCCGTCAAACGCTGGAATACTGTAACTTTAAGATCATTCACCAGCAGGAGATCACAGAGTTGCATCTTCTTACGCTGGCAGTTAAAAATTAGACCTTTGCAAACCTTCATCTCCATTTGCATTCCCGCATATAAACGTGTCAATTATTTAAAGCGGCTTCTTGACAGCATTGCAATTCAATCGTACAAAAATTTTGAGATTATCATCTCTGATGACAGTCCTGATGACAGTGTAAAAGATTTGACTGAAGAGTATAAAAATTTATTGCCGCTCATTTATTTTAAAAATGAAAAATCGCTTGGAACACCCGCCAACTGGAACTTTGGCATATCGAAGGCGAAAGGCGAATGGATAAAACTGATGCACGATGATGATTGGTTTTCTTCACCAAAAAGCCTGGAGATATTTGCTTCAAAAACAAGTGATGGCAGTAAATTTATTTTTTCGGCGTACACAAATATTTTTGAGAACAGCAATTCAAAAGAGAAGAAAATGTTCATGCCATTTTCCTGGCAGAAGAAGATGGTCGATGAACCTGCAGTTTTATTTGCGCAAAATGTGATCGGGCCGCCGAGTGTCACACTTATTCACCGCAGTATAAAAGAAGTGTATGATGAAAGATTGAAATGGCGTGTCGATCTTGAATTTTACATGCGTATCATAAAGTCAGAAAAAAAATTTACCTACATCGACGAAACCCTGATAAGTGTTGGTGTCAGTGAATCGCAGGTCACGCAATCCTGCATTTACGAACCCAATGTAGAGTTGCCCGAAGGATATATTTTGTTGCAAAAACATGGAACAGATCAATTGAAAAATATCCTTGTGTACGATGCCTGGTGGCGGCTTTTAAGGAATATGGATATAAAAAGCAAAGCGCAGTTACAGCAATATGAACCGCATGAATGGCCTGCGATCATTTTAAATATGGTCAATGATCTTTCAAAAGTTTCAAAAAATATTTTGAAGATCGGTGTCTTTTCAAAACTGCTGATGTTTGCTTCTTACAAAAGAAATTTTTCGAAAAAATAATTCATTTCATTTGTTCATTCCCTGCAATTCTTTTGCAACGAAATAATACATTTTCTCAATCAATATCGGATTGAATAATGCCATTTGATTGCCTGCAATATTCATGCTTTGCCAGTCTTGTTTCGGATAGATCTTTATTTTTGCATCATCATTCTTCAGCACCAGCGGAAGGTTGAAACCTGCGATGCAACTGTCCCATCTGTAAAACACTTTTTTCTTATCAGTGGAAAAATAAAATTCGAATTGCGGTATTTGAGTGGTTCTTAAGTATTGGTCAAAAACCTTGCTGTAATTGAATTCTGCGTGATCTGAAATATAATTTTCTATTTGTTGTGTTGTAACTGTCTGGTGATAAAAAGTCTTATTCAATCCGCGTAAAATGCTCCTGAATTTTTCGTCATCACCCATGCTGTGCCGCAGCGTGTGCAGCATATTGCTTGCTTTGTAATATTCGTCAAGATCGGGTTCTTCATTCACACCGTAATGTGCAATGACCGGTTGTTTGTTTCTGATATTTTTTCGCAAACCAAAATTATATTCGTTCCCCGCTTCTTTGCCGTAATAAAATTCGGTAAACAATGTTTCGCTGTAGTTTGTGAAACCTTCATGCACCCACATGTCAGCAAGGTCTTTTGTGGTGATATTATTGGCAAACCATTCGTGGCCGCTTTCATGCACAATGATAAAATCCCATTTAAAACCCCATCCTGTTTTTGACAGATCGATCATTTCTTTATTTCTGAAAAAATATCCGTTACGGTAACTGTTGCCGTAAGCGATCGCACTTTGATGCTCCATGCCAAGATGCGGCGCGTCCACAATTTTATAACCGTCTTCATAAAAAGGATATGGCCCCATCCAGTATTCAAATGCTTTCAGCATGCGCTCAACATCAGGCTGCATATGGGTTTTGGCCTTTTCGAGATTATAATCAAGCACCCAGTAATTCACATCAAGGTTTCCTTTTTCACCTTTATATACTTCGCTGAAATTTACATATTTGCCGATGTACGGAATGATGTTGTAATTATTGATCGGATCTTTTACTTCCCATTTATATGTTTCTGTTCCGTCATTATTATTTTTTTTGTATTGCAATCTTCCGTTGCCAACGCACACCAAAGTATCGGGAACAATTACTGTTAATGAACCGCCATCATCAGGTTCATCGCCCTGGTAATCTTTGCAAGGATACCATGCGCTTGCGCCCAAACCCTGGCAGGCAACTGTCATCCACGGACGGCCGAGTGAATCTTTTGTCCATATCCATCCGCCATCCCACGGTGCGTTTTTTGCTTCGCGTGGTGTGCCGTGGTAAACTATTTTTAAATAATTATCGAATTTTGTTTGAGGATAATATTCAAACGCAATGATATAAGTATTGCCGTCTTTTTTTATTGAGTCATTATTTATAACATTTTCAGCCCTTCCCTGCTCGAACCGAGTGTAAGAAATTACACTATCAATAATTAAAGGCTCTTGCAAATCAAGCTGCATTTTATAATGCCCTTCTTTTATAACTTTATATGCAATATTCACATTTCCCTCGATTGTCTTCGTTGCATAATCCGGCTTCACCGTTATATCGTATCTCAAAACATCCCACCACGCACGTTCTGGCGTAACACTACCGCGCAAAGTATCTGCATGCGTAAATGTTTCGTGGTAAAAATCTTGCTGTGCATTTGCTGCAATACAAAATGAAAGGAGGGAGACAAAGGCAATAATTTTCTTCATAAAATAAAAGTAGGATATTCGATTTGTGCAATCAATAAAAAAGAAAATTTTTTTATGAACGGTCATGGAGTTTCAGTGCTGAATTATTTGTTGCCGCACAAGCGTTTCCAATTTGCTGCTTGCGGCACGCAAATTGCCCAACAGAAGTTTAACGGATATTCTTCAGCACGGCTCATAAAAAAAATACTTGCGATTTGTTTGATGTTATTTTTTATTGGATGTAAAAATGCAAGTACAAAAGACAAAAATATTTTCTCTTACAACGAAGCAACAGGCATTGCAACACTTGATCCTGCGTTTGCAAAAAATCAATCCATCATGTGGGTGGTGCACCAAATTTATAACACGCTGGTTGAGGTTGACAGCAATTTAAATATCGTTC
>Ga0206909_1169_pt1 | contig 11688 bp, 10 predicted proteins | sample Alteio_BWOrgHeat_76_FD_152943 | JGI IMG/M metagenome (GOLD analysis project Ga0206909, IMG submission 152943) | Enriched cells from forest soil in Barre Woods Harvard Forest LTER site, Petersham, Massachusetts, United States -... | ecosystem: Environmental > Terrestrial > Soil > Temperate forest >...
TACAGATTTTCGGCGTACACGATCGGCTGATCCCAATAGCCTGATCCGCCATCTGGGTTTGGATAGACTTTAACGCTGTTTGATGCAGTTTCATATTCAGCAAGGTGATGCAATCCGTCCGGTGTCACGTAAAAAATATAAACGTTGCCGTCATAAACGATCGGTGTATTCCAAAAACCATAAGTAGTGGCATCAGGATTTGGTACAAGGCTCAGTGTAGTGCCTCCAAATTTTGCGATCTGGAATGCGCTGGTTGTATTTTGATATTGTATAAAGAGCGTATCGTTATTTACGATGGCCAATCCTGCATAACCGCCGTTTTCGGAGCTTTCATCTTCGGGATTTGGAATAAGCGTTGGATTATTAACACCATCGAATTGCAATAATTGAAACTGGTTGCCGGTACTGAAATAATCAAAATAGAGTTTATTGTTGTAGTTGACCGGAAAAATGCCACCAACCACTCCATAGGTACTTGAATTATCAGGATTTGGGAATAGTGTCCATGAAGTGCCGTTGAAAACTGCGATTTGCCCGATCTGTGATGCATTGACATAATGTGCGCAAATAGTGTTTCCGAATACGACGGAATAATCATTGCGGAAACCGTAAGGACTATTGTCAGGATTAGGGATATAAGTGCAGCCGCTACCGTTAAACAGTGCGTACTGGTATACACCTGAGGCATTGTTGAACAGACAATAAAGTTGCCCATTAAGAATTCTTGGTGAACCTATATAACCTACGCCTGCATCGGGGTTTGGATAGAGTGTGATGGAAGTACCATCAAAGGAAGCCAGTTGCTGTGTGCCGGCAGCATTAAGATAAATAAAGAAGAGTTTGTTGTTGAAGATTATCTGAACACTTTCAAAATAAACACCCTGTCCTGCATCAGGGTTGGGAATCAGGTGCAGCGTATCGCCATCCTTATATACGGCAAGCTGCTGTTGTACCTCCGTCAGGTCTGAGACTCCGGTCGGATTGTACTCAAGTACCAGCGAGTTATTAAAGACTATCGGTGTTCCGGTATAACCGGACAATGCTCCGCTGGTATATACGAACGCGTCGGGCGCACCGGGATTGGGTACTACATTGATGGTCTGCGCTTTCAGGTTTACAACGGCACAAATCAAAACAGCAGTAAAGAGGCTGGTGAGTAGAGATCTTTTCATTTGAAATAGGTTTTAGGGTATTAAAAAAAATGCTTGCATCGCGTACTTCTGATTCTTTGACGATTGCTTATTAAATGATGAAGTAAGCAGATCGCCGGATCAAAAAAAATAATCAATTTGTACTAATGGGTCGGGGAATTGCTGTGTAATGAGTGTCTCGGCTGCTCCATATCATCGGTTTTGGCGAAGGCTGAAAAAAATTGGGAATTAAATGTAAGTAATAGTTTTTTATTTTAAGAAAAAATAGCCCCTTATTCTCAAAAAAATAAAATAACGTTGAAGTTCCGGTGAATGAAAAGATGATCTGATAAAACAGTTTATTCAAAAATCATTCGCTCAAACGCATCTCATTAAAATAAATGTTTTAGCTTGCTTCTTCTCTGGACCGCTTCGAAACATGCTTGTTGCAATGACGAAGCATCCTCCTCAAAATCTTCAATGAACATGAAAAAGTTTTTACTTGTCTTACTGTTATTTCCCATCATCGCATCGGCACAGGACTATTCAACTGATTCTGCCTTTATCAAAAGCATCTCTAACAATGTGCTGGGCAATCGCACCGCTGCTTACAACAATCTTTACTACCTCACCAAGAAGATCGGCGGCAGGCTTTCGGGTTCTCCGCAAATGGTATTGGCAGAACATTGGGGCTTCGGTGCCATGAAGGCTGCCGGCGCAGATTCTGTCTTCACCCAGCAGTGCATGGTGCCGCATTGGGTGCGCGGCGGAAAGGACAGGGCCAGTGTTTCCTATATTGACTCAAAGGGCAAGCAGCAATCGATGCCGGTGGAGATACTGGCACTCGGCAATTCCGTGGGCACAGGCGCAGCAGGCGTAAAGGCGCAGGTGATCCGCGTGCACAACTTCGATGAACTGGAGCAGCATAAGAATGAATTGAAAGGCAAGGTCGTCTTTTACGATGTGCCATTTGCAGATACGCTCATCAACACTTTTGAAGCCTATGGCAAATATGTAATTTACCGTGCCATCGGTGCCAGCCGCGCAGCAAAGTACGGCGCACTCGCAGTGATGGTGCGCAGCATGACCAACTCTATGGACAATCATCCGCACACGGGTGCATTGCATTACCTGGATTCCATTAAACAGATACCTGCAGCCGCAGTCGGCCTGGTAGATGTTGGCAGAATGGACTCACTGATCGATGCCGGCAAAACATTGACTGCACAGATCTTTACCTATGGTAAAATGTTGCCCGACACCATCGGCCACAACATCATCGGCGAAATAAAAGGCAGCGAACATCCCGAGCAGATCATCACGGTTGGCGGGCATCTCGACAGTTGGGATGTGAATGAAGGCGCCAGCGATGACGGTACCGGTGTTGTGCAGACAATTGAGGTATTGCGTGCATTCAAATCGCTCGGCTTTCGGCCAAAACATACGATACGGTTTGTACTTTTTATGAATGAGGAGAACGGAACACGCGGCGCAAAGAAGTATGCGGAACTGGCAAAGGCAAATAATGAACAGGAAGTGTTTGGATTGGAAAGTGATGCCGGTGGTTTTACGCCACGCGGTTTTGATGTCACCACTTCTACCGGCGGATTTGAGAGATTGAATGCATGGTTGCCCTTGTTTGAGCCGTATGGAGTCACTTCATTCGGGAAAGGAGGCGGTGGAGCAGATGTTGATCCATTGCATACGACCTTTGGAACGGATGTGGGAGAATTAAGGCCGGACAGCCAGCGTTATTTTGACCTTCATCATGCTGCAAATGATGTATTTGAGAATGTAAATATCCGTGAGATGAAGCTTGGAGCGATCAATATGGCGGCATTGCTTTATCTGATCGATAAATATGGGTTGTGATTTTGTTTATCAGTTGATCAGTTAATTGTTAACATGTAAACTAGTTGGCAAGGCCATTTGTAAACAAATATTTGTGCATCATAAAACCGATGAACAAAGAAACATCAAAACATAAAACAACAAAACCACAGAATTTTAAACCGCCGAAAACAAAACACCATGAAAGGAAAGAAGATCTTCCGCAACACCGTCATCATTTTGATCATCGGACTTGGTTTTTTCATTTACTTCCGCTATTGCTGGGTGTACGGAACAGGCACCAAGGCCGGCGAGTTGAATTCTTTTATGCTCAAAGGCTATGTCTTTAAAACATACGAAGGCAATATCATCCAGAGCGGCTTTAAAGAGAACATTCAAAGCAACGAATTCGATTTCAGCGTTACCGATCCGCATGTGGCACAGATACTTTTGAACAATGCAGGCAGGGAAATGGAACTGCACTACAAACAATACTTCGGCACATTGCCCTGGCGCGGGATGCAGAATTATATTGTGGACAGCGTGTATGAGATTCGCGGTGTGCCCGGGCAAACAAGCATTACACCGCAATAAAAAAAGAAGTATTGATCATTCTCTTCGTTCGGGCATCAATATTGTTTCAGCATTAACGGTGAGAGATACGCGCTTGCGGTTGAATTTTCCGACCAATAATATCTGATTATTGTCTGCTGTGTTTGTACTATCCGCATTGTCTGAAGATGTTTGCGGAGTAAGTTCGAGTTTCCATAAATGATCTCCATTTTTTGCAACAACAGAAACGGTTTTTTGTGTGGCGGCATCCGTTCCTAATTGAACTGAATCATTTTTTACAGCAACTGTGTTGACCAAATAAAGGTTGCCGTTCTTCCAGGCAGAATCCCATTCGGGAATTGCTTTGTCTTTTGTTTCGATGTAAATGAATTCTGAAATGTTTGAATGATGTATCAAAGGTTTCCCGCGCAAACCGATTGGAATTGTTCCCGGAAATATTTGTTTGCTGAAAGCACAGGAGCTCACTACTGCATATTGCTTTTGTGCGCAGGAATAAAGAACGGTGAATATCAGCATAAAAACAGCACATACCTTTAACACTGTTATTTTATATCTTATGGTATATCTCATTTGTTTCAAAATTATTGATTGTTTAAAAGAGTTGCCGTCTTTATGCTGTTAAAATAAAAAATGCTGTCTTATGGACAGCACTTTCAAAACATTCCCGTCATTATTTCAACTTCAATTTTTGATTACTTTAAAAGTATAAAGTTTATTATTCCATATCGCTGTGGCAATGTATGTTCCGGCAGGCCAGTTTGCTCCGTTGATGCTGATGATGTTTTGTGCAGGTTGATTGGTTGCATATACCTGTCTTCCGGCAATATCAAATATCCTTATCTCAACATTGCCTGATAAAGTGCCGCCGATGATGAGGTTCAATTTTGAAACAAAAGGATTTTGCTGTACAAGCACCGTGTTTGAAATATTATTTTTCGCGATCGTAATTGTATTGCTGTATGCAGTATGCCCGTCATTATCCATTTGCTGCAGCCTGTAATAATTCATTGGTTGCAAAACAAAATTGTCTGTAAAAGAATAATTGTGCGGAACATTTGTTGTGCCGTTGCCATTCACAAATCCAATATTGGTAAATGTCCTTCCATCGGTCGATTTCTGTACTTCAAATCCTTTGTTATTTATCTCAGTACTTGTTTTCCAATTGAGCAGGCCATTACCCTTTACAAGGCTTCCTGTAAGATCAAGCATTGATACGGGCAAAATAATATCAGGCGCGCCTACACCAAAACCTTCCACAGTTCCGACAGAATAAAGCGTTGCAGAAAAGGCATAATTGGTCGAATTGTAAACAGCAGTATTGGTTGGCCACGCCTCAACGGACGATGCATATTGGTTGGTTGGTGTCACTGCACTTACCGCATGATTATCTACCGAAATGATCTTGATATTTGCGACGCTATTGCCGGATTGAGTTGCCCATGTATTGATCTCTGCATTTGTATAATACATGGTGATCGTATAATTCAATCCTGTTGAAGCGCCGTTGGCAGGCGTTATCAATAATGTTTTGCTTGCAAGATAATCAGCAGGAATATTATCCTGGAACGCAACATTTGAATAGCCGCCCGGCCGGTCTACTTCCACATTAAAACAGGCAAGTGAAGAACTGCTGTTATTCGTTACCGAAGCAATGATGTTTTTTGCGGTTGAGCTGTCGTATAAATAAACGGTTCTGTTTGGTCCTACATATTGTGTTGGTGCAGCTGAAATATCATACCATGTTCTCACGGGCAATATTGATTGAGCGGCATTGGTGATGAAAAAAGTATAAGAATTAAAAAAAGGAAATGGCGTGATGATGGCGTTTGTACTGCTGCTGTTCACAAGGCTTAGGCCAAGATTAAGCGTATCTGCTGAAGAAGAATTTGGTGTATTATAAATTCGTACAGTAACATTCTGCGTACCTGCTGCTGAAAAAGTAATGGCTCCCGAAGTGATGATATCATAATCAACTCCTGCCACCAATGTGTTTGATGTAGCAACTACTTTCACCTGTGGTGCTACTGAGGCATTCTCTGCAAGCTGCAATGGAACGGAATAATCTTTATACGACCTGCAATCAGTCGTACTTCCGGTATTAATTGACTTGCTGATAGTAGTATCTGTATTTACATAAGAAATAACGGGCTGAACAAAACTGGTACTTGTAAACAGACCGCGCCCATGTGTTGCGGCAAATAAGGTACCATCAGATTTACGGTAGTCTACCCAATCGGTACTCACGCGTGCAAGCCCTGTATTGCTTTCACCCCAAACAGTTGATGTGCCATTGATGCCATCAGTGCTCCACACGCCCAGGTCTGTACCGATGATCGCTTCAGTATTGTTGAACGGATAAAAGCAAATGGAACGTATCGGCATATCAGGCAGATTACCTGCAATACTTGTCCATGTAGTACCACCATTCTTTGTTTCCCAGATACTGTTTCCCTGGTTTCCATAATTGCTGAAAGTAACAAGTATGTGGTTATCATTCCCGGGCTCAACGGCAATGCAGGAAAGATAATCGCCTCCGGCCAAAGTGAACTTTCCGATTTGTGTAACTGTAGGATTGGTGGAAGTAGCATTGTCAACTTTGCAAACTGTTGCATATACATCCACATAAGTACTGGAGTTGGTACTGTCTAACCCGAAGAATACTCTGTTGCGAGTATTTGGAGAAACCCTTATTGCGGTCACTTGGCCACGAAAAGTGGAGATGGTATTTGTTTGCGTGGTATTTGTGGTACCAACATTCAGCACGAGATGATATTTTCTTACAGCATCACCTCCGTATAAAGTATTGGTCCGGCTGTCATAATCTGTAGGATTGATGAATTGGCCTACATTTCCCGCAAAAGCGATCGAAGAATAACTTGTCCAGTTATTATTGGTAACATAATAATTGCCATAAACGTAAGATGCGATCTGTATGTTGGGTTGATCATCATCAATGTGATCAAAAGCACCATCACCACCCGTAAAATTATTCCCGGCATTGATACCTGCAGTGGTAAACATGATGTTCCCGTTGTCCTGTGCACCTGCCAGTGCATAATTTGTATTGGGTGTTGGATAAATAGCTGCCTGGTAAAACTGTGTTACATTATAACTGTTGTCTTTTGAAGTAATGGTTGGCGTAGTTGCCGTGGCATTTGTGCTTGCAAAGACTCCGCCATCGTTACCAAAATAAACCTTGCTTGAGCTTCGAGGATCATACACGATCGCATGATGATCGGCGTGCACATATTGATAACCGCCGGCGCCATACCATTGCGAAATTGTCGTCCAGGAAGTTCCGCCATTTGCAGAAGCTGTCAGATCGAGACCGCCGACAATGATCCTGTTTGCAGTATTAGGATCCACACCTATAGTAAGCGCATACCATGCCTGGGTTGATGCAAAATTACTGCCTCCGTAAATAGTTGGATTGGTAACTGCTGCCCAATTGGTTCCTGCATTGGTAGATTTATAAATACCCAGGCATGCATAAGTAGAAGCATTTTGATACAATGCATAAACCCGGTTAGAATCGGAAGCTGCGCATGCCAATTGGATCCTGTTATAATTTGTTGTGGGTAACCCTGTTTTCAATTTCGTCCATGTTGTCCCGTTATCATAAGACCTGTAAATGCCATCCTGAACGAATATGCCGATAGTAGCGAATAAAGCACCATCGGCACTGCGTTCAATATCTACAGCACTGTTGTATGTTGCCGTGGCGCCCGATCCCAAGACTTTTGTCCATGTTGTGCCGCCATCTTTTGAGCGCTGAACGCCGCCATTGTAAGTACATGCAAAAAGATATTCGGTACCGCCGCTTGTATAATCAAGGATCTTTTGGTTGTAATCGAAAGTATAATTGGCAACGCTGTTATCAGTATTTGGAAGCTGGTTCCATGTTGTGCCGCCATCAGTACTTTTCCAGATGCCGTCTCCCTCAAGGCCGTCTTCATTGAACCAACCCTCTCCCGTACCGAAATACATTGTTGTTGGAGTGGTGGAATTTTGTGCAATGCATGTAACGGCAAGATTATTAAAAAAATCATTTGTTGCAGTCCACACAGGATTTGTCTGTGTGATGTCAGTGGTCTTCCACAATCCGCCACCAACACTTCCTGCCCAAACGGTCTTTCCCGTTGCATCATTCAGATCGGGCAAAATAGCTCTTGTCCTTCCGCCAATATCACTGGGCCCTCTTTCAGTCCAGATAAGGCCAGTAAGCGCATTGGGTACAATGCCTCTTTTTTTTGCTTTCAGCATATCGGCATATCTAAAGGCAGCAAATAATCTTTCTGAAGGAACTTTATTGATGCGTTGATCCCTTGATTTCAAAAAATCAAGTTTGAAAGCATCCTCTATCAATTCTCTTTCAGTAAAACCTCCTTTTGCATCGGGATCACCCATTTCATCTTTATCATTTTCTACTGCTTTTTCTCTATAATGTGCAATGAAGAATACTCCTGCAAACATTAATAGTAATGCCGCAGAAGAAATCAATGCAATTCTATTACGGGTAAATCTTTTCATGTAGGGTCCGGGAAAATATAAGCACCTAAAGATATAAAAGTTTATTTACGCTGATGGCGAGTCAAAAGATTTTAAGTGGTTTTAAATCAGGCTGGCAAAGGTTTTGGCAAATATTTTTGATTTTAACGGCATACAAATCTGTTCGCCATTTTACGCTTCTGCCATTCAACGCATATCATGTGAGAAATCGGATATAACAAACCAGTTGATACTAAAGTGTAATAGACGGTTTGTTTATTGAAATTTTTTTTAATGACAAAATGAAGGTGTATGATTATAAAAAAATATGGTTGTCAGGGAAACATGGGAATAGCTTTATTCGCGGGTAAATTGCAAATAAGATTAGTGCGCCATCAATTTGCAATGTGGCGTGGAGATAAAGTCATATTCGATTTTAGCTTTTAACTACACTCGTTTAATTTGGACAGATTGTCGTTAGTGGTATAGTCGGGGTTGGTGGTCAGGAATTTTTTACCGTTGGAATGCGTTACCACCTTTACAATTGCTTCATCTCCCTTGCTATCCTTAACAAAGTAACTGTGTATGGAGTAGTTAATATCGCTAATTGCTTGCGCTTCGGTAATTATTTCCTTTGCGCCATTATACCCCCAAGTGCCTCCAATATGAGTAATGTACTCGTGTCTTGGTGCGCCGGTTTTTGATTTTACGCATGTAACTTGTCTTTTTGCCATTGTATTTGCTTTTAATTTTTGAATAATTGCCGTTGCTGATAACAACGGCTTTTTTGTCTTTGTAAAAGTACCGTTATTCTATAATTATCTTTTCTTACTTTTATAATCGAAAATAATATTAGCGTTTAGCTATTTCTGTAAAGAAAAAACTGGAAAATTTTTCGCACTCACAGAAGTTAGACTAATACGCTCATGCTTACGGCGTGGGCTTTAGTCGCTTGGAGTGCGGGTCTTCCAGTACCTTTCTTTCAGCGTGGCTATCTGTCCCACGCTATTTTTATGTACTTGCCTGAAGGGATAAAAGGTATATATAATCTTTATCATGAAAATTATTTTGTCTTTTGTATTTAGTATTATGTGCGTTATAGGCTACAGTCAATTTTATATAAACGACACTTTATTTCATAAATACGCAGTTAGACATCTTCCTTTGGCATTAGAGATGAATTCTCAAAGTGGAATGGGAGATAAAGACTTTCAAGAAAGATTTTATTGTAGTGAGGATTCTATAGTTGATGGAGAATTCTTTTTTGCAATAGGAGTTTGTATATCGACAAAAGAAGAACCGTATTATTTTATAAAAATATCGTATCTGTCAATGATTGACAATTGGTTGTATAATAATACAAAACCCGTTAAGGTTAATATTAAAATGATTAATGAAGATTATAAAAGCCCCAACTTTTTAGATAATTTTTTTATCAATTCGGTAAGTATGCAAAAAGAAGAATGGTACGCATTGCATTATATGGGGTTAGACTTAAAAAGCAATTGCAACATTTTTAAATTATCGGCATTAGATGCAGAAAATATTTTTAAGTATAACATCGGATTAATAACTATAAACCGTTTAGATGATCCTAATATTACAGCAGGCAGCGCAAATTTTAATTTAAGCCAATTAGTTGAAAAGTTTAAAAATAGTATAGTAGTAAGTTCACTTTAAAAGTCATTTCTTTTTTGACTTAACTGGTTGCGTTAATGCTTTCATAGCATCTTCAAAAGAGCCATTAATTTTAAGTGTGGTATCTAATTTATTAATCTTCTTAGGAGTTGATTTTTTTGGTTTCTTTTCTTTCATTATGACAAAATATAAGTTTGAAGACAATTATAAAAGTCTATTAAATAATATTTAGAATGATAAAATGTAGATTTTTTTACAGTAATATTGTATTACAGTTATTTACTGCAAAGCTATAAAAGTTGTTCTTATGCAAGAAATCAAAGCATCTATTGAGCTTACAATGATTCTTATCCCGGATGAAAAGACGGGATATTGTACAGCCTTTTTAGCGCAATTTCCAGAAGCGATTGCGCAAGGCGCAACAGACAAAGAGGCTCAATCTAATTTATTTCAAATTTTTAATCTTATGTTGAAAGATAGAAGTGAAGAAGTAACGAATAAATTAGAAGACATTAATTATACTACTAAACCACTCAATTTAGTTAGTGCATGACACGAGCCGATTTAGTAGAATGGATAATGAGCGAAGGTTGTGAAGTAAGGGAATTCCCCGATATTAATAATACTGCCTATCAGGTAAAATTTATTAATCCTAAATATAAAGGATTCGCTTACGCTTATATTGATACTCCGTTTGATGACAGACCTGTTACAGATTATTTAGTTTGTCATATTTGCCACAATCTATTGAGAATAAAAGTTCCAAATGAAGTTCAACATCAAACTAATCTCGTAGATCATCTCAAAGAGAAGTTCAGCAAAAAGAAATAAATTTCATTTTTTACCTGTCAGTTTCTTATAAGTTAATCTGCGTTCAATGTTATTAAAAGTAAGATTAAATCTTTCAGCGTCTTTTATATTTCTTGAATTATAACGGTAAGTAAATTCATCAAGATAACGTTCTAAATGCTTCGGCGTTATTTGGTGGTATATGCCGTACACCATGCGTTTGAATAATCCGAACGCTCCCTCTATTCCGTTTGTATGAATGTTGCCATCTCTTACAAATTCATCGCTTCTATGGTCAACAAAATGATGTCCTTTAAATTCTCTGTCTAAACCTCTATATGCTTTTGCACCATCGGTTAGAACAACTGCATTGAATGATACGTTTTCCTTTACGTGGTTCTTAATTGGTTTCTCAATATCGAGTAGTGTAAGTTTCAAAGTCCCCTCACGTTGCAGATAGCCCATTATACCTGCTTTATCAGCAGTGCTTCCTATCTTTTCTTTCAAATGCCTTTCACGTATTGCCTTATGTTTGTTCTTAACAGAACCGCCATTCCACGTTTCATCTATTTCAACAATGCCATCTAATAATGACGGAGCAAGTTCGCGCAATGCTTCACGTATTCTATGGAGCATAAACCACGTAGTTTTTTGGCTTAGTCCTAAATCTCTCGCTAACTGATAAGATGAAATACCTTTTTTATGTGCAGTAGCTACATATACAGCATGAAACCATTTAGTAAGCGGCACTTTACTATTTTCAAATATCGTTCCTACTGTTACGCTGAATTTAAGCAAACAGGCCTTATTGGAGCATTTAAAACGCTTACCATTCTCTACAACATATATTTTCTCACAATTACAGTAAGGGCAAACAACAACACCATTCCAACGCTCTTTAGCCAAATACTCGCGGCAAGCCCTTTCATCTTGCAGTTGGCTTATCATTTCGTGAAGGTTCTTGAACATAATCATTAATTTTACAATTGTTTCAATACAGATTTATGACAAATAAAAAAGAAGTAACAATACTCTTTAAAAAGAATGGGCAATACTTCGCCAATCCTGACATCGAAAAGGATATAGATATACAAAGGAAATTACGCAAGAAAATAACGGACTTAATAGAACCTGTTAAGCATGAACTTTTAAAATGTAATGGTGCGAGCATTGAAGTGGATTATAATTATACCGATGTTGACAGACCTGCAATAAGGTTTAATGGTTTTGATGTGAACGG
>Ga0206909_1170_pt1 | contig 11684 bp, 11 predicted proteins | sample Alteio_BWOrgHeat_76_FD_152943 | JGI IMG/M metagenome (GOLD analysis project Ga0206909, IMG submission 152943) | Enriched cells from forest soil in Barre Woods Harvard Forest LTER site, Petersham, Massachusetts, United States -... | ecosystem: Environmental > Terrestrial > Soil > Temperate forest >...
AGGCATCCACATCACGTTCAATGTATTGATTAAGTACGGTGGCACCAGCACAGGTCAATGCAGACCCGATCAATGTCCACGCCAAAAGGCTTAGGCGGTTAAAATTATGGTCAGCAAAATAAAAACCTAATGCGGTCGTGACCAGCACCATCATCACGATGCCAGGTTTGGTCATGCTCCAGTATTCTTTAATTAGAGATCGCTTTGTCACTTCGTTCACCCTGTATTTACTGCTTGGTTGTTAGTGCTTTGAATTGACGCCACGTCAACGGGGATGCCCTCAAGACCATTAAGAATGATAGCCCTAAAACAATGGCCCCTGTCGTGACGTGTAAAGTTGTAGTATAAACTTCTTTATGAGATAGTACAGTAGAAATTCCCAATGTGATCTGCAAGATCACGGCCATATTAAGCCAATACAATGTTTTAAGGATCAATGGGCGATCCAAACATTCTTTATAGGCGATCTTATTAAGCCATAAAATATTGATCAAGATCAAAAAAGCCCAGGCCCTATGTGTTAAATGGATCATGACCTGTCCCATATTGACCGGATCAAGATTATTCTCAAAACGCCAGGCATTGATCCTGTTAAGCCACGCCTGATCAAAATGTGGAAAGAATGTCCATCCCATCGTCGGAAAATCAGGTATCGCCAATCCAGCCTGATCGTGACGCATGATATTCCCGATGATCAATTGAATATAGACCATCCCCATCAAAACAATGGCCCAGCGCAGGAATTGTGGATTATAACTTTCTTCTTCAATATTCCATCGCTGATGACGCTCGATGGAAAAAGCATACGCAATAAAAATGATGACCAAAAAGAATGTTTGCGCCAATACGCCATGCAGGGTAGATAACCAGACAGGTAAAAAGAATAGAACAGTCAAGCCGCCTAAAACTCCCTGGGCAACCACTGTCAGAAAAGCAAAAATACCTAGGCGTTTGATCCAGGCAGCCAATTTTTCAACACGCAGCATCCATATAGCGAGGATCAGTGTTAAAAGCCCTACGATGGACGCCAGCATCCGGTGGGTATGTTCATATTTGATCCCCCCTGCCATTTTGTTCAGAGGATAGGCAAACATGAATTTACCATAGGTCGTCGGCCAATCAGGCACAGATAAACCTGACTCGGTGCTTTTAACCAAGGCGCCAAGGAGAATTAAAAACAGGGTTACAACGCATAAGAATTTAGTATAGCGTCGTAAAGTGATAGGTTGAGACTGCATGGCTTAGATTTAGATCTTAAGTAACTTCATCAGGAACCAGTAGAATGCAGCTAACATGACGATGACCGATGTAATGGCAGCGAGCATGTAGAAAAATTCTTTAGGCTCAATACCTGGATTCACGATCATAGTACGGTCCACCCCGTTAAGGGACAAGACATATGCTTCCAGATCAGCAATCTGCGCTTGAGATAAGGCATGAGAATCACCGAAGGCAGGCATATCAGGGCCGCCTTTAACGGTATTAGGAATGCCATGCTCTATATACTGGTCGATATGCTGCGCAAAAAGTTGCGGATCCGCGTTATAGACGGCGCGATCAATAGGATTGAGTACTGGAACCCCAGGCTGCTGGGGATGGCTTCCTTGAGGGCCATGGCACATGATGCAAGACTGATGGAATAAGATCTGTCCGTGGTCTTTGTCTCCGATAATGCCGGTAGCTTGCACCCCGCTGCCGCTGCTGGCTGCAGGCCCTGCCCTCTCCTGATTTTCAGCGGCCTCTCCAGATGATGATCCTCCGGCCGGTACCGCTGCTGATTTTCTCGTCGAAAGACTGCTTAGGAAATTAACCATGTCGCTCATCTGGGCGTCATTTAAACGGCTGGCAAATGAAGGCATAACGCTTGATGGATTATGCGCTTGCGGTGTCATTAACTGGGTTTTAAGCCAATCTTTAGTGGGTTTATCTTTGCTGATGGCCATAATTAAATCCGGCCCCAGCTTATTACTTGGCGTGCCTTGTATTGTATGGCACTGCACACAACCCATCGTATTAAATAATTGCTCACCGTTCTTTACTGAATCAGCTGGGCTCGCTGCAGGCCCTGTTGCCGTAGGCGCTGGGGCTTTCGGCGCCGCAGTTCCTTGAGGAGGTGTCAAACTTTCTAAATAATCAACCAGAAGATCGACATTCTTAGCGCTTAACTGCGCAAAAGGCGGCATGATCGTCTTTTCATTATGAGTTTGAGGGGATATTATTTGGGTATATAGCCAGTCATGTGAACGGTTATTACCTTTGGCCATCAATAAATCAGGCCCTTGTTTATTACTGGCAACCCCTGTTGTTGTATGGCACTCCGTGCATCCTAAAGTTTTAAAGAGCTGTTTTCCTGTTTTATGTTTGTCAGCATCGGCTGCAACCAGTCCCTCGTATTCTTCAGCCAATTTTATTTTTTTATTGTCACTTAAACTACTGGAGACAGTTACCGCAGGTTCCATTTGGGAGCGTTCAGCATCGCTCTTGTAAATATACCCGAGCCAGGTCAAATATAAAACAACGCCCACAAAAGCAAATCCGCACAATACGACAAAACCGCGTTTAAAAGGATTTTTTTCCGGGCTTTTATCCACAAAAGGCAAAGAACCAAAAAGTAAGATGATCATCAGAGGCACGCCGGCAGTACCTAATGGTTCCAAGGGACCGGGTAAATATTTCAATATTTGATAAAGGAAAAGGAAGGTCCATGCTGGTTTAGGAGATACAAGTGTATCTGAAGGATCTGCCAAGCCTGAAAACGGGGCCGGACAAAAAGCAGAAAGATAAACCAGTAAAAGGAAAATTAAAAATGTAACGACCACATCTTTAAATATTTGTTCCGGCCAAAAATATCCGACAACCTTACGTTTTTTCTCATCCCACGGGCCTGACTCGCCGTAGGTACGGAAGGCTATCAAGTGAAGCATGACAAAGCCACCTATGGCAGCAGGAAGAATAGCAACGTGAAGAACATACATGCGTAGCAAAGCCATCTGCCCCATTTTGTTGGCACCCTGCAATATGGCTTGTGTAATAGGGCCGACGATAGGCACAGAACCAGCGATCCCAATACCCACCTGTCCGGCGAAGAAACCATCTTTATCCCATGGAAGCACCGGGCCTGTAAACATAAACAAGGCTGTCAAAACGATCAAAACAATACCAATGAGCCACACCATCTCACGGGGTTTTTTATAGGAACCCCAAATAAAAACGCGCAGGCAATGAAGGCCAACGATAATAGTAAATAAAGTGCCTCCCCAATAATGGATGCCATGGATAAGCCATCCAAAGGGCACTTGCAGGCGCAGGTAATTCAAGCTGGAATAAGCATAATCAACGGTAGGGACATAATAAAAAAGCTGCCAGATACCACTGACAATCTGCATGGTCAAAAGGAACATGCAGGCAGAACCTAAGGTATAGGAAAACCTGGTGCCTCCGGGGATTTCTTCATGAAGAAATTCAGAAAAAAACGTTATAAGTCCTGTGCGTTCATTGACCCAGTCTTTTACTACGTTAAGTAAAGGCTCTTTTTTCTTCATAAAAACTTACGCCTCAACCTTCTCAGGAATACCTGCTTTAAATAATTTCCATTGCACATACAGCTCCCCGCCTTCAATTTTATAAGGAAGCGTGTCCAAAGGCCTGGGTGCCGGGCCTGCGATACATTTGCCGCTTTCATTAAAAACACTACCATGACAAGGACAGGCAAATACATCTTTAGTTTTATCAAAGTTATAGCGGCAGTTTAGATGCGGGCATAAGGTTGAATAAATAGTTGCTTTATCCTCAGCGTGTTTAATAACCCAAACATCATACACTACTTTAGTCGTTATAAAAGCTTGTACGTCCACATCTTCATCGGTTGTCAACTTTGTTGGTTGTCCGATGGGAAGTTTAGAAAAGCCAGGTGTTTTTATAAATTTCCCCTCTGCTCCTTCATTCGATGAAGGAATAAGATAAGAAACCAGCGGCCATGTCAGGGCAAGGCTCATAAAACCTAAAACTGCCGCGGTAACGCCTTTGATAAAATCACGTTTTTGGATATCCTCAGGGTCTTGGGATCTTGGAGTTGGGGTATGCTTAGTCATGGATTCCTTTGTTTTGCGCTATCCATTGGTCAAAATCACTCTGGGCTACGACATTGATAGTACCTCTCATGCGGTAATGCCCTATGCCGCAAAGCTGTGAACAGGCTATTTCATATTGGCCGATCTTGTTAGGCGTAAACCAAACATGCGTCGTCATCCCTGGAATAATATCCTGTTTGACGCGCATTGCAGGGACCCCAAAACTGTGGATAACATCTTTACTTGTTAAAGTGATAAGGACTGTTTTATCAATTGGCAGATAAAATTGGTTCATGGTGGTAATATTATCTTTATTGTCAGGGTCATTGGGATCAAGCCCCATCGGATTATCATCCAGGAACCTGGCACTGGAGCGGCCAAATTTTCCGCTGGGGGCATAACGGACGTTCCAGGCAAATTGCTGGGCCACGACCCTGACTTCCAAAACATTTTTGCCCGTTGGCATTCCTGCCTGATGGACTGCCCAAAAAGGAATGGAAAAAGCAAAAAGAAGCAAAATTTCAGCGATCACCACAAACCATTCCACGTATGAAGAGATCTGGTGTGCTAGATGGGATTCCGAAGCTTTAGAATTTTTAGTTTGGCGGAATTTGATCAGGACAACAACATAATAAATGGCCCAGCCTACAAAAAGGAGCAGGACTAAGCCGTGGATCAAATACATCAAGGTATCATTATCACGGCCTTCCACTGAAGCCAAGGGCTGCATCGGAAGAAGTTTTTGTAAAATATTATCCATAAATTAAAAGGTCGTAAATTCGCTAGGCGTCCGTGGTGAATACGCTACGTCCCAAGCAGGCCAAAATAACAATGTTATAAAAGTTATAAGTGTTAATAATAAAAGCAAATGGACTGTCCTCTTTTTAGTCATCAGGTGCATGAAATAATAAGCTAAGACCCCTGCTTCTGCACAGGCAATAGGGACAATAAGGAATATTCCCAATGTCTTAAGCTTTAAATGGCTGATGCCGACGATCATGCCTGTCAGGGCAATGATGCCAAAATAAATTAAAAGGTCTCTTTTAAATTCAGATGTATTTGAATTATGTTCCATATATTTTTCGTACTAAAGAAGATACAAAGTTGAAAATAAGAAAATCCAGACTAAATCTACAAAGTGCCAATACAAACCCGCCACTTCGACACGGTTAATGAACCATTGTTTATTTTTCTCCCGCAGGTACAATCCCGGTCCGGCATAATAAGAATTAACAAGAATACCGCCGATAATATGCAAGGCATGCAATCCTGTCATTAAAAAATAAAGGGCCAGGAAAACGCTGGTTTTAGGAAATTCACCATGGCTAAAATGCTGGTAATACTCAAATCCCTTTAAAATTAAAAACAAAAAAGCAAAACCAATCACTAAATACATAAATTTTTTATATTTAACGATATCATCAGCTTTTAAAGCCACATAGGCGCGTATAAAAAATATACTGGATGAAAGAAGGACAACGCTATTGATAGCACCAATAGGTACATTTTGTATATCAGATTGTACCGGCCATGTAAATGAGCCGACCCGAAGCAGGATATAAGCTGAAAACAATGACCCGAAAAGCATGATTTCCGAAGCTAAAAAAAGCCAGATGCCTAATTTGGCATTATAAAGGCCGGTGTCTTCACGGGGCTCTACAATATACGGTATAAATTCAGTTTCTTGCGACAATTTAAATCTCCTTTTGGTCTTGAGGGCTGTAATCTTTAGGTGCGCCTTCAAGGCTGTAAGCATATGGATCACGGTAAACAGTTATCGGTTTGGAAAAATTTCCATGAGGCGGCGGTGTCGGCGTGGCCCATTCAAGTGTCGCGGATTGCCATGGATTGTCTGAATTAACTTTTTCGCCCTTAAAGATGCTATAAAAGAAATTAAAAATAAATGCAAGCTGGGCTAGGCCCAAGATCCATGATGCCCAGGAAATGATGACATTCCAAAAAAGAATACCATGCGCGAATTGATAGGTGGCCCCTCCATCATACATCCTGCGATTGAGGCCCATCAATCCCTGTATAAGCATAGGGAAGAAAACAAAATTCATAGCAATTAAAGTCGGCCAAAAATGCAGATGCCCTAAAACGTCGTTCATCTTGCGTCCGGTTGCCTTGGGAAACCAATAATAGATCCCGGCAAAAAGCCCTAAAACAACACCTGGAGCAACTACATAATGGAAATGCCCGATCACATAATAGGTGTCATGCAATGGGATATCAGTCGCTGCAAGGCCCAATGGCAGGCCCGTTAAACCGCCAAATCCAAACATAGGTAAAAACGCCAAAGCAAAAAGCATGGGGATGTTAAAACGGATCGAGCCTCCCCATAAAGTGATAAATAAAGCAGAAATAATGATTACGGACGGGATAGATATGATCATGGTAGTGGTTTGAAAGAAAGCCGTGATATTAGTCCCCATCCCCGTCAAATAGGTATGGTGGGACCAAACAACGAAAGATAAGAATCCTAAAAAAATGATCGACCAGCGCATCATGCCAAAACCGCTGATATTTTTCCTGGTATTGCAGGCAATGATTTCAGTGACAATCCCAAGGGCTGGAAGAATAATAACGTAAACTTCAGGATGGCCTAAAAACCAAAATAGGTGCTGCCATAAAAGGGCATTGCCTCCCCCGCTGACATTATACAGATGGCCGTTAACGTACAAACCGCTGGGCAAAAAGAAACTGCTTCCAAGCAAGCGGTCAAATAATTGCAAAAACGCAGCACCTTCAAGCGGCGGGAAAGCCAAAAGCAATAAAAATGCCGTGATCAATTGGGCCCAGATAAAAAACGGCAGGCGCTCAAAGGTCATGCCGGGAGCACGTAATTGAAAAATAGTGGTGATAAAATTCAGGGAAGAAAGCAAAGAAGAAATAATGATGATCGCCATGCTAAACAACCAAATGGTTTGGCCGTCATGGGCAATATCTGACAAAGGTGAATACGAAGTCCAGCCATTACTTGCCGGGCCTCCAGGCAATAAGAAGCTGGAAATCATCAATAAGCCTCCGACAAAAAATGACCAATAGCTGAACATGTTTAATCTGGGGAAAGCCATGTCCTTAGCGCCGATTTGCAAAGGGATAAGATAATTCCCAAAAACCGCAAAGCCTAAAGGAACGACCCCTAAGAAAACCATGATGGTACCGTGCATAGCCCCCAGCTGATTATAAAACTCAGGGAGCATGACGCCACCCGGCATATTGCTTTCACCAAACATCTTTCCTAATATTGGTAAAGGATGGCCAGGGTAAGCTATTTGCCATCGCATGAGCAGCATTAAACAAAAACCAAAGAACAAAAAAAACAAACTCATGAACAGGTATTGGATACCTATGACTTTGTGGTCAGTGGAAAAAACATATTGCGACCAAAAGGACTGCTGATGAGATGAATCACCATGGTGTGGATCATGATGCGCGGGTTTATGTTTACTGCTCATGAAAAATATTCTCCGGATGTATTTTATGAAGACGCTAAAACTATAACACAAATTTTTTAAAATTAAATAATATTATAAAATTATTTCCTGTCATTCCCGCAAAAGCGGAAATCCATTAACGAAGCAAGTTTTTTTCTCTTTTCCGAAAATTTAAAAATAGAATTGCAAACCCCACTAAAACAGAAGTGATCACAGCCAATAAAACAAGGACAGCCATATTGTAACCGTGAGTCAACGGTGATGTAGGGTCTCCGAAACAAACAGCGCAAAAAACCATTTTACAAAGCCTTCATTTTTTTGATAAATTGCACACAATAAACGATCAACCCAAGCGCTACTGCAAATGAACAATAGGCGCTGACGGCATAGTTACGATTTAAAGTCCAAAGGCCAAAACCTAAACACAGCCCTATGGAAACAACAATAAGGACAACGTGAATATATTTAACACCCATAAGAACCTCCTGGATTCATTATCTTATCATTATTTCGGTTCGGAAAAAGTAAAATCTATTTTTTGAACAGCACCATCTGTCACCGTCACCGTTGCTGTTTTACTTTTTAATTTTTCATGCCAGGCTTCGATTTCATAAGTACCGGGGGGCACGTTCTTGATCTCGAACTTACCATCAATAGCTGTCACGGCAAAGAACGGCTGGGGCATTACCGCCATCCAAGCCTGCATCCATGGATGAACATCGCATCTGATAGGGAACATAAATTCCTGTTTATCAAAAGACACTTGCATTTCTTTACGAAAATCCGGCATAGAAGCATTGAATTCAGGGTTGATCTTGCACATCGCATGCACATTGTGCAATGTACCATCGGGATTAAGAAATTTGACATTCTGCCCTGCCATGACCCCTATCACATGCGGCGAATAATTACAGCCTGATTGATTGATCACCACCGCCTCTTTGGGAGGGAGATAATTCGCCTTGGCCAAACCGCTTTTAATATAAACAAAAACATTGCCTAATGTGTTATTGTCCCCCACAAGGATCGATTGCGACTGAACATTACCTTTATTGACCGCATAACAAATAGGATCAGCATCCATATGGATCAATTTTGAATGAGGCAATGGGCCGTTATACGTGATCGTCCCTTCAATAGATCCATTCGCAAAAGCATACGTACAAAGGATAAAAATGAATCCTGACATTATTGAAGATATTTTAAGCATACGCATTTGATTTTCCTTAAATATGATTAACTTGATGATGGATCAGCTACATAATGAAGCAATTTTGCCTGGGCTTTAGGAAAATGAGTGATATCAAAATTATCAACTCCTTGGAAATAATTATAAAATTCTAAAGATCCCGGCCCATCAGCGGGAGATTCTTCTAATGCAGAGATCATCTGATCAACAAAGTCAGGATTATCTTTTACTTCCTGCCACCAGGGAGCGCGAAGATTGTTTACCAAACCCCATTCCGGAACAGAAAATAATTTACCATGGCCTATGGCAAACTGCCTTACAATACGGATCGAATTAAGGAACATTTCAGGCTTATAAACATGTCCTGCGCCATAAAAATTATTACTATGATAAATATCAAGCCCGACATTATCCACATAGTCATCTCCCGGATAAGAAGACTCCATGTAAGTTTTCTGTGTGTTTCGATTGATTTTTGAAAATCCTGAAGTGCCTTGATAGTCAAACTCAAATTTCTGCCCAGGTACCGATCTAAATAATTTCACAACATGACGAAATGCCTGTACATACACATCTTCATTCCCTTCACGGCAATCCCAGGGATAGTATGAATTCTTATCAGGGGAAACACCATTACTGTCACACTCATGCCCTAAACGAATAATCATGTCAGCATGTCCTGCTTGAACGGCTAAATTCCCCACCTTTAAATAATCCTGGTCCCATGCCCCGTCAATGACTTTTTGCATGCGTATCCGATCGGTCGCTATAGAACGGTCAAGGCATTTAGGGTCAGTTCCTTCCTTGACTTCATCGATGGTGCATTCCAATATCGCCAGAGGCATGATTGCTGCCAAACGGACATGTGGTTTACTGCCATTTACTCCATACTGGCTCCAGCCTTGAGGGTCTTTAAAAAAGAATTGGGCGTCACCAATCATTTCAAGGCTATGTCCGTCTTTCCCAAGTTTATACCCATGGTTAATATCGACAAAGCGGACGTTTTGCCGTCCGAACAAAGACATAATTTGATCATAATTAGGTTCAGGCCTAAAGCCGATATAAAGGCCGAAACGATTCTTTATCCATGAAGCTGAATCTGGTTGCTGAGCCCAGGAAACAGTTAAAATAGCCGTCATTCCAAAAATGAATAAGCCAAAAAATATAAAACAATTTAAAAAATATTTTTTCATATCCGTATCCTTAAGGAGAGTTAAAAAATACCAATAGAACTAAGCTTATCTTATCACAATAATTTGTTATTAAGGAGATGATAATTGAAAAATAAGGTTACAGGCGGGGAATGTCTGACTGCGGCATTAACTGAATATTCAAAACAACCGGAAAAAGCCCTTGGATATCCAATAGATCGGGATTTTGGAAATTGATGGGAAGCGGCATGCCCTGCCCATCGCGTTTGATCTGCATGTTAAGCTGTGCCGCATCGAAGTTGATACCTCCATTTGTTTTTGAAATCATGGCATTATCAGTCTTATCTGCGAACTTTAGATTTTTTTGTTCTGGATTTGAAATATCCCACATCTCCTTTTGTTCGGTAGTCATGTATCCTTTTGCCTTTTCATAAGCTTGATCCACATTGAAAATATAGAGTTTTGGGTAATAAGTTGTGTAATGTATTAAAAGCTTTTTAACATCTGCTTCAGGAGTTTTTAAAAATAAATTCGTGGGGATAGGATTACCATTTTTATCAATAATAAAATATCGAGATGTTACTAATAAGCCCATGGCGCTGTACGGATCTATCCAACCAGGTGGATGCACGGGAGGGGTCACTACGAATGTATTGGCAGATCGTAGATTACGATCTGCCTCTTGGAATTTTCCGATCGTTTTAGCAAAAATATTGTATATTTCAACAGCTCGTAGTGGTTCAAATGATGTTTTTAAACCTTCTACAACAAATCCCTCGGATGCAAATAATTTTCTAGAGGTGGCATAATGGTCTTTCTTATTAATATGATTTGCTTTAAGGCCAATATAAATAAAGCCTCCCTTAGACAACTTCGATAACTCTACTGTTGTAAGTGTTGAAATTGTTGAAATTTTTGAAATTGGAATGGAGGTAATATCAAACGTCAGGGAGGCAGTCAAATATGCAACAGCGAAATTAGTATAATGATCCGACAAATACTGGCGTAAAGTATTCTTTATCGTTGCAAGATCATCGGTAAACCAAGCTGGCTGAATTACGTAATTAGAATTGATATACCCGGTACGTATCAATGGCACAATGATAACCCTATCCATAGGTTTTAAATTATTCGGGTCAATAGTTATTGGTTGAATGATAGGTGATGTAGATGCGGACACAGATACCTTTACACTTGTTTTTTTAGCGGCACTACTATCTGTTGGCGTAATATTGCCTATTGTATAGCCTCCTTTGCCTTGCAGCATAGCAGTCTTACTAAGATCTATTTTGGGTAATTCCAAAAGAACATTTTGAGCATGGGTGACAGTCGCGGTCGCAGATAAAACCATAAGGCCTGAAACTAAATTGAGCAATCCCCTTGCTGTACTCTTAAAAACAGTTTTAAGGCTTACCACCTGAGCAGTATCAGCATTGAATTGGGCGCGCTCCGAGAAAGTTGTAGATTTATTCAGGTCTTCTGCATTTTTAAACGTCTTTTCTATACTAGCCATAGCCCCATTGGTATAACCGCCGGAGAAATACTTACGTGGAACTGTTTGCTGGGTCAAAGGATCGATATCTTCTTTAATATAATTAAAGACGCCTTTCTTATAGGCCTTTAAATATTGTTGATAAATATTTTCAACAACTTTTTTATCCTGAAGATTGATCCCTCCCATTTTTTTTGTGTTCCCATAAACCCTGGTCAAAATAGATTGTTTAAGTTCTTGTTTATACCAGGTCGCCAGGACCATGGCATTATACATTTGACGAAGTGTCGCAAAATTCTTACCTTCATTGACCTCTTTTTTGAGTATAGGAACAATGATATT
>Ga0206909_1172_pt1 | contig 11582 bp, 10 predicted proteins | sample Alteio_BWOrgHeat_76_FD_152943 | JGI IMG/M metagenome (GOLD analysis project Ga0206909, IMG submission 152943) | Enriched cells from forest soil in Barre Woods Harvard Forest LTER site, Petersham, Massachusetts, United States -... | ecosystem: Environmental > Terrestrial > Soil > Temperate forest >...
TGACCGAACCGGAACCTTTATTTTCAATTGAAATGGTTACGCCCTCAAGCGGTTCCGATTCTTCGGCTGTAATAACGGAGCCGTTTATAGTCAGGTTGGTTTGCCCATTGGCGGCGCCGGCGCTAAACAATAAAAGGCAAATAAAAAACAGTAGATATTTTTGATAAGATTTTTTTTTAGGCATAATGGTTGATAAACGAACTTTGAATTAAATTAGTATTTAAAGAGCGTTTTTCCGATGATTATTGTCGCAGGATCATACATCGCGGCGGGCTTAAGCGCTAATAGTTTATGGAATTTTTACAAATTTTATTTTCCGGGCATCATTCATCGACACCTCGCAATAGAACCCCCCTTTCTTCCCGCTTCTTTTAAACAGGATGTTCGCCGGTACGGGCGACATATCCGAATCTAAATTTAAAGTAAGATCAAAGGCATTTTTATAAGCAGGCTGTAATACAACGTCTTTCAGGTAATTTTGATCGAGCATCAACTTACCGTCCTTAAATATGATCTTGAAACTGCTTTCCGTTTCCTTCGAATAAAACGTCCCGGTGAACGCTTTTAAGTAATTGGCGTTTATTTCCGCTGGGCTTTCTTTGGTAAATGGGGTAATCACTTTCTCCGCCGTCGTGTAAGTGAATCCGCCTGCGCCATTAAACGCCAACGCAGACTCAAGATACCTGAAGTGTATTTCGTCCAGCGGAATTAAGGGGGCATCGTTCAGCCAAAGGGTATCATGTTTCAGCGTGATATTTACGCCGTGGTTAGTTGAACCATTGCGGTACCATCCGGTATGTTTTTTTGTTTTGGCCGGAGATAAGATTATCCCAACCGGTACCTTTGCTAACATTTCAGGCGGTGCGTTTTTAATAAATAGATTATCGATCGCCGTTATCCCAACATATAAACTGTCCTTAAATTCGGTAGTATTACTTAGCCATGCTACAGAAAGCTTTAAGGCTGGCAAGCTTTCCACCGCACCAACATATCCGGCCGTTTGCCCGGTATGCGAAATGATATCATATCCTCTAAATTTGCCAATAAATAAGCCTGCCGCGTAATAGGTGTCGGCCCCGCCGGGTAATGGATCGAGCGCTAATTGTTTTGCCAGCAAACCGGGGCTTCCGAGCTTGTTATCGAGAAAAAAGTTGGTCCATTTTAGCAGGTCTTCAGCTGTGGTTAGCAGTGCGCCGGGACCATACACATTTTCGTTGGGCATATTGATCTGGTAAACTCCATTCTTTTTAATGTAGGCTATGCCCCGATTTGGGACTATTTTTTTAAAGTCGTCCCGCCAGCTGGTATGCGTCATCCCGGCAGGTTTAAATAGGTACTTTTCTGTAAATTCAGGCAGTTTCATTCCGCTAACCCTTTCAATAATAAAAGTCAGCAATAAATAATTCGAGTTGCTATAGATGTATTCAGCGCCCGGTAGGTTGTTCAATTGCTGTTGCCGGCAAAGCAAGTGCAGTACATCTGCATTAGTGTATGCTTTAGTGGTACGGGGCCAGCCGGTGATGGCCTCCAGGTTGCTCCATTCACGAATGCCGCTGGTATGGTGCAAAAGATTTTTTAGGGTGATGATATTCCCATAATTTGGCAACTCGGGTATGTACTTGTGCACATCATCGTTTAATGAAAGCTTGCCTTGTTGTTCCAGCAATAATATGGCGGCGGCCGTAAATTGTTTGGTGATCGATCCCGCTTCGGTAACTGTTTCGGTGGTGTAAGGCACATGGCGTTCAAGATCAGCTAAACCCCAGGCTTTTGAAAAAACGAGTTTGCCGTTCCTGCTGACGGCCAGCTGGCAACCCGGATTGTCGGGCTGATAGCGGTCGAATAAATGGGTGATGGTGTTGACGGTATCCTGCCAGCTTTGTGCCGAAGCGGGCTGAAAGACGGCGATAAAAAGGAGAAATAGAAGGAAGGGCTTCATTGTTTAAAGATTGTGAAAAGTTTTATACGGTGCCCGATCATTTATTAATATTTGAAAATGATGTTGTGATCACAAATTTCGGCAGGTACTTTATCAGGATGTTTTTTATTATACGCTTTATCTTGTTTATTTTTAGTTGCGTTTTGCAGCTAAACCCGACCAATTGTAATACATGTCAAAAAAATTGAATTAATAATCAAGAGGTCAGAAATGAATGTGACGAATATACTGGGTGGAATAGCTCTAATTCTTTTTGGGATCTGGCTTACGATAAGGAAGGTAAGAACTTTTGTGAGGGGACAACAAGGCGATCTTGGATATGACGCCGGAGGGCTGGTGTTCGGCATTGGATGTATTGCTTGCGGGATTATTTTGATTGCTAAACAATAATCATAGCGATTAAATTCAATCAGCCACTTACGATACTGGTTTTAGTTTTAGGCTTGATCTGGTGTGACGAATTTCTCTAAAACCTTTCAAGTAATAGTCTTACTTTGTTTGTAATGTCCTTCCTTTTCGCCTATCTGTAAATTTCCTTTCGGTTGCCGATGTCGATAACCATGATCTGCAAAAGATGATCGGATATGTTGTAAATGATGCGGTAGTCGCCAACCCTTATCCGCCAGCTTTCGCGGCCTGTTAACTTTTTGCAGCCAGGCGGCCGCGGGTTTTTTTCGAGCAATAGAATTTTTTCGCTGATAGCCTCAAAATACGGACTGCTGATTTTTGCCAGTTGCTTTTGTGCAGATCGTTCAATCTGTACGGTGTAGTTCATTTGACGAGGCCGTTTTTGATTTCATCCAGGGCCTGCCGGAATGGGACGAACTCTTTATCCTTACGGCTTTCAAAGGCATCGGCAGCTTTAATATCTTCCAGTTCCTCAAGCTCATCCAAAATACTTTGAAATTCGGCAACGGTAAGAAAAACGCCAAGCGGTTCATCATGTTCGCCTTTCACATACTGCGGGTGTAAGTTCAATGGTTGCATACACAAATTTAAAAAATTAAATTAAGGTATACCGTTTTTTAAAATATACAACTAATTAATTTTTCCGTTGTATATTATCCACATGGTTACAAAGGGGCAGCAAGTCATCAGGGAATGGTACCTGGAGAAAAACTGGGAGCAGTTTGCTTTTCAGCAGGAGATGGAGGATGCCTATTTAGGCGGCTTTTCCGGCTTGCTGAATGCCCCTACCGGCAGCGGTAAAACCTTTGCGCTGTTTTTGCCTTTTTTGGCTGATTTTATCAATAAACATCCTGATAACTATAAAACCCAAACCAATAACGGTTTGTTGATGCTTTGGATAACGCCGCTTCGGGCATTGACCAACGACATCCGCAAAGCGATGCAGGAAGTATGCGACGAGATCGGCCTCCCCTGGCGGATCATGACCCGCACCGGCGACACTTCTGCAGCCGAAAAACAGGCACTGAAAAGAAAATTACCCGAAGTATTGCTCACCACCCCCGAAAGCCTGCACCTGATGCTGGCGCAAAAAGAATACCCCAAACTATTCCAAGGCCTGCAGGCAGTGGTGATTGACGAATGGCACGAATTGCTGGGGACCAAACGGGGGGTGCAGGTTGAGTTGGGGGTTTCTAAGTTAAAAGTCTTGAGTCCTGAGTCTAAAGTCCAAATTCAGAAAATAGAAAACCAATCAAACTCAAGACTCAGGACTCAAGACTTAGGACTCAAAATCTGGGGTATCAGCGCGACTATCGGCAACCTGGAAGAAGCGGCTGAAGTACTGTTAGGGAATGATTTCCCGCAGGAAAAAGTAAAAATGGTTAGGGCCAATATTGAGAAAAATTTGCTGATCAAATCCATCATCCCCGAGAATATCGAAAGTTACTCCTGGTCGGGGCATATTGGATTAAAGCTGTTGCCGCAGGTAATGGAACTGGTGGCCAAAAGCGTAACCACGCTGATATTTACCAACACCCGGTCACAGTCGGAGATCTGGTACCATGCCATTTTGGATAATTACCCGGAGTATGCCGGGATAATGGCCATGCACCATGGCTCGCTGGATAACGAACTGCGTAATTGGGTGGAGCAGGCCCTGCATGCCGAAGCTTTGAAAGTAGTGGTTTGTACCTCCAGTCTCGATCTGGGTGTTGATTTTCGGCCGGTAGATACCGTGATCCAGGTGGGCAGCCCGAAAGGTGTGGCCCGTTTTATGCAGCGGGCAGGCCGCAGCGGGCACGCGCCGGGTGCTATCTCCAAAGCTTATTTTGTGCCGACACACTCGCTTGAACTATTGGAAGGTGCGGCCCTGAAAGATGCCATCAAAAGAAAAATATTTGAAAGCCGCGACCCGATGTTGCTCACCATGGATGTGCTGATCCAGTATATGGTGACGCTGGCGGTATCAGACGGGTTTTATGCGGATGAATTGTTTAACGAAGTAAAAACAACCTTCGCCTTTGCCGATCTGAAACGCAGCGAGTTTAACCAGTTGCTGGATTTTATCACCACCGGCGGCAAAACACTGGCGCAGTATGATGAGTTTTTAAAAGTTGAAGTAGAGAATGGCTTGTTTAAAGTGAACAACCGCCGTGTGGCCATGCGGCATAGGCTGAGCATCGGCACCATTACCAGCGAACTCAGCATCCGGGTAAAATTGATGCATGGCGGTAGCTTGGGTACCATTGAAGAATCTTTCATTTCGAAATTAAAACCGGGCAATACCTTTTGGTTTGCCGGCCGCAGCCTGGAATTTATTCAGCTAAAAGAGATGACGGCCTTTGTACGAAAATCAAACGCCCGGAAAGGAATGATCCCCAGCTGGAACGGCGGGCGCATGCCGTTATCATCCCAACTGGCCGCAGTTTTCAGGGATAAGCTGGATGAGGTGGCATTGGGCACGGCCCATGACGAGGAAGTTATCGCCTTGCAACCCCTGTTCAACCTGCAATCCGAACTTTCCCATTTGCCGCAAAGCCACGAGTTTTTGATCGAGTCCTTTCATTCTAACGAAGGGCATCATTTGCTTTTTTACCCCTTTGAAGGAAGGCTGGTACACGAGGGCATGGCGTCGCTACTGGCTTACCGCATCAGCAAAATAAAACCCGCCAGTTTTTCTATCGCCATGAATGACTATGGTTTTGAATTGCTGACCGACGAAGATATCCCTATTGAACAAGCGCTGGAGGACGCCAGCTTTTTTTCGATAGACAATTTACTCGAAGATATACAACACAGTTTGAATGCTAACGAAATGGCCCGCCGGCGTTTCAGGGACATTGCCCATATCGGCGGGCTGGTGTTTACCGGGTACCCGGGTCAGCAGGTAAAAAACAAACACCTGCAGGCGTCTACCTCGCTGCTCTTTGAGGTATTTAATGAATATGAACCGGATAATTTACTGGTGCGCCAGGCTTATAACGAGGCGCTTGCTTTTCAGTTGGAGGAGTTCAGGCTAAGAATGGCGCTGCAGCGGATCGTCAGCCAAACCATCATCTTAAAAACAATTGAACGGCCTACGCCTTTTGCTTTCCCGATAATGGTTGACAGCCTGGGCCGGGAGCGCTTGACCACGGAACCGCTGGAGGAGCGTATTGCTAAAATGGCCAGAAGTTATGGAGCGGACGAGGTATTGCGGGATGAGCGGCCGAAAGTGAGAAAGACGGGCGTGACGAGAAAGAAAGGATATTAAATGGACACGAATCTTCACGAATGGGGTCGAATTATCACGAATTTAATTGACACGAATTACACGAATTGGAGTCCCGATAGCCTTGTTTTTCAGGCAAAATTTGCTTATATTTGATAGGCTTCCAAAAGCTTTCACATTTTCGTTTTTTTTTGCATCGAAAATTATTTACCTGTTTTTTAGTGTTTTCTTTGACGGCATTTTGCATTTATTTGATTAACAATATCTTAGGAAATAAACTATCAAATTTTGTTTGCGATGCTAAACACGTTTAGCCTTCGAAATGGTCCAAAAAAGTGGTATGCTAAACACGTTTAGCCTTCGGAATAGGGTAAAAAAGTGGTATGCTAAAAGTGTTTAGCCCTCGCGAATCAGGAGGGCTTAACGTTTTAGTGCAGCCTGTTTCCAGCATCTTTCGCCTTCACCCTTTACCTCAAGCAGAATTCACAGCACACTTTACCCGATTCACATTGCAAAAAATTATATATTAGGAACGGTTGATATTTGGTGATAGAAAATGAAAAGACATGAAAAAGATCGTCCTGCTTTTAATATCAATCATTGTTATCTCAAAGTCGACGCAAGCGCAAATTAATTGGGGGGCCTACTCGCAAAGCTACCCCTCGGGCGTAACCGATAAGGCCTCCAATATTGGAATCATCGCTGCAATACCCGAAATAAATAATTGTTTTTGGGAGTCGGATCCTAACGAACTACTTCGTGCAATATTGGCGAATGATAGTTCTTTTCAGCACAACAGGACAAAGGAATTTGTTGCCATTAATTCCTTTGATACAGCAAAGGCACAATTTTTCATTCACGGAGTAAATAAGATCAATGCGGGTAATTACGAATACAGGGTTACTAACGGAAAAAATAAAATCATAGTTCCCTGGAGCAGTATTACTCATTTTACCGATAAGACGTTAATAAAATTATCCGGAATGCCGCAAATGGCTTATTTGGGCGGTTACGCTGCAGCATTAGGAGACAAAATTATTGTTGACGTTAAAAAAGCGGGGGCTAATAATATTATATCGACGGCGGTGGTTGCCTGGGTGCCGATAAAGCCCGTTTTATCAGATATTTATTCAGCTAACGAGCTAAACATTTTTTTAAACAGGCTTTCCCGTCCCTGGTCAAACAAGTACAAAAGTCAATACCGGGTTAACCAAATAGACAAGGCGACCGGATTGCCCGCAAAATTTGTTACTGAAGCCATCGACAACAACCTGATATTTTATTTGTCGTCTGAAATTTACAACAAGGAACAATTAGAATATGAATTGATAAAAGACGGAGGGGTTTTTATCGCCTGGAAAACCAATGATTTTGACAATGACTTTGTGTGGCTAAAAAACCTAAAGCCCGGCGAATATTTGCTAAAAATGCGGTACACCGCCCAGCGGGAACATGTAACCGGCTATCCATTTAAAATTAAAACGCCCTGGTACGATTCTATCTGGTTTAAGATTGTTGCCGGTATTTTAAGCTGCGCTTCGCTTGGGTTTGTTTTATTTTTTATCCTGCATATCAAACAAAAACAAAAAGCCGAAGAAGAGCTAGCGAAAAAAACCAAAGTACAACTGGAGTTAAAGGCCATTTACGCTCAGCTTAACCCGCACTTTATTTTTAATGCCTTAAGTTCGATACAGGGTCTCATCAACAAACAGGACATCAAAGGCGCAAACAGCTACCTTTCGGATTTTGCCGGTTTGCTGCGCGAGTCGTTGAATAACAGTAACAAAGAACAGATCGCCCTAAACCAGGAAATAGCAGCTTTGGATACTTATTTAAAACTGGAGCAATTGCGTTTCGGGTTTAATTATGCGATAAGCGTTGCCGAAAATATAAATAGTTACGAAACTGAAATTCCTTCGCTATTATTGCAGCCGTTAATTGAAAATGCAGTAAAACACGGGATCTCTGCCCTACAGGAAAGGGGGAACGTTACTTTAATTTTTACAAGGGAACAAAACAATATGATCGTAACCATAAAAGATAATGGTAACGGCTTCAGGGAGAGCGAAAACAGCAACGGTTTCGGCTTAAAATTAACCCGCGACAGGATAAAGTTATTGAATGAATTCTCGAATGAGGAGATCATCCGGTTTGAAATAAAATCGGAAGTAGGGACAGGAACAGTTGCAACGCTAACATTTAAGAATTGGTTTTTATGAGTATTAATGCCGTTTTAATAGACGACGAAAAGAATAACCTGGATAACCTGCAGGAACTGTTAAGTACGTATTGTCCTAAAATCAGCATAGCGGGGACGGCACTGAATGCCGAAGATGGTAAAACCATCATCCTGCAGCAACAACCGGATATTGTTTTCCTGGACATACAAATGCCGGATAAAAATGGCTTTGATTTATTAAAGGAACTAAATAACTACGATTTCGAGGTGATATTTGTAACCGCCCATGATCAGTATGCCATCCAGGCCCTGCGCTTTGCAGCAGTTGATTACCTTTTAAAACCGATCAATATTAACGACTTGCAATCAGCGGTAGACAGAGCCATCAAAAAATGCAAACTAAAAGTGCAGAACCGGCAACTGGAGAACCTGATTCACCTGTTAACCAGCCAACAAAACAAAGAGGAACAGCGCATTGCACTAACCACGCTAAAGGAAACGCGTTTTATTAAAACCAGCGAGATCGTGCGCTGCGAATCATCTAACAATTATAGCACTTTCTTTTTGCAGGAAGGCGAATCGCTGCTGGTTTGCAAACCGATATACGAGTATGAAGAGATCCTGAAAGATTATGGCTTTATCCGCTGCCATCAATCGCACCTGGTAAATAAACGGTTCATCAAAAGCTGGAAGAAGGAGTATGGCGATTTTTTATTACTCTCTAACGGGAACGAGATCCCGGTGTCGCGCAATAAAAAGGATGGTGTGAAGAAGGCGTTGGAAGGGTAAAATCCCCACGCGTTCATTGCGAGGAACGAAGCAATCCCTGCACATGCAAATCATGAACCGGCGCGAAACGAATTACCTGTCAGCCGTACGCCGGAAACTCTGATGCATTTCGTTTCGTGAATATCCCACGTAGAGATTGCTTCGTTCCTCGCAATGAGCGACTTGTGTTTTTTACTTCTTCAACAGCGCGATGATCAGCCAAACAATCGAAACCGACTGTACCATCAGCATGCTGCCGAAGATTAAGTTGGCGCCGGGCCAATTCATAATATTAAACAATATGCCGACGAACGTTCCTGCAAAACTCGATAAAAATAAAACGAGGGGATACCGGTAGTTAAAAAGCATTGCGAAATTATTTAGCTCTTTTTTGCTTAAAATAAGCCCAGATAGCGGGCGATTTAACAATGAGTAACGCGATAGCGGCGCCGGCAATAAAGCTGCTCCACGATTCAACTTTGGGGTCGAAGTCCATTAAGCTGACAATGATCATTACGATGGCCAAAACGCCGACAAACATAAACAGGTATATGTTCTTCATTATAAGGAATCTTTTAAACTGTAAAGCTAATTAAAATACTAATTGCTGCCGCTTTTGTTATTTACTTCAGTCAGCATTTTCCAGGTAAGCAGGGATAGCAGTAGTAAAGCGGCAATTATGGCTATCCAGATAATGGATGTAGTATTAAGTTTACTATTTGGCTGTGCAGCGGCATGGAAAGCAGGATTCGCTGTAACTGCCAAATGTGTAATGTGCGGGATAAAATAGTGCATGCTGTCCGCAAAGGACTTCAAATCGTAGCTGGGCTCTTCAGCCGAAGGGTTGCCGGTCAACAAATAATACTGGCCCTTCTCCAGGTAGCTGATAACATATTCATCTGCCTGGTAAACCTGCGCTGTAACAACTGTTAAGGGCATATTGTCGCCGTTGTCGATCTTCAATAAGATCTGAGCGGTTTTAGCCGATAGTAACAGATCGGCAGGCGTTGCTGAAGTCAACTCGGTTTCGCTGATCAATTCAGGCTGCTTCCCGGTATCTGCATAAACCGAAACCCGGCGCTTATAAAATTTAGGTCCCGAAACATTTAAATGAATTTTATTGATCTCGTAATTATCATTCAGCTTAACGGATACATAGGATATTTTACCGCTGTCGTGCTGTATCACTTTTACCGGGAGGATGGGCACATAGGCACTTTCAAGCGAAGGGTTGGTATAAATCCCTGCCGCCAGCAAATTGATGAGTGTTTTTTCGCGCTGTTTTGCCGAGATCTTAAAATAGCGGTAATTGCTTGCAGGGAAATCAAAATCAATTTGGGATTGTCCATTATCACCCGGATCGGGTTGCCCGGGTGCGATCTCATCCGTTATAGCAAACCAATCGTGCAGGTCGTCGCCGCCCAGGATATTTATTATAAAAGAAACGTTGGTGTTTTTCAGTTTCAGCCACATCCGCCGTAACGGCTGCGTAGCCTTATTCTCAATAATGAGGGTGGTTTCGCTGTCGGCCTTCACCGCTCTTTCAACTATCGGAAACGACACAAATTGTTGCTTGGGTTTGACAGGTACGTCTGACGAATTCACATAAGGAATGTTCTGGCCTTTTGCGTTTTGGATCCGGAGGTCGCGCAGGTTAGCTTCGCTTTTTGCCACGAAGGCGGGTTGCAGGCTTATTTTATAAAACCCCGGCGAATCGATTTTTTGTACGGCTGCCCGATATTTCTGTGCGTTTGCTAAACTCACCGAAAAAAAGAAGGCAGCCAGCAGCAGTGCTATCTTATTCTTTTTTCTTCGCCTCATCGTGAACAATAATTTTTTTAACCTTTTGGTACATAAACGAAATGATGAGCAGCAATACGCCCAGGCAAAAGAAAGCCGCTATTTTACCGGCAACCGGGATATTGTTGATATCGAAGATAAACAATTTAAGCAGCGTGACGGAAAACAACGTGAGCGAAATAATGCGCAGGTTGCGTTGTTTATTGTGCATGCCCAGCCACATCAAAGTAAAGGACAATACACCCCATAAAACGGGCAGGGCAGTTTTTATATAGACGGTTTGGATAATATCCACGCTGTTTTTTGGCGAGTAAAACAACACTTCGCTCAACAGGCAGATCTCCAAACTTAAAAACGCAACAATGCCAACGGTAAGCAGCCAGGCGCTGGTGTTTTTTGCGGCCTCGTTAAAGTTGGTTTGGCAAAGCCGGATGGTTTGGTAAAACGCCAGACCGATGAACACATCGCTGATCCAATGCACGTTAAAATGCGCGGTGCTGATTTTCTTTAGGTCGAGCATGTCCTGCAACTGGCTGAAGAAAACAGGCGCCAGGAACAGGTAAAGGGTAGCTGTACAGGCAAACAGTGTTAAAAATAATTCCCATCGGTCGCCCGCGCCGTTAATCCTTGTGGAGATAAAATGGAACAGGTAAACAAATACCGGAACGTAAAGCGCCAGGTACAAAATATTGATACTGGAATTTGGATAGAAATACGAAAACTGGTGATTTACTTCAAACATTCCGGCTGCAAACAGCAGGATAACGGCAACGATGCGGAACATGTATTTATTGACAGACAAACTGTACAACCCGGGCTGCGGGTCCTTTTTTACCAATAGATAAAGCAGGTACGAGCTCACGGCTACGACGATGGTAGTGATAAAACCCTTATTGGCAATGATGGGAAGGTGCACTTCTGAGTGAATATAAACATTGGAAATATCCATCAACAGGCTAAAGAGCATAGCAACGAATATGACGATGGATGTCAGTTTCATCAACTGGATATTCGATTTCAGATACAGCCAGTACAGTAACACCGTTTCCGAAGCCCAGAAAAGCGTGATATTATGACCATGCAACTGGATAGGCGCGGTTAACGAAATAAAGGTTAACGTAATACCGATCAGCAGGTAAAGTACATTTGGGTCGACGGTTTTTTTGCGGAATAAAATATAAGAGAGTACCAGGTTTATTAAGCCCAGAGCAGCACTGAATAATCCGCGGTATTGCTGAAGGCCCATTTCGGTTAATAAATACAAACCGGCAGCAAAA
>Ga0206909_1173_pt1 | contig 11484 bp, 7 predicted proteins | sample Alteio_BWOrgHeat_76_FD_152943 | JGI IMG/M metagenome (GOLD analysis project Ga0206909, IMG submission 152943) | Enriched cells from forest soil in Barre Woods Harvard Forest LTER site, Petersham, Massachusetts, United States -... | ecosystem: Environmental > Terrestrial > Soil > Temperate forest > O...
TTTTGGCTTTGTATAAGCGTTTGTTGTAATAATTTAATTTTTTCTTCGCTTTCGCCTTGAATATCAGTAATGCGTTGTTCTGCCTTGGCGTTTAACCTTTCCCAGAGTCCTGTCACTAACGCTAACAATTCTTGCGGTAAATTTCCTTCGCCATTTGATTGTTCTGCTCTCCAAGTTTTCAAATGCTGTGCGACCGTTGACTTGCTGCCAGTACCGAGGAGCTCGCGAATAGCATCTACCGTCGGTGTTTTGCCGCGACCTTGAAGTAAACGTGCTTTTTCTTCCACATCTGCAAAATTAATGCCGATACGCCCCATAAAAATTGCCCCTTGGATTTTTTAGGTATAAATTACGTAGCCTGTAATATAAAGCTTTTTGTGAATTTATATAAGCCATATAATTCAAAAAATAATGTTCTATAACCGCGCTTATCCGTCATAATCAAAAAATGTCCATATCACCTTATCGTAACAACTGATAAATACCCCATTTCGTATGGTTTTTCATTAGGAGAAAAGTCACATGCAAATTGAAAAAAACAATCAAGTTTTAACTGCTCAAGAGGAGCAAAATAAAGTTATTGCCCCTCAACCCATTTCTATTCATGCTTATATTCAAGCGGCAAGCAGTCAAAATACGCGCATAGCTTATCAAGCGGATATTCGTCATTTCATCGTATGGGGCGGTTTATTGCCAGCCACGCCAGATATTTTGCTGCGCTATTTGCAAGAAAACGCCTCTGCTTTGAATCCGCGCACTTTAAAACGACGATTGGTCGCGCTCAAACGTTGGCATACATCCCAAGGTCTTTCTGACCCAACATCTCATCCTTTGGTCAGAAAAACTTTAAGCGGTATCCTTTATATCCATGGCAAACCGCCAGAAAAAGCGCTGCCTTTTTCAGCTGAGCAATTGATGCTTTTAACTCATTACTTACAATCGTCTGGTGAATTATCCGATTGGCGAAATAACGCATTACTTCAGATTGGTTTCTTTGGTGCATTTCGACGCAGCGAATTGGTGGCGATGCTCTGGGAGCACATTACATTTGTTTCACAAGACATTGAGATTGTTATACCGCGTTCAAAAACAGATCAACAAGGACAAGGCAGCACCTGTGCTATTCCTTATGGGAATTCGCTCCTATGTCCTGTGACTGCTTTAAATATTTGGAAAGAAAAATCAGGCATTTCATCTGGCTTTGTATTTAGACGTATTTTAAAGGGGAACAAAATTACTTCTAGCGGTATTTCATCTAACAGCGTCAGCAGAATTATTAAATCGCTTGCTATCGCCTGTCAGTTACCACAAGCAGAACAATACAGCGGACACAGCCTGCGTCGCGGTTTTGCAACTACGGCAAGCCAAAAAGGCGCGTCTTTTAGCGCCATCATGCGCCAAGGTCGATGGCGGCATGAAAACACTGTACATGGCTATATTGAAGAAGGACAACGTTTTGATGCCAATGCTGCAGGGTCTATTTTGGACGATATTAAACCTTCAATTATTTTAACGGAGACATCGAGTGAATGATGCAGATATAAAATGACAGCGATTGAACGTACTGCTTATCCAACATTTCAATCTCGCCCATCACATCAAAAAGAATTAGATGATTTTTATACGCCAACACAGGATGAGATTCTATTTATACAGAAAAAATTACGGAGAAACTTGAATGAAAGAAACTCCTCATTAAGCTACGAAAAACACTGTTTTAATGCGATGGTGCTTTTAAAGTGCTTTCAGCGCTTAGGGTATTTTCCAGATTTGCGCACTGTCCCAGAAAATATCATTGCGCATATTCGACAGCATCTGAAAATCAAAGATACCGTTCATATTGGTTATAAATTTTCACAAGTGCTTTATCGACATCAAGCTATGATTAGAGTCTATTTGAATGTAAAATCTTATTCAGCTGAAGGAAAAAAAATTGCAGAAAAAATAACAACGGAGTCATCAAAAATACACAATTATCCAGCAGATATTATCAATCAGGTTTTAGAAGAATTATCAAAAAATAAATATGAACTGCCTGCTTATAGCCAAATTGAAAGGCTAGTGAAAAAAATGCGCCATCGCGCCAATCAAAATATCTTTAATCGTGTTTATCGCGTGCTCCCCAATAAAACAAAAAGTAAATTTGATAATCTGACTAAAACTGCGACCCGCACAGACTATAACAAACTCAAAGAATTACCAAAAAGTACAACTGTCAGTCATTTTAAAGAGCTCATCATCCAGCATGATTGGTTACATTCATTTGGACTAATGACTAAGTATATCAAAGATATCACTCAAATTAAATTAAAACATTTTTCTGGAGAAGCTAAATCATTAGATGCTAGCGATATCCGCGAAATTTCAAAAGCAAAGCGCTATACATTAATAGCTTGCCTTATTGATAAATTGCAAAAACAAGCAAAAGACGACTTGGTTATTATGCTTATAAAAAACATGAAGAGAATAGAAGGAAAAGCAAAAGAAAAATTGAATCAATTGCGCGAAGAACTTAAAGAAAAAACGCATACATTGATTTTTTTGTTAAATGATATTGTTACTGTAATCGGCAATAGAATAACGCCTAAAACCATAAAATTAGTGAAAGAAAAATTGTCTGAAGGTGGCGGACGAGAAAGTATTTTATCGGATTGTGAACAAGCGATTGCTTGTCATACTGATAATTATCTCCCTTTGATGTGGCGATCATTTCGTAGTTCACGGAAAGTATTATTTGATTTGCTGCGTACCTTAGATATAAAATCTAGCACTCAAAATGACTCTCTGATTAAGGCAAAAGAATTTTTGCTGACACATTCAGAATCAAAAAATGATTTGTTGCCTGGAAATATCGACATTAGTTTTGCACCAAAACAATGGCAAAAATTAATCAGACAAAAGAAAGGAAAAACTATTTGGTTTATACGCCGCTACTTAGAGCCTTGTATTTTTATGTGCTTGGCGAATGAATTAAAAGCAACTGATCTTTATGTGGAAGGGTCAGATACTTATACTGATTTTCGCGAAAAATTATTACCATGGAGTAAATGCTTGCCCATGGTTCCAGATTATTGTAAAAATTTGAATATTGCCCCAGATGGAAAAACAGCTGTTTCTCAATTGCGCCAACAATTAACCGATAAATCGAATAAAATTGATAAAGAATATCCTGAAATAAAAGAGCTGGTCATTGATGAAAAAGGTGTCCCCAAGTTAAAAAAACGAGAGAAAAAAGCAGAAGATAAAATTGATCTTGCATTTGAAGCCATCATCAAATCCAGGATGCCGAAAAGAGAATTGATTGATATCTTAGTGAATGTTAGTCACCACACAGAATGGGCATCTGTATTTGGCCCCATTTCTGGCTGTGAACCAAAAATTGCTAATCCAATTGAACGCTATATTTTGACAACGTTTTCTTATGGAACAGGGATGGGGCCAAAACAAACGGCGCAACACATGCAAGATATATCTATATCAGCTCACATGTTGTCTTGGGCAAATCAAAGACACGTAACGTCTGATATGCAAAATAAAGCCCTTGTCAAAATAATAAATTTATATAATTTATTTCCTCTTCCAAAAAATTGGGGGACAGGAAAAGCGTCTATAGGTGATGGAACAATGCGAAAAATATATCAAGAAAATCTCATTGCAGAATACCATATTCGATATGGAGGCACAGGCGGCATTGCATATCATCATGTCGCGGACAATTATATTGCATTGTTTTCAACATTGAAGGAGCACAGGATGTGCGACGACCCCCGCATAGCCAGAGCAGCCGGAGGTTTTGTCGAAGACAAAATCTAAGGCATTGCGACCTGGCGTAGAGTCATTTGAGAGACTGTCCGAGTGCGCTTCAGTGCACGAGGGTAGGCGACGAGGACGAATGCGGGCTTGCCGGAAGGCATACTTGTCGCGTCAGGCGAGTGCTGTTCGGGGACAGGATGGCCGAACAGCATCACGAGCCTAGCGACACGCTTGTATTCCATGCGGAGTATGGGAAGCAGTTGAAATACTTGAAGGATTACTAAAAAATGAGTCTGACATACAACCAAAAATAGTGCACGCAGATACCCAAGGTCAATCTACAGTTGTGTTTGCAATCGCCTATTTGCTAGGAATAACACTAATGCCAAGAATACGAAATTGGAAAGATGTGAAATTTTATCGTCCTCATAAAAAATCAAAATACAAACATATTGACAGCTTATTTAAAGATACTGTTGACTGGCAATTAATTGAGACGCATTGGCAGGATATGCTACAAATTGTGCTTTCAATCAAGGCTGGAAAAATATCATCATCATTGTTATTACGTAAATTTGGAAGCTACAGCAAACAAAACAAATTATGTTTAGCATTAAGAGAACTTGGGTATATTATCAGGACATTATTCCTTTTAGATTATATAAGCGATATTGACTTGCGCGAAGAAATTACAGCCCAAACCAATAAAGTTGAGTCATACAACGGGTTTAGCGCATGGATATCATTTGGAAACCCTTATACAATCGTTGCAAGTAATGACCCGGAGGAACACGAGAAAGCCATTAAATACACTGACATTATAGCGAATTCCATAATGTTTCAAAATGTAATAGATCAATCCAATATCATAGTGGAATTGAAGGAAGAAGGATATCCTATCGCAAAGAAAAGCTTAGCTCGTGGAAGCCCCTATCTAACAGACCACATTAATAGATTTGGAAAATATGTGGTGAATATGCAGATTGAACCAATTGATATTAAGCGGGCTATGAAATTACCGATATAAGGGAAAATTCCTTGTGTTGCAAAATTACACGTATCCCGGCTTGATGCGAGATGGGATTAAGTCTTTACAGTCAGGCGGGCATCGCACAGGCCAATGCTGATATATCAGGACTTGCCGGATATCTTTCTCTGAGCATTCCGCTCTTTGCGTGGGGCGTTATCAAAGGCATGTCATCTGTATTTTCTCAAGCCGCGCAATATATTGCAGGCGTTACACAGGGCGCTGCTACAAGTGCCGCAGGCGAAGCAGCTTCAGGCAATTACAGTATGGGCAATCTCAATTACAACAACCAATCAAGTTTTAATACCAGCGCAAATCATTTTGATACAAGCGGTCGGGTTTCTGGCGGGATGTACACCACACAGATGTCTGGCGGTTCCACACTTAGCATGACGCCAGACGGCTCTGTGGTCATGAACAATCAAGGCGCTATCTCTAATCTTGGCACGACAGTGCATCTTGCACAATCCATACGCGCAGCTTATACCAGACAAGCGGAAGTCGCTGAAACCGCTGGATACAATCAATTGAAAGCCTCGTCGAATTCGATGGGAAATGCCATACGCAATATATATGAACTAGGAAATCATTCAAACATATCAACATCAAGTGGGGAAAGCTGGTCAAACAGCACTAATGCAGGAGTGAGCAATGCCATTAATAATATTCACAAAATGACAGATCAATTCGCGCACAGTCACAACATTTCAGTTGGAGAAGCGGCCGCTGTTCTTGGCACGACTTATACAGAAGGTCATGTTGGAGCCGACATTGGTGTCAATGTGCTTGGATCTCAAGTTAAAGCTGGAGTATCAGCGGGTAATAAACAATCTGCAACAAATACCTCATCTGTTGAAAATAAAGCCCTATATACGGACGCGCAAAATTTCGCTAATGAAAATGGATTTGCGCATAACGTGGATATTGTTCAACGCGCCGTTCATGAAAATAGTTTGCGTTCTTCGGATGATACAGGCAATCGCCTTATTGAAAATATGGGTGCATCACTTGATCAGGCAGCATCTTCAAGAAATGAAGCCTCAAGCAGCTTCCAACAGGCACAAAGCTACCGCGAATCTGCAACATTAACAGAAGAAAACGCAGCGAATATTAACAGTAACGCAAGTCAGGTAGTTATGGAATCCCTCAGAAAACAAGGCATGAGCCCTTCACAAATAGAAGACATGATGGTCAACCACCCTGATGTTGCTGAGTCCAAGGCCTCAGAAGCGATTCAAGCGTATACGGAAAACTTTGAGCAAGGCTGGAGTCATGGATTGAGTGATTCCGTGGGTGATATCAAACAAGATGCCAATCAAGATGATGCGCAAGTCAAAACTCAAGAAGAGATTAAATCTGAATATGCCACTGAACACAATAAAGTTGAAAAGCAGGCGGCATTAAAGGGTTTGATAAACCAGCATTTAATTAATGAATCCGCCAAAACAGAGGCACAGCAAAGAATCAATGAATCTTCAGAAAAAGTCTGGGATAAAAACCGCCAGATTAGAGAATCAGGAAACGCGTTATACGGCAAAACAAAAAAAGAAGAATCGCGCGATCGTACCAGTATGTCGGGTACAGAGTTGATGTTAGGGATAGATACCAAAGATGATTAAAAATACAAAAAATCAAGCTGCTTTTTTATGGGAATCCACAAAATTGATTTTCAACTCTTTACCGATGGCGTGTGCGTATTTCATCAGCGTAACAACCGAAGGAGAGTGTAAGTTTTTGTTTAGAGTCATTCCTTCCAGACGTGAAATTGCAGGGGGTTTAGTGCCCATTTTTATGGCAACTTCTTCCTGTGTAATATGGGCTTTTTCGCGAGCTTTTTTCATTTTGGCAGAAAGTTCAAGCTGTAAAGCAAAAGCTTCATATATTGCTTTTGCTTCAGGGTCAGCCATAACTTTTGCTCTAAGCTCGTCATTCAGTTTTTTTGATTGCTTAACTGTCAACATGGTCTTTTATCTCTTTCAAACGTTTAAATGCAATATCCAATTCATGTTTAGGGGTTTTTTGCGTCTTTTTGTTAAAAGAATGCAGCATAACAATTTTCTTATTTTTAACAGTGCAATAAAACACTCTTGCAATATTACCGTCATCCTGAAGTCTTATTTCAAAAAGTCCTTTTCCCATTGGGCGCGTATGGGGCAGACCAATATTAGGGCCAATAACCACCATGCGATCAATCACAGCCACATATTTTGCATGGATGCCTTTCGACAAACATGCGATTTCTTCATGTGCTTTACTGCTGTAGTAAACAATCGACCATTCCATATTTTGAATAATAACATATTTGTTACAAATGTCAAGTTAATCGGAATTTAATTCTATGTCAACCAACAAACATATAGAGCAGACCATCAACAAAAAAAGTGACCAAAAAGATAAGTTTGATAATTTCAAACAGATCATCAGAGGCGGCCAGGTATTTTTACACAACCTTAGAATGATCGGGCAGGTTTTAAATAAAGTCATGCTTTGGACTTTGCCTATTTCGCTATTGTTTAGCATCGTATGGTTTTTAGAAACTACAGAAAAGTATGACCGTTATCTTGGCTATCAATATGTCACAGCAGAAATCAACTCGCTTTTATTTGACGATTCACATCAACAAAAGATTATTGATCCAGAGGGAAACACGATTGAAGGCACGGCAAAACAGATTATTTACTCAGGTGCTGTCAGTGCTTCATTAACAAAGCTTATAAGCCATATTGAAAGAAGCCTTGCCATAGGACTTGTTTTCTATCTGTTGAATATTTTTATTGTTCTGTGGTGGCTTAAAAGACAAGGTGAAGAAAATTCAAAGTCCAGATATATCAAAGGTGATTATCTTTCCAACATCAAAGAAATACAAAAAATGCTTAAAGAAAAAAAATTGCTATCAGACCGCATCATCGGTACTGAAAAATTACCGCTGCCAGCTTATTCAGAAATGCAGCACTATCTTTTTCATGACACAACAGGGTCAGGCAAATCTACCAGCATTAAAGAATTTTTGGATTTTATTAGAACCAGAGGAGAGCGGGCCATTGTTTACTGCAAGGGCGGCAGCTTTGTAAAACAATTTTTTATTCCAAATAACGACATTTTATTAAACCCCTTGGATAAGCGAGGCGAAGATTGGAATATGTGGGGAGAGTGCAGAGACAAGACAGACTTTGAAAATCTTGCTGCTGCCATGATACCGCTGGCAGCTTCTGGTCAGGATCCATTCTGGAACAATGCAGCCAGAACAATATTTGCAGCAAGCGCCTATCGGATGCAAAGAAAAATACAGGAAGATAAAAAAGATGAAAAGAATAATGAAGATTCGCAAAACAACAAAAAAGAAGAAATGCCAAAAGTGCTATCACTATTGCGTTACCTGCTGACGGCAGACATTCAGGAGCTTCAAGATTTATTAAAAGGCACGGAAGCTGAAACGTTGATGTCTGAAAAAACAGAAAAAACTGCGATTTCTATTAAATCCATATTAGCGACTTACCTTAAAAGCCTATGTTACATTAAAGACGGCAATAATCCATTTTCTATCAGAAACTGGGTACGAAATGATGATACAGACGATAATCATAAATGGCTTTTCATCAGTTCATTAGGTGATAAGCACGAATCTTTAAAACCATTAATAACAGCATGGCTTGATATTGCTGTTAATGCTTTACTTAGCCTTCCTGAGGATCCTAATCGTCGCATCTGGGTGATACTGGATGAATTGACCAGCCTGCAACAATTACCATATTTATCAGCTGCACTATCAGAATCTAGAAAATTTGGCGGTTGCATGATTATTGGTATTCAAAGCTATGCACAACTTGCCAAACTCTATGGCAGTGATGGCGCGCGTGAAATATCTTCTTTATTAAACACTCGATTTATGTTCCGCGTTCCAGACCCCGATATTGCCGCATGGTCATCAAAGAACCTTGGAGAAATTACCATAGAAGAAGTCAGAGAGGGCATTTCTTACGGAGCAAATACCATGCGCGACGGCGTTTCTGTTAATCGTGTTGAAAAAGAAAGACCTGTTGTCAGCGGTTCAGAAATTATGCGCATGAAAGATTTAAGTTGTTTTGTGCGCCTGCCTGGGGATTACCCCATCGTCAATCTGACATTCGAGTATGTCGAACGTCATAGTCCAAACCTCGCTTTTGATCAAAGAGATTTCCAAATGGATGATTTTAGAGAAGTCATAAAGCTTGCTGAAAAGCATCAAGATACAACGGATAGAAGTGCAAACAGTACCCAGAAATTTGAAAAAACCATAAATCAAGATGAAAACAATATGAAAACAAATAATGTTAATCAGCAAGAATCTGTAACTAAAAAAACAGATGAAAAATCTGAAACAGATAATGAAGTAGGAAATGGAGACCAAAAGATTAAAGAAGACACTAAAAATAATGATCAACCAGTGCATTTTTTTGGTTGATTCTTAAAACTCACCGTGCTGGCTATCTTATGATTATGAAAACAAATATCTAGCAGATATTTCTAAAAGTGATATGGTGGCAACAATCTATGACAACTGAATATTTAAGTGAAGCAGAAGAAAAGATAATATGTAAGTCTTCTAATTTTTTTAAAAAAAAATAAAAGCTATGTTATCCAACAGCATCATTGGAAGTTCATCTCAAGCCAGCCATTATTTTATGGGGCACGATAATTACTATACAAAAGGTGATGAAACTGCCAAAGAACGCAGTGAGTGGTGGGGCAAAGGCGCTGCTGGCTTGGATTTATCTGGCGAGGTTGACGAGAAAGTCTTTAGCGATTTATTAAAAGGCAAAATGCCTGACGGTGAGCAATTAGGCTTAAAAAACAATAATGAAATTAAGCATCGTCCTGGATTTGATTTAACATTTAGTGTACCAAAATCTGTCTCTATTGCGGCTCTTCTGGGCGATGACCCTCGCATCCTGCAAGCAATTCAAAAAGCAACGGATACCGCTCTAAGCTTGGTTGAACGATCCTGTGCTCAGGCCAGAGTTACTGAAAAAGGCGTGACCAATTATGTAAACACCAAAAACATTGTTGCAGCCAAGTTTCTACACGACCTATCCAGAGAAGCTGACCCCCAGCTACATGTTCATTGTGTCGTCATGAACATGACACAACGCAGTGATGGAAAATGGCGATCTTTGGCTTCGCAAATGGGCGATTACAGCACTGAAGTCTCGCGAGAAGTCAATGGATTTATCGAAAAAGTTCGGCATCACGAACATTATTATGGAACTGTATTTGATTCACAATTGGCATTTGAACTTAAAAAGCTTGGATACAACATCATTAAACCTGAAGGCAAAGAAGACAAAAACAATGCGTTTGAAATAGAGGGAATCTCGAAAGAAACTATAGATACCTACTCAAGACGAAGCCAACAAATTGAGCGGTACATGAAAGAGTATGGCTTTTCAGGCGCAAAAGCCGCTGCGGTCGCCACATTAAAAACACGGAAATCAAAACAAAATATCAGCCGAGAAACTGTAGAATCTCTTTGGAAAAATATGAGCGAATCCAAAAATATTGATGCTTTTGGTGAAGCCAAAGAATGCGTTGCGCGCTCTTTGGAAAATCTTAAAAATGAAAAAACGCCTGATTCGCTTAATAAAATATCACCTGACATAAACCATGAAGCCAGTCACAATGCTGTTCAATATGCCATTTCATATTTATCCGAAACGCGGATTGTTTTAAAGGAAATGGATATCTTAAATATCGCGCTTCAATATGGGATTGGTGAAAACATCAATATCAATGCTATTTTTAATGTAATAAAAGAGTTTAAAATCAAAGGCGAATTAATCCCATTAGAAAATAATGAGACTACTGTTTATACAACCAAAATTCAGATAGAGCATGAACGTGAAATATTAAGCTTCATCAATATAAAAACACGCAATTCCAACCCTTTAATTTCTGCACAGAAAATAGAAGCTTATCTATCCAATCCATCTGCCGCTGAATTAAGCTCAGAGCAAAAACAAGCAATGCGGATTTTATTTAACAACAATCAGAAGATAGGCATATTAGACGGCAGTACGGGTACGGGTAAAACCCATCTTATAAAATCCATGATGGAGCTTGCCAAAGCAGGAGGATATCAAACCGTCTTATTAACACCCAGCAAAACACAAAATGAAGACTTAAAAGCTTCTCTAAGCAAAAAACCCAGTAACTTTGGCGAATGGCTAAAATCATTGTTTTCACAAGACCAATATGCCACTGTCAGCGGATTTTTAAACAGACCTGACAATTATATTGATGCCTCGCCTTTGATCAAAAGAAAAGCCATCGCCTTTATGGATAATGCCCAACTGATTTCAAGAAAGCAGTGGCATGACTTAAGCGTTCTCGTCAAAAAAACGAATCTTCATTTGGTTGCCATTGGTGATAAAAATTCTCTGCAAACCTTTCAAGCAGGCACGCCTTATACCCAGATGCTGCAAAGCGGGGCTGTATCTGCTGTTTTGACCCAAAACTACCGCACACAAGATAAAGATATCAAGGAAGCCTTATCAGATTCTCTCAACCAGAATATCGGCAAAGCCTTTGAAAAAGTGAAAGACCGGATTTTTTCGGTTGAAAACAGAGAAGAGCGTTTAAATATCATGGCAACACGCTATGCGATATTATCTGAAAAAGAAAGAGACAATACCTTACTATTAATGCCATCCAAGGCGCAGTGTGAAGAA
>Ga0206909_1174_pt1 | contig 11422 bp, 11 predicted proteins | sample Alteio_BWOrgHeat_76_FD_152943 | JGI IMG/M metagenome (GOLD analysis project Ga0206909, IMG submission 152943) | Enriched cells from forest soil in Barre Woods Harvard Forest LTER site, Petersham, Massachusetts, United States -... | ecosystem: Environmental > Terrestrial > Soil > Temperate forest >...
ATCTCTTGCAACGTAACTACGGATTGGTTGGAAGACCCGAAGAAGATCGAAGAGCCATTTTTAGAGCTTTTATCGCCAAAGCTGTTTTTAATTTAGCAACAACTGTCTTGTTACGTGAGTATTTGTTAAATGACCCTACAACACGCCGTATTTGCGGATTTCAACGCCGTTGCGATGTTCCGTCCGAATCAACCTTTTCAAGAGCACTGAGTGAATTTTCTGAAAAAGGATTCCCTGATCGTGTTCATTAAATCCTCATCGAAAAGTACCAGTCTGATCGCTTAATCGGGCATGTTTCACGGGATGCAACAGAGATTGAAGCGCGAGAAAGAGTTGATCCTGTTCGGAAAATAACGATGAAGGCTCAAGCAAAAGCAGCTGCTCAGAAAGCCCTTCAAAAGCCAAAACGAGGGCGCCCTAAAAAAGGAGAGAGTCGACCCCCTGTTCCTCTACCCCGTTTGGAACAGCAGCTTTATATGACCATTGAAGAAATGCTAGAGGATCTTCCCATGGTATGTGACATAGGGACGAAACGAAACAGCAAAGGGCATACGAATCGTTGGAAAGGATACAAATTACATCTAGATACAGCTGATGGCGGCATTCCTATCTCAGCGATATTAACCTCTGCTTCGGTTCATGACAGCCAAGTGGCTCTGCCGTTAGCAACAATAACAGCCAAACGAGTCACTAACTGTTTAGTCCCAGATTGTGATGGTATATTTTATAATGAATTACCATCGAAGGAGGAATTATGGGACAAGTATTACACGGGTGCGCCAAAACGACAGAGACAGTGCGTCGGGCAATCCAAAATAGTCAAGAGAGCTTAAAGACCCTTTCTAAAAGGTATGCTATCAATCCCAAGACAGTTGCAAAATGGAAGAAGAGAAGTACTATTCAAGATGCTCCTATGGGCCCTAAAGATCCACATTCAACCGTTTTGAGTCTTGAAGAAGAAGCCATCTGCGTTACTTTCCGAAAACATACCCTTTTACCTTTGGATGATTGTTTGTATGCCTTGCAAGCATCTATTCCCCACCTAACAAGATCCTCCTTGCATCGCTGTTTTCAGCGTCACGGTATTAGCCGTCTACCAGAGGTTTCCGAGGATAAACCTTCAAAGAAAAAGTTCAAAACGTATCCTGTAGGTTATTTTCATATTGATATTGCTGAAGTCCGTACAGAAGAAGGGAAGTTATACCTTTTTGTCGCTATTGATCGTACAAGTAAATTTGTTTATGTTGAGCTCTTAGAAAAATATGGAAAAGTAGAAGCTGCTCAATTTCTACGGCATCTCATTAAGATTATTCCTTATAAAATTCACACAATTCTGACCTACAATGGTATTCAATTTACCCATCGGAAAGGAGATCAATATGCTTGGATGCATATCTTTGATCGAGTCTGCTATGAAAATGAAATTGAACACCGTTTAACCAAAGTTAATCATCCGTGGACAAACGGACAAGTAGAACGTATGAACAGAACCCTTAAAGAAGCAACCGTCAAACGTTATTACTACGATACTCATCAACAACTCAAAAAACATCTCTACACCTTTGTAAATGCTTATAACTTTGCTAAACGACTCAAAACGCTTAAAGGATTAACCCCTTACGAATTTATAATAAAAATATGGCAAAAAGAACCTGAACAATTTATTATTAACCCAAACCATCACAATCTGGGACTAAACATGTTGAAACAAAAGAATAATGGTCATAATTTCGCTCAAGCTTAAGTCAGGAGTCCGCGTTGGGGTTCGTTGTTTTTTTGGGGGTAAACACTGCGATTGTATGAATTTGTCGGCGCACTTAAAAAAATCATCGACAAAGGTAAAGAGTTCTGTGATATCTTTCTTCATTAGAGGGATCTGTTTTATTGTTTTTTGTTAAAATTATAACTAAAACATCCCTCTACCCTTTGTAAATCCTCATTTCTAATCCCGAATTCGCGTTAATATGGAAAAACAATTTGGTGAAAAACCTAGAGAAACCAACGTTAGAGGCGAGTGTTTCTTAGAAGTGGAACGCGAACGAGAGAAAGAATGACAAAGCGCTTTTTAAAGTGACCATTAGTATCACAGAACTGACATTACCAATCGGATACGGAATGCATGCGCAGGACGTCATGTTTTAAGCTGATCTATGAGCCTTTTTTCACCACTCTGCCAGAGCCACATCTCTTTTCAACAGAGGTGGACCTTGCTGCGGCTTACCAAAGATTAACGACATGCCCCCACCCCCCTGCATGGCTATTCCATCACCACAAAGCTATTGGGTATCCAGTAACAGCAAAGTTCTTGTATGATATTGAGAAAACGGGAATCGATCCAATCCTTGATAAATCGACTTTTCGCCTGAAGGAGGATTCTCTCTTGATCAAAGCGGATACCCATTTCCTTAAACCAAGCCCTATAAACATCTTTACCAAAGTGTTTTAATAACTTTAAGCGAAGGTGTTTTGTTTGTTGATCTTCCTGGGTGCCTTCAATCTCAGCTTCCATACCTGCTTCTGTCTCTGACACAGTTGAGGGTTTGTAAGTGAAAGGTTGTCCAATTCCAAAATCTCCCTCCAAAATACGCTGCATCGTTTCAAACTTTAAAACCCAGTCCAGAGAAGCTTTGAAAGTAGACTTTTCTCCCATCAAAAATTGACTGGAGGTGATATGTTCACAAAAAGCCTTCCACCTTTCCAAAGAATTATCAAACTTTGAACGAAGAGCGGTTAAAAGATAACGAGCTCTGTGTTTGCTTAAGGAACATACTTTTTTGCCTTGTTCCACAACTTGGTTCCAAATTTCAAGCATGTGGACAGGGATATCTCTGTCTTTGATGCCAGGAGAATCCGTGTTGATTTCTTCTTTTTCAAAAATAGAATTATTTTTTTCTAAAGAAGGGGTTATAAACTTGGTTTGAATTGGTTTTAAAGATGTAGTATCTGTATGAGCTTCTGTTTCCTCTTTTATGATGTGTTCATTTTGAACAGATGGCTTGTTCATTTTGAGCACATGCTTTTGTTCATTTTTAAAAGATACCCTCCCCTTTTCTGCTTCTGACTCAGAGGGTTTTTTTATGTTCCCAAGGGATATTGTAGGGAGAATGGATTTCAGAGCTTCGTAATTAATGGAATACCATTTGGTTTGGTCATATTTTTTTTTATTCAAATTATCTGACCAAAGAATCTCTAATTTTTCTAATTTACTGATGATACGGCGCACGGTTGATTCTGACATGCCAATAATATTAGCCCAGGACTTATAGGAATTATAAATCCATCTTTGTTCATCAATTATGACCCCTACCCTACTCTCGGTTGTTAGCCAATAATGTAATTGTTGTAAAAAAGTGGCTTCTGATCGGCCAAGAATTTTGGCAATTTGTGGTTGTGTTATGAGGCAAATATCATCACTTGCCAATAAACGCGTCGCATTTTTGGTTCGCATAGGTCTCTCCAATCTAGACATATTTCTAGCCTATGCACGTGAAAGCATTGACATTCACCTTTTAAAAAGGTAATATGTCTATACGATAAAACTGCATTCTCGTGCAGAAGCTTGATAAAGAACCTTGCGTCAACAAGGTTCTTTATTTTTTGTTATAAACTTCTAATAAAATCATTAAAATTCTTTTTATTTCCAGCACTTCATCCTTAAGTTGTTGAACTTCTGAAAGTTCTTCTTTTGCTTCTCCTCTTTTTAGTTTTTCATAGACGGCTTCTTTTATGAACTGTACCTTCCCAATCCCTCTTTTATCGCTATCTCTTTCAATTTGAATTGCTAAATCTAAAGGGATTGTTAAGTTAATACGGGTTGAAGGATTACTCATTTTTTTAAACTTTTTATTGACTCTAATTAAGGTTAAACACAAAAAAATAACGGTGTCAATACGTGTTAGTGTATGTGTCAATGTGTGTTATAAAAAAATAAAAAACTATATTTCTAAATCCTTAAAAAATATCTCCTTTTAACGTACGTATATCAATATATATTGATATACGTATATCATGGCATTGAGGTACATTTGAACAAATAATCAATTCAGAAATGTTATTATCAGCAGTAATGTTGAGTTTTTGTTGATTGATACATTAATCTAACAGTGGCGTAAAAACAGATATCAACATATCAGTTTATACACATATCAATATATATTGATATGTGTATATCCATATGTGTGTATTAAAAATATTTTTTAGTTTGATTAATATATTTAGATGCAATTTCAAAAACTTAAAATATGGAATAAACAATATCTAGTTTTCTTTTTTCCAACCGTCATTTTAATTCTTAAAAACTCATTTTCAACAAGTTGTTGTTTCTTTAATTAAGTAAAATGTTTGAAAAACATATAAAGATATCAATATATGTTGATATAATGAAATGTGTATATGCTGATATTGTTCGCTAGAAAAATACAAGTTTGTTTATACAAATGCAGTACCACTTAATTATGGAAAGATTGGTGAAAAAATATTTTAATCAACATATCAGTATATGTTGATATGCATTGATGTTGATAAGCGTGTATGATGATTTTATCAACTACAAAAAGAACACATGTATCGCTATGTAAGGTTTCTGGTTACTTAATAAAAATAACTTAGTGACATTAAGGACAACTCAAAAATCAACATATCATGATATGGGTATATATTGATTTATGTATTAAAATGAAATATGGTGAATTCAAACGATAAATTAATTTTAAGTGAGGATTGTATGAAAGTTTTAACAGTAGCAAATAGAAAAGGGGGCGCGGGAAAATCTACGTGTGCTGCGCATTTAGCATTAGAGGCTGTAACAGGCGGGCTTAAAACAATATTAATAGACATGGATCCACAGAAAACATTAGAAATGTGGTGGGATAAAAGAGTAGAAGAAAATCCCTATTTGATAGATACCAATGCTAATGATCTTCTAAAATCTATCGAAACCTTAAGAGATAAGTCTTTTGATTTGTGTATAATAGACACTCCAGGTGATGCTAGCCAGAATGCAATTTCAGGCATTAAAGTTGCTGATTTAGTACTTATTCCATCTAAACCAACTGCTCCCGATCTAGCTGCCATAGGCAGAACAATAAGTATGGTAGAAGAAAGCCATAAAGCATTTGCATTTGTAATTACCCAGGGGATTAATAGAGCAAAAGCAGCTCTACAAGCTGCGTCTGTACTTTCACAATTTGGGGCAGTAGCTCCATCCATAATATCCAATAGAACTGCTTATGCAAATGCAATGGGGCTAGGGAGCTCTGCATGTCTACTTGATAAGCAAGCTGAGGAAGAAATCCAACAGGTTTGGAGTTTTGTAAAAGCTAGATTATTTGAAGAACGCAAATCAACCAAACAAAAGTTGATGGCATAAAGGGGCTAACATATCATGGCAAAACCTAAGTTCACCCTTACTGCAAACCTAATTAATGTTGAACCAGAAAATAATAGTAATGCACAAGCGCAAAGTAACGTAAATACCCAAGTAAATTATCCGCAAAAAAAGGTAATCAAGTATGAACGATTAAGTCTCAATATACGAAAGGAACTTAAAAAAGACTTTCAGTTGTGGTGTATACAAAGGGAGTTTAATATGACCCAGGCTTTAGAGGCAGCAATCATAAAGATGATGAACAATAACTAGCACTAATAGATAATGTTGATATATTGAAATCAATATATCAACATAAATCAGTTCTTTGTTTTGCCTTAATATCTGAAATGTGAAGATATGTTCTACAAATACTGCAAGCCCAATCTTTCTTTGAGCGCTAGTTGTAAAATTACGTTATTTTCAATTATATTTTTTAGCTAAATCTTAGCAGACTCCCTCTAATTCACAATCATTGGTAGGGAGTGGCTTATGTGCAAGAAAGTCTGTTCATTCATCCTGTGTTTTCTTTTAGTAATCTTAGTATTAACTCCAACTTATTCCAGTGAAGAAGATGCTGACATTCTGAAAAGCCTATTGGATGTTACCCAGGCTGATCTGAGTGGAAAGGCAACTTTTACAACGGAAGAGTTTGATGATTTTTTTGCAACTCTTAATTCCATTACTTCCCATCTTTCTCAGTTAAAGGTCAAAACTCGTCCAATTTTACCACTCTTCAATCCTGAAACTGGTAATCCCCGGGTTGCTGTGATTGGTGGCGGGTATACAGGAGTTATATCAAGTATTTTATTAGCGAGATTAAAAAAAGCTGGTACCCCAGCACTTGACGTGCATTTGTTTGAAAAAAACTTGAACGTATTAAACGGGGCTAGCACAGCCCCAGCTCGCCTTCATTTGGGGGGTGAATATCCAAAAGATTCAACGACAGCTTTGCAGTGTTTAATTTCAGCATTGATTTTTAGGCAAATGTTTCCAACGGAATCTATTTTAACAACCCGAAAACGAATTGATTTCTTATTAGCGAGAGAAAGCGAGGAAGCAAAAGAAGAGGATCAAAGATTAACCCTTGCTGAGTTACACGGACACTATCAAAAATTGCAACAAACTTACAAGGAGCTTTTGCAACAATTCGGGGATTGGGGAGATGGAGCTGCGCCTCGTTTATTTGGGACACTACATGAATTCTTTTCTTTTTTGGGGTCAGCTGAGGCCATTGAAGATGAACGTTTGCGGCCGCACTTTACAGGTGGCGTTCGCACATCAGAGCGCGGATTTCAGCCCATAGCTTTGGGAGTCATTTTAGAAAGGCTTTTAGTGGAAAATAATGTTCATGTTCACTTAGGTCGTTCAGTTACTAAAGTAAGATCGATAGATGGTGAAGGCTATGGTTTTCTTCATTATTCAAAGAACGACCAGGATGAAAAGGAGTTTCTTGCGCGCTACGTGGTGAATGCTGCTTGGGATGAAGCGCCTTATCTGACGTATCAAGCATCCGCAGGTCCTGCTCCTGTTACTGTCACTGAAGGGAGTCCAGTGTTAGATCCAATTCGAAATCAACCCCCAACGAAAGTTTATTTAAGATCAATTGGTTTATTTGATGTTTCAAGGTGTGTTGGAATCCCGACAGAGAGAAGTTACTTTGGGTTGGTTGGAAGGGCAGGGGCAATGGTTTCTTTTTTCAGTCCAACAGTTGCGATGATTTATGTTCCAGAAGAGGATTTATCTTACCAAGGACTGTATAATTTAAGTTCTCATTCAGAAAGAGAAGCTATTTTGGATACAGCTGCTCAAATTCGTTTAGTAAAGTTAAGCGAGCTGCCAGAGCAGAGTAAAGTTTTAAACGCAATGCTGCGTAATGTTCAAGAAAAATATCCCTTTTTAAGGGGGGCAGAACCCATTCAATTAATCACCCAAACAACATTGTCTTGGGATAACAAAGTTTATCAACGTCAACATATTAAACCCTATTGGGCACTTGGGGAAGGAGGTCGCTGGATTCAAGCTTCGGCGACTAAAGCAACTTTTGCTCCTTTGATTGCTTTACAAGTTTTGAGGAAAATAACCAGGCAAGAAGATGTGAGGTCAAGAGTCGATTTATCGAATCGCGCGTTTCTTGCAAAGATTTGTGAAACAGATCTTGAAAATATAGGTTCAATGGATCCAGGGGTAATGCAGGCTCTTTTGTCTGAATTTGTAAGAGTTCCTGAAGAGTTTGTTCTATTTAGAGAAACTATACCTGCTGATGATCCAAAATTTTTAGCTGAGATGCAATTATACGCTTTCAAGCGTCATTTACCCATGGCGATGGTTGAAGTTTTTATGAGGATGGGAATCCCTGCTTCGCTTGGACTTACCGACGAAATTCCACTGATTGATTGGGAGAACCTTGATCATGTGGATTTAAGATCCGTAAGACCCACAACAGAAATGTTAACAACCTTAGCTGCCGCTATTCGTCGTCTTCCAAGAACCAAAGTATTAGAAAGCTTTCGTTTTCAATATTATACAGTCGAGGAGGATATATCAGAAGGGCATGCAAGGGCGGGGATACAAGTTCTTAAAGCTCTTTCTGGAGAAAGACGATTCATAAAAGAACTGGAAATTGATAGATTATGGTTTACATTGGCAGATGAAGTAGAAGCTCTTGCAAGTATTATTTTAAGAAACGGTCTAGAAAAATTGACTTTAACGGAGTTTGCAAGTTATTTTACGGAAAACAATTCGTTAGCACAATTTTTTCTTATACCGCTTGATAAAGCCAATTCTTTAAAGAAATTTAAATTGTCTTTTCATCACATCCTACCAAGAAAGGATACAACAAAGATATTGTTACTGACTATGACGGTGCTGCCAAGTTTAAATGAGCTCAGTATTTCAAATAACCGCCTGGGAACTATTTTAGATGCAGGGGAAACTGGAGTGGGTAGCTTTGAACTCCTTGAACATCTTATTCGACAGCAGAGGGGAAAAGCTTTAAGGGATTTAGATATAGCTGGTAATGAATTATTTGAGGGTACAAGAGTTACCCGTCTTAAAAGGGAGATTTTTGCGTGTTTTGAGAGAAATGCCCTGGATAAAAATTGATATAAGAAACAATAATCTTGCCTATGAAGATGATGAAGAAAGCTTTAACTCCCCTCAAAGTCATTTTTTACCTGAAAAACTAGAAAGGCTTGAGCGGGATTGCGATGAAACGAGAAGATTCTGCATTTCTAAGGTAAGAAACAAAGCGATCGAAGTACAACAGCGATTATTTATAATGGAAGAAGAAAAAGCTGGTCTTGAAGGGTTTTGGCGACAATTGAGCATCGAAAATTCAATAGTTAGGCAAAAAGAAAGTATACTGCAAGCACAGCTTCTAGAGTTGAGGGAATTGCAAGCAGTTATAACTGATCCTGCTCTAACAAGCAGAATTCTAGAACTAGAGCAGCAAGTAAGAGATCAAAGAGAGGACTGTGCAAAGATTGAAGCGAGAATTAATCAAATTGTATTAGAAATTAGTGAACAGGAATGTATTGTTGCAAGAGAGAGGGAAGAGTTCGAAAGGTTGATGCAAACTCTAAGTTTAGCAGGGGACGAAGAAACCGTACATTTAACATTGAGGCTCCGAGGAGGAGGTAACAGAGAGACAAGATTTTCTGATAGATCAGAAAGCATATTTGAAGAGAATCTTAGGATAGTGCAAGAAAGGGTGAGATCTGGAGTAGTCGAAAGAATGCCAACTGTATTTATTCATTACGCGTCTGCAATGAGTGACAAAGAATTTATTAATTTTCTTTATGAAGATCTTGTCAGAGTAGGATTACCTTCTGAAAATGTGTTTTGTGAACGAGTTGCTGAAGATAGCGCAAGTGTTGTTCCAGGTGAGATTTTATTAGAAACAAGAGTTGAAAAAATAAAAACAGCGGATTGGGTTTTTCTTATAGGGTCACCTGAACTCAAAAATCAATATGATAGCAGAGAGATAATTGAAGATGATGCTGGTTTCAGTGAAATTGATATGATTAGAATACGGGATGCTCTAAGAGAGGAAAGTAGAATTGTTCTTATAAACCAAGATTGTGACCAACAATCAGATATATTTCCTGCCTCGCTACAATATTTAGAAGCTAAATCGTTTGCATGGAATTATACCTCAGGGTTCTTTAATTTATTAAAAGACATGGGGATAGCTGAGGGATAAGGATTTGTAAGGGGCAATGTTAATGCTCCAAATTCTTACTTGATCTGAGGATGTTATTCAGAAAAACTATAGCTTTTCCACTTTGGGGGCAGCAAAAGCATTCATTGATAAGGTTCTAAAGAAAAAACTAACCTCTCAAAAGAGGATTGGTTGCAATTACGAGATTGTCAAAACATCTGGGATGACTTCTCTGATGCCTATTTTTTAAGCAAACTTGTTGTTTTTCTGTGGGGCCCTTATTCTTAGGGGTAGGACAGGGGAGTTATCCAAAGAGTTATCCCCAGATTTTGTTAACTGAGGAGAGGGAAGGGCGAAAAGAAAAACCCTATCAACGCCAATTCGGGATTAAAAGTATGATGAGATGTGGATCAACCCTATATGGATCCACAGGTTCTAGCTCGAGGATGACACTGTAGGGTGGTATAAATCCTGCAAAAACACAACAATTGTCATTCTCGGGCTTGACCCGAGAATCCATAGCTATCAAATAACCCTTTGTTTTTATTGAAGTTTCCACATTTCCTAATCCCGAATTCACGTTATCAAGAAGAACTTTTCTTGATAGGGTTTGACAGTTAAGACTCAGGCCACAGAAGTAAATTGGTTGCAGCGACTCTGCCATGATTGTCGATGACATCAAAGCTAATTTTTTGTCCTGGACGAAGGGTGTCATATCCTGATTGACGGATGACAGTGATGTGGACAAACGCATCTTCCCCTCCTTGATCAGGAGCAATGAAGCCATATCCTTTTGTAGAATTGAACCATTTAACAATACCGAGTGCCATTACAAAAAACCTTTCAAAACGAAAACTTAACAAACACCGTCTCTATAGCTCTTTCAGCATGAAAAATCGATTATTTTTAAAAGGAGAATTTCTTATTGCCAAAGGGAAAGATTTAAAAGATATAAACTTGAAAGAGTGGCCAAGAAAAAAGCTATCTTTTTTTAATGAGAGAGAGCAGGGTGCTTTTGAGATTCCTTGAGAGACTACCTCTTTTGCTCTTTGCTTTTGAAAAGGCTTCAGGGTAAATTTATTAAGTACAATCAAAGGTTAAATTTAAAGAAAAGGAAAATAATATATGGCAATGGGTAAAGCAGAATTGGTGAGTTACGTAGCAGCAGAAACCAAAGTCACAAAAGCAGAGGCTCAAAAGGCCGTGGAATCGGTGTTGGCTGGAATAGCAGCGTCTCTTAAAAAGGGAGAAGAAGTTCGTTTAATTGGATTTGGTTCTTTTTCCATTCTAAAAAGTGCGGCAAGAGAAGGCAGAAACCCAAGAACAGGTGAGAAGATCAAAATTGCTGCCAGCAATCGTCCTGTGTTTAAAGCGGGTAAGGAACTCAAAGAGTCCGTTAATTAAAACGGTGCGGGTTACTTTTGTTAATAAAGGGAAGCGTTGACAATGAGAAAGAAGAGAAGAAGGAGAAGCGAGGATAGAATTGAACCTTTCTCCTTTGAAAAATCTTCTCTTTTTAAAAGTCCTTTCTTTTGGATGGTTCTCGTGATTTTTCTCAGTCTTGGAATTTTTGTTTACCATCAAGGATTTGTTTAGAAGAGTCAAAAATTTCCAAAAAATAAATTTTGTTGAATTGACAGAAACGACCTCGTAAGAGAAAAAAGGGGAGGGAGGTGTTTAGTGAATCTTCAAAGCTTGTGTCCTTTTTACAATACGAGATCTTTCAAGTTTTTAGCGTAGGTTTCTAGAAATGATGATTGATCGACACCCTAACACCGAAAAGAAAAATCAAAGAAGGAGTCCAGAAAAAAATTAAAGACACCCTTAAACATCATTAAGGTTCGCGGTATATAGAGTGCAAACGCATCATAAGGGATAAAAGCAATATTTCAGCG
>Ga0206909_1175_pt1 | contig 11392 bp, 9 predicted proteins | sample Alteio_BWOrgHeat_76_FD_152943 | JGI IMG/M metagenome (GOLD analysis project Ga0206909, IMG submission 152943) | Enriched cells from forest soil in Barre Woods Harvard Forest LTER site, Petersham, Massachusetts, United States -... | ecosystem: Environmental > Terrestrial > Soil > Temperate forest > O...
ATAAAAAATAACGCAATGCATCCAGGCCAAAAACGTTCATAAGTTCAAGTGGATTTATCACATTCCCAAGCGACTTTGACATTTTAACGCCCTCGATCGTCCACCAACCATGGGCATATATTTTTTTGGGTGGATTAAGCCCAGCTGCCATTAAAAAGGCTGGCCAATAGACAGCATGAAACCTTAAAATATCCTTACCAACCACGTGAACAGATTCTGGCCAGAATTTCTTAAAATCATCAGAATTTGTATCGGGGTAGCCAAGAGCTGTTATATAGTTTGTCAACGCATCCAGCCATACATACATCACATGATCTGGATCATTTGGAACAGGAATACCCCATTTAAAGCTTGTGCGTGACACGGATAAATCATGAAGGCCGCTTTTCACAAAGCTGATGACTTCATTACGGCGACTTTCTGGTTGAATAAAATCAGGATTTTTTTCATAAAATTCTAAAAGTCTGTCTCCCCAAGCCGAAAGCTTAAAGAAATAACTGGGCTCGGTTACCCATTCAACAGGTGCCCCTGTTGGAGCTTTGCCATCGATTAATTCACTTTCTGCATAAAAAGCTTCATCCCTTATAGAGTACCAACCATCATAACTGCCAAGATATATTTCACCGCGCTTGATCAGTTCATTCCATAAATGTTGAGCGGCTTTTTTATGACGTTCTTCGGTTGTTCGAATAAAAACATCATTCGTTACTTGCATTTGATCAGCTAGATGACTGAAAGTTTGTGAAACTATATCCACAAAAGCCTGCGGTTCCATACCTGCCGCAGCTGCCGCTTTTTCAACCTTTTGCCCATGTTCGTCCGTGCCTGTTAAAAACTTAACATCATACCCCATTAATCTCTTATAACGAGCCATGGTGTCGCATGCCAGCGTTGTATAAGCATGCCCTATGTGAGGAGCATCATTTACATAATAAATCGGCGTTGTGATGTAAAAAGTTTTTTTAGTGGTCATGACCTGTGCTCTTTATTTTAATTGACTCTTGTCATTCCCGAGAGGCCAAAGGCCGAGTCGGGGATCCAGAAAAACATAATAACTGGATTCCAGCCTTCGCTGGAATGACAATTTAGTAGATACTAGGATTTTCTATAATCAAAAAGCAAGAAAGCATTAATTGGTTCTGATTCAGATGGGTTGTTTGAGCAGCCCCCAAAAACGCATTCAGCTTTTCATAAACTCTTACCCAATGTGCTTGATCTTGAGTGGTTTTTAAAGTTGTTTGATAAACCCATTGCGAAATTAACCACAAAAAACATTTGTATTGATCAGGATTTTTAGAAACTTCTTCTGAGAATTTCTGCGCAAAAGAAAGCTGCCCTGCTTTCGCTTGCAAAGCCGCTTGTTCTATCTTTTTTAAAAATACCATTCCGCCAACGTCAACCAATGAACGATAAAACCCCAGACTTCCGCGCACATAGGGCAAAAGTTCTTCTTCAACGCTTCTTTCTTCAAGCTCAGCAAAATCTTTTGCATCTAATGGTTTGCAATGCAGTTTCTGACAGCGTGACCTAATTGTGGGCAAAACTTGTCCCAAAGAATGACACACCAATAATATAAGCGTTTTTAAAGGAGGTTCTTCTAAAATCTTTAACAACGCATTTGCAGCCGATCGATTCAATTCATCAACCGCATCAATAATAACAACCCGCCAACCAGGAACAGCGGGTGACAGGTGCAGAAAGTTCAGAACCTTGCGGGATTCATTCACAGAAATTTCTCTGGCTTCTTCCCCCTCTTCATTAACTGTTCGTTCAATTGTTAAAAGATTTGGATATGAACCAACGGCGACTTGACGAAAAACCAAAGAAGGAGGAAGACCATCTGGATTTTGTGGATTCATTGATAATACCTCGCGTGCAAATTGATAGGCAAGCGTTGCTTTACCAATGCCTCGCTGCCCAACAATCAGCCAGCAAGGAGCAATTGTATCTTGATGGTATAAATCTCTGAGCGTCTTCAAAACGTCTTGATGCCCAATGACTTTTTCGATAACGCGTGGATGAAAAGTTGACTGATTCATTATTTTTTCTCGAAAAATGGTTTTTTTACTATTTTTTAAACTATTCACCCCATATAATTGATAGTGTTAAATAGTCCGTTGCACTGAACGTTAAATCCAGACTTCATTTGCTTAGCGGCACGATAATGTTATTAAGGAGCTTTTATGAATAAGAAATTATACGTCAGCAATCTAGCCTTTTCAATGGATGATGATTCATTGCAAAGTATTTTTGCTGAGGTTGGATCAGTTGTGTCTGCAAAGGTTATTACTGATCATAGGTCTGGCCGCAGCAAAGGGTTTGGCTTCGTGGAAATGTCCTCGGAAGATGAAGCACAAACAGCTGTAAGTAAGTTAAACGGACATGAAATCATGGGACGCACAATCAGCGTCGCAGAAGCACGCCCACAAGAAGATCGCGAACCACGTAGTGGCGGCGGTGGTGGTGGCGGTTTCCGCAGTGGCCCACGCAATGGTGGCGGTGGTCAAGATCGCTTTTCACGCGACCGTCGTTCTTCATATTAATCCATTTATTATGAATGAAAACGCTAAGGTTTTAGGCCTTAGCGTTTTTTTTATGTGTCTTAAGATAGGATGATTTTTAATGCCTGAGTCTCTTGTTCTAATGCATCTAATGGCCGCTAAACTTTGTCATGATCTCGCCACTCCTTTGGGAGCTTTGGGTTTAGGACTCGAGATGGCTTTAGAAGGTGTTGATGAAAGAACCATTGATAAGGACACCCAAGATCTTCTTTTAAACAGTAGCAACACAGCTAAACTTAGACTGAAAACTTATCGCGCTCTTCTGAGCCTCGGCCCAGAATCACCAACGTTCCAAGAAACTCAAGAATCTCTCAATCTTATGTGCCAAGAACAGAAAATAAGATTGAATTGGCATATAAATTCAATCCTTATCCCCAACGGCTTGTTTTGCAGAGTTTTATTAGGCTTAGGATTAATTACAACTGAATCGCTCATACGTGGTGGCATTATATCTTTGCATCTAAACCCTGTAGGTGAAGATAATATAAATATCGTCATTACAGCCGAAGGTCCTATGGTTCAACTGCGACCAGGCTATATGGAAATTTTAAACAGCGATCAATCTCTTCTTCATCAAACCTCTCGCACTATTTTACCTTTTTATATCAAAATGCTAACCACACAATATCACAAAAGCATTACATGCAATGTAAATAATGGGAATAGATTAGAGTTGAGTGCAACTTAATTTATCTTTAGGTACTTGAAAAATTTTAATAAAAAATTAACTTTTTTTATGTAAGGTATAAATATAAGCTAGTCCTCTCCTTGTTATACTAAGCCAGTTAAGCGAGGTTAGGAAAGATGGAGGTAGCCATGCGCGACATAGAATATGCATTGGCAGATTATCGTTTGACAACAGCAGAAATTATTTACCACTTGCCTGATCATCCTTTACTACTCCAAACATACCTCTGGCAAGAGTTTGACTTACCTCCATCTTTTCCTCGCTTAAAAGAATTTCTTGATTTTTGGCTACACTCCATCGAAGGTAAACTTCATTCTGTGCATCTTGCTCATGGGGGGCCCTTGTTACCCAACAAAATCATAACCCCTCTTTTTAGCTCTGTACTTCACTAAGCCACTAAAAGCTCAACATTTGTGAAAGAAATTTTTCTTTATGTGTGCTGATTTGACTTTCCTCAGGAACCATGTGCTTTAAATCTTGCGTAACTTGAACTAAACCACTCCCTCCTAGTAAAGTATCAAAAGCATAGACAATAGGAATGCTAAGGCTGGCTATAAGAACCGAACAAATAACTGATTGCACAATATTTCTTAACATTTCCATATGTTCCCTCCTTTTTAGCTGATAAAGATCAGATTAAGGGGCAATTGTTAACAAACAGTTAATAAATCATTTATTTATTGTTAATAAAATTTTCTGTTGCTATTAAAGAACGTCAACAATACATCTTCCAGAAAGTGGTTTCTTAATGAGATTGAGTCAGTTTTTTTTCTTTTTTGTGGCCTTGTCAATTTTAACCTCTGAAATACAATCCTCAATACCCCTAACTTCTTCCTCTTTCTCTCACGGTTTTTCAATGTTTGGGCAACTAAAATACCCAAAAGAATTTACACATTTTGATTACGTTAATCCAAACGCACCAAAGGGTGGAGACTACAAGTTTGCAGAATTAGGTGCCTTTGATTCTTTAAACCCCTTTATCATTAAAGGAAAAGCTGCATCTGGTATGCAATACTGCTTTGCTACTCTTTTAGAACCTTCAGGTGACGAACCAGCAAGCTATTATGGATATGTGGCAGAATCTGTTCAAGTTGCTCCTGATTTTTCATGGGTTATTTTTAATTTGAATCCCAATGCTTGTTTTAACAACCGCGAGCCTATCACAGCAGATGATATTATCTTTAGTTTTAATATTTTGCGTGAAAAAGGCATGCCTCTATTCAAAGCTAATTATAAAGAAATCACCAAAGTTGAAAAAATATCTGACCATCAAATCAAATTTCACTGCCCTGACAACAAAAGCCATGAAATCCCAGCCATTCTGGGGCAGCTCCCTGCTCTTTCAAAAAATTATTACGAAAAACATCCTTTTGATGAAACAAGTCTCGATTTTCCTGTATGCAGCGGGCCTTATGAAGTCAATGCCGTTAACCAAGGTCGGTTTATTACTTATAAACGTGTCAAAGGTTGGTGGGGTGAAAATCTTCCAAGCCAAAAAGGTCGCCATAATTTTGATCTAACTCGATATGATTATTATCGTGATTCGAATGCCATGTTTGAGGCTTTCAAAAGCGGGCTCACCGATGTAAGACATGAAATGAGCTCAAAAACGTGGTTAACAGGGTACGATTTTTCAGCTGTAAAAAATGGCTATGTCAAAAAAGAACGGGTCAAAGATTTTCTCTGTTGGGGTTTGGGTTTCTTTTTTAATACACGTCGTGAGATTTTTTCTGATCGCCGTGTTCGACAAGCCCTTACAGAAATTTTTGATTTTAACTGGCTTAATAAAAATCTTTTTTATAACCAATATCAACGAGCCATTAGCTATTTCCCCAATACAAATTTTGTTGCAACCGATCTTCCAAAAGATGAAGAAAAAATGCTCCTTGAAAAATTTAAAGGACATATCCCTGAAGAAATCTTCACAACTCCCTACACCGTGCCTGATCACAAAAATGATGAGGATCTTCGAAAATCTAAAGACAAAGCCTTAGCTTTGCTAAAAGAGGCAGGTTGGGAAATTAAAGACGAACAACTTATTAATACAAAAACAGGCCACCCTTTTACCTTTGAAGTTCTGGACTCTGATCATTCCTTTTTAAAAAGCCTTCTTCATCTCCAAAGATGTCTAAAACAAATCGGCATAGAAGTGAAAATACGTCGTCTTGATACACCGGTTTATCAAGATCGTATTGCCCAGTTTGACTTTGATATGATTATCGTATTAACTCCCCAAAGAACAGTCCCTGGGAAAGAACAATTCGACATGTGGGGCAGTATAGCCTCCAACACGCCTGGCACCAGAAATTATGCGGGCATTCAAGATAAAGTGATTGATGCATTGATTGAAGACATTACCAATGCCCCAACCTTTGACAGTTTAATTGCTAGAACAAAAGCCCTCGATCGGCTACTGTTGTGGGGATATTATATGATTCCAGGTTGGTATAAAGAAAGTTTGACAATTGCTTATTGGGATCGTTTTGGCCGTCCAGAAATTGCGCCAACACAAAACCCTTTACCCTTCGATACATGGTGGCTTGATAAAGACAAAGCAAAAAAGCTAGCTTAAGCAAAAATGCATAACCTTGCCGAAATCATAAAAAACCAGTATCAATTATAGATATACTCAAACCACCTGAAAATGTGGATTTTCTCTGGATTGCCACGTCGCCCTAGGAACCATTAGAGCTCCTCACAATGACGCTCTCCGCCGTCATCGCGAGCGTAGCGTGGCGATCTAGTTTTTGAAACATGATCAGTATAGGAAAATTTGACAAGGTAATTTATGCGCATTTGGTTATTCTTAATATTGGTTTTTTTAAAAGCTACCGTAACCTTGGCTACTGAACCCTCTCAAACGGCAAGCACCACCGCGGCTTCTCATGGTTTTTCTACTTTTGGAGAGCTGAAATACCACCCAGAATTTACCCATTATGACTACGTTAACCCAAACGCACCAAAGGGTGGGCAAATAAAAGTGGCTGCTCTTGGCACTTATGACAGCTTGAATCCATTTATCATCAAGGGAACACCAGCGCAAGGAATCGGACGTTGTTTTGCCACCCTTTTAGAATCCTCAGGTGACGAGCCAGCAAGCCATTACGCCTATGTGGCTGAATCTGTTCAAGTTGCCCCTGACCATTCTTGGGTGATTTTTACTTTAAACACCAAAGCTAAGTTTAATAATGGACAAGCAATCACAGCGGATGATGTCACTTTCAGCTTTAATGCTCTCAGAGAAAAAGGAAGCCCACTCTACCGCACCTATTACAAAGCCGTTACACAGGTTGAAAAATTATCCGACCACCAGATTAAGTTTCATTGCCCTGGCAACAAAAGCCATGAAATTCCAGCCATTTTGGGGCAGTTACCCGTTCTTTCAAAGGCTTATTACGATCAACACGTCTTTGAAGAAACAAGCTTAACCCCACCTGTATGCAGCGGCCCTTATGAAGTTTCACACGTGGATCAAGGACATTTTATCACCTATAAACGCGTTCAAAATTGGTGGGGTGAAAACATTCCAAGCCAAAAAGGACGTTACAATTTTGATGAATTAAAGGTTGATTATTATCGTGATTCGAATGCCATGTTTGAAGCCTTTAAAAATGGCCAAGTTGATGTCAGATATGAAAATAGTTCAAAACTTTGGTCAACTGGATACAATTTTCCAGCAGTTGAACAAGGATACGTTAAAAAGCAATTGATCAAACACTCTCTTTGTATTCCTGGAGGTCAAGGCTTTTTCTTTAACACACGTCGGGAAATCTTTTCTGATCGCCGTGTACGACAAGCAATCACAGAACTATTTGACTTTGTATGGGCCAATAAAAATCTCTTTCATAACATGTATCAGCGTTCAGTTAGCTATTTCCCCAATACGCCTTTCGAAGCAAAAGGATTACCAGATACGGACGAAATGACCTTTTTAGAAAAGTACAAAGATCAACTACAACCAGAGGTCTTAACAAAATCATTTTCTCTACCTGAACACAAAAATGATCAAGATATTCGAAAATCTAAAGATAAAGCACTCTCCTTGCTCAACGAAGCTGGATTTGAAATTAAGGGCCAAAAACTTATTAACAAAAAAACAGGCAATCCATTCGTATTCGAAGCTCTGATTGCTGATCAGATTTTAGAGAAAGTTTTCCTACATTTGCAAGGATATTTGAAACTCATTGGTATCGAAATGAAAATTCGACTTGTTGATGTTTCAACCTATCAACAACGTCTTGATCAATACGATTTTGATATGGTAATAGGATCAAACCCACAAAGCCCAACTCCAGGTAACGAACAACGCGACATGTGGGGAAGCCTTGCCTCGAATACTCCAGGTTCAAGAAATTTACCGGGCATCAAAGATCCAGTTGTGGATGATATTATTGAAAAATTAATTGAATCCCAGGATTACAAAACTTTAATCCTCAGAACGCGCGCTTTAGATCGGGTTTTACTTTGGGGTTATTACATGATTCCTGCTTGGTATAATGGAAGCTTGCCCTTAGCTTATTGGGATCGTTTTGGTCGCCCTGAAACAACACCCCCGTATGCTCCCTCCTCCACTGAAACATGGTGGTTTGATCCAGACAAAGAAAAGAAACTCCCCTCTCATGTCCAAAGGACAGAGGAGCATAAACCAATAGAGATCACAGATGAACCAGCTCTTTCTTGGTGGAAGAAAATATGGCTTAAAATCAGAGGCTTATTTTTTGCATAAGAGTTTTGTTACTTAATGTCACTTTGGGATTAGAAAGTTGATTGGATGGGATGGATGATTTTTTTCAGATCATCCTTCAGATACTCGGAACAAGTCCGAGTATAACAGTGTTGAGTTTCGAGAATAACGGTTATATGCTTTTTCCAGCTCTTATACCAACACACACTGTCATCATACCCCCCTATGTCATCCTCGGGCTTGACCCGAGGATCCATGGTTTTTCAATAACCCTTTGTTTTTGTTGAAGTTTCCACATTTCCTAATCCCGAATTATCACCTAAAGCCATACTTTTGATTATGTCTTATAGCACGTGCCAAACGGGGATAATCATCTGCTTCAATCCATTTTTCAAAGTGCCCGCCATTTTTATTTAATAGACCGATTCTTTTGGCTGAACGTGAAACGGGTAAGAAATTAGTCAACACATACTGATCATCCTCTGTCTTAAAGATAGGGGTTGCATTTCTATCCGCTCCCTTTGCTGCTTGCATGTTCGAAAACTGACTTGAGGTTACCCAAGCATAAATATTGTAACTATTCAAAACCCCCATAATTGCAGGGTATGTGGGAACCACAAAACGCCAATCTTTGTTTGGGTCAAACTCTAACTCTCCTGATTGAAATTTATCTTTCATGTCCTTTTCGACAAGCTTTTTAAAATCATCACCCGCATAAAAATCATGGATAAGTTGACTATAGACAGCGAGTTTACGCTGCTCATAAGGAATTTTTAAAAGCCGCAATTCATCACTGTATTCGGTTGTAATACGGCTTGCTTCTTCCTTTTTTCCAGTAATTTCATCAATTCTTTTTCTCATGGGAAAAGTTAGGCGAGCCATAACAACATCCCTTAGTCCCAGATCATTTGCATAAGCTTGTAAATTTCTAGTATCATCAGCGGTTCTTTTAACAATTTCTAGCGAACTAAGCGGTATAGGAGGATCATGTTTTTCTTGATACTTTAACCAAACAGAAATTTCTCTATCATCAGGAGTGTTAGGGGGAAAACCAGCTGCAGCTTTAGTCTCATCAAATTCGGCCTCTATTGCTTCTGCCTCTGCTTTAAGTCCCTCTATTTTTTGTGCGTAAGCGGCAAGTATAGCATCTCTAAGCACCTCTCCAACTTCTGTTAATTCATGATTAGTTTTAAAGGTTTGAAAAAGACGATTTGTCTCAGCATTATCACTTGCTTCAATATCCCGCACAAGTTTAGTTACTCTGTTTGGAATTTCTTTTTTCTCAGTTGTTTCTCGAGCCTCTTTTGTAGACTCAATCTCGCGCCTAATTTGTTCTGCTTTTATCTTATTTTCAGCATTAATTCTGTCTATTTCTGCCTGAATTGATATATTTTGAGATACGATGGATTGAATTTTGGCTTCATCTGTCTCATCTTTAGGAAGAGGTAAAAGAGAAGGTGGACGTGGAAGGCCAGCTACTTTCTGTGCAATCTCAATATCCATTTGAATTCTAACATTCTGAGGAACTGCCTCTAAAGCTTGCTCTATTCTGTCCCGAATAGTCCCTTGTATTTCTGCTTCAATAGCATCTGGTGACATACTCTTTCTACGTTCTGCTCTCTCCATCAATGCTTTAATTCGACTACTAACTCCTGACACTCTATCAGCCATCGCAAAAATCTCAGGGTTTGCTAAATTATCAGTCACCTGTTTGATCGCTGCATTACGTGTTGCATCTGGAACATTTTCAGGTGTATGATTTGGAATCCCTAAGCTAAAGAATCCACATTGTAAATCTGTCGCACTTGATGGGAAATACAGCATGAATTTTCTTTGGACATTCATATCCCCGGACACCACATTAAATTCAGGAACCCCATAATACATCAACGGTCTTTGCATCGCCTTTTGATCAAGGATAATACGTTGACGGTCGTTAATGGCAACTTTGGTTCTATTTATTGTACTAATCAACTGATCATTAATTATATGGCCAAATCTTTTTGCACTCTCTCGCACTTCTGATCTCCATAATGAATCATTCGTTTGGTAAGCAAACAGTCGATGTAAATCTTCAAGTGTTGAAGCGGGATTATAAAGATAGCTATCAATCGAACTGACCAATGCCATCAAAATCGCTTGGTTTTCTGGGTCTTGAGTATCATCTTTATACTCCCAAACGGTTGGGTCGATTTTATCCAAACCACCTTGCCCTGTTTCATAGGTTCTAAATTTCTCAACCGCAACAATAGCACGGATAATTTGTTGTTTAAGCCCAGTATCAGGCACACCCTCTGCAAAAATATCTTTAAGCGGCGTTGCCTTTATTAAAATATTTTTCAAAGACGCAGCAAGGGCTTCTGCTTTTCTATCGATAACAGTTGTCTCTAAAGCAGTGGTCAATGCACTCCAAGCTTCTATATTCCCATTTTTTCTTAATTCCCCCATAGATACTTGTATCGTAGGCCAATGCGTGGCTTGAACTGAAACAGCGCTATCATCCGCTTCTTCCGCGGTAGCTTGTTCTGCCAGCTCTCGCTGTCTTACAGCATTATATGCCATGACTTCATCACGTACCTCCGTCAAATAACGGTTCGCATATCTCCAATAAGCATCATTTTCAAGATTTCCCAACAACCAATCTACATGCTTCAGGTTTTCATCGGCATGAATAACCCCCAACAAACCATCTTTATCCACAAGCTCTCTTCGTGCTTTTCTCCATGCTGTATATAAAAGTGTTGAAACATGGGTGGCATGTTGCTGATAAAGCCTTTCTGATGCTGTGACTTCGCCCTCTGGAATTGTTGCCACAACCATGCGAGTGATATAATCATTCAATACTTTCTCGTCCAATAAACCCTTCAAGGTCAAATATCGAACAGCCTCTGTGAGTGCTGTAATGGTTAATGCCTTTTCATTTCCAGTCATTTCCACACGAACACCAGGTGCTGCTTTCCGATAGCCGCCCACACCTTGGCCTGTGGTTGTAATACCCAATATGGTCTCAGCCATGTTCTGGGCTTGACGGTCGTCATCAACTTTTTCAAGTTTGTGCCCCATCATGTTTAAAATTTGCACAGGGGTTGAAATATCGTCTCCGTCAATTTTGTACGAAGAACTCGTCAATCGTTTGACATCTTCAACAAGCCCTTGATCAAAATGAGAAAAAGCTTCTCTCGAAAACAACACAACAAACAATAAGGAAAAAAACAAATAACCTGGTCATATTTCTTAAAAATCCTTTATCAACAAACACCGGTCACACTGATCAGGGTATAATGATCATGTTTTAAACACTGGATCGCCACAGCCCTTTGGGCTTCGCGATGACGGAGAGAAATAATAGGCGTCATTGCGAGGAGCCCCAAATGGTTCTGGGGGCGACGTGGCAATCCAGAGAAAATCTTTATTCTGATTTTGTTTCAGTATATAAGGGATAGGTAAATTTTAAATTAA
>Ga0206909_1176_pt1 | contig 11274 bp, 10 predicted proteins | sample Alteio_BWOrgHeat_76_FD_152943 | JGI IMG/M metagenome (GOLD analysis project Ga0206909, IMG submission 152943) | Enriched cells from forest soil in Barre Woods Harvard Forest LTER site, Petersham, Massachusetts, United States -... | ecosystem: Environmental > Terrestrial > Soil > Temperate forest >...
CCGCTGTAGCATTTTTAAACCGGTCAAAAACTAAATCAGTCGCTATCACGATCAATAAAGATGGTATCTATCATTATCAAAATTTCATTACCGACTGGAAACATTTGACCGATGCAAAAATTATTGATAAAGAAATACTCGGCAGTTACAGCGATAACTATGCTTTGCAGCTTATCTATACAAAGGATGGCGAAGAGGGAAGTTTTCTGCGGCAAATAACACTTGTTGATACATTCGATAAATCTGAAGAGCAAATAATTGCTGCAATAAAATTCTTTAGTGGTGGAGTGGATGGGCCCGCTGAATGATTAATGCTGTGAATCGTCTCCGCGCGTACTATTTTTAAAAATAAATTTATTTTCGCTTCCTGCATACATGCACCGATGCAGCATAACCATTGATCCACCAAAAACAATACAACGATGGCTGACTTTACACTTTACTTTCCGATAGAGAATGTACTTGAGGGCACGCACTACGAAGATCCTGCAAATGACCAGTGCAATAAATTCGGTCTGGAAGTCTCTGATCTGAACACCTATTACCAGACCGAAGACAAGACCTGCGCGGATGTTGCAAAACTAACTTCGCACACTGCTGCACTGATCATTAAATCGCTTTACTGGGATTTCTTCCTGGCAGATGATATCAACGATCAGCAGCTTGCCATGTTCATAGTAGATTCGGGATTGAACGAGGGCACGGGATTGATCGCACATGCAGTACAGGAGATCGTCGGCGTTACCGCTGACGGTATTCCGGGTACACATACATTGAAAGCGATCAATAACTTCAATGCATTTGAACTCTACTGCAAACTCTACGGCTACAGATTGAGAAGGTATGATGAGATCGTATCAGAGAATGATGATGAACAGGAATTTTATACAGGCTGGATCAACAGGTTGAATACGGTATCGTTTATTCCGAAAGTGTGAGAGGGTTTTATTTTTGTATCAGGCTTCGTCATTGCAGGCAACGCAAAGTAATCTGCTTCATATATGCGCAAGAATACAGGGGCAAGAAAAAAATTTTGCAAGAAAAATAATAGATTTAAAATACTACCTTTCTGCTTCACCCCTAAAATCAATTACACATGAAAACGATTCTTCTCACAATTATCTTGCTATGTACCTTATCCGTTTCCTACTCACAGGAAATAAAAGAGAATGGTACGATCTACATCAACCATCCGTATATCAATGCAGTGAATGCATCGGTAAAAGCTTATCTCGCAAAAGATGATGCTGCCAACAGAAAGATCTATGCAGATACTGCAAAATTCTGGGTAAGCGGAATGGGAATGAGTAAACCGATGGGACTGAATGATATGCTGAAAACATGGGATGCAGACTTTGATAAGTATGACAGCATCTCACTTAAAACTGTTGGTTATCCTGATTACCTGCATTATGTGGATATGGATGCAAAGGTCGTACAATCATGGTGGCATTGGTCAGGCAAATCAAAAACAACAGGGAAATGGACAGATGTTGACTTCGTTGAATTTGATGTTTTTAATAAGGACGGAAAAATAAGTTACGAAACAAGCTATGGAAATTTTAGTTCGCTGATGAATTAAGACAGAAAAAATAATCAAACGAAAAGCGCACTTGCAAAAGCTGCGCTTTTTTTTTATTTTATATTCCCGATAATTCTCTATAACTTTTAGGTCGCTAAACCCTTTTTATATGAAACTCTTCCCTGCGCAAAAACCATTGCATGGCAAAGTGCTGTTCTTAATTACAGCATTTGCATTTTTAATGATGATACATTCCTCATCAGCACAATGCATTTATTTTAAAAAAGTAGTGACAGGTTCAGAATCTGTTCATTGTCTCGGCATCACCACTGACGGCACTTTGTGGGGTTGGGGCAGCAATGAGTTTGGACAGGTTGGAAATAATTCTCTCAACAATGTTCCCGAGCCTGTACAAATTACAAAACTGTCAGGATGGAAAGATATTGCCTGCGGCGACGGGCATTCACTTGCAATTGATTCGCATGGCAAACTTTGGGGTTGGGGCAGAAATGATAATGGAGAATTGGGCGATGCGCAGGCATCCGGAACCGGAAATGTTTTGAAGCCTGTGCGCATTCACGGTGCAGACAGCATCTGGAAAGCAATTGCAGCTTGCGGCGCACATTCAATGGGGATCACTACCGATGGAAAATTGTGGGTGTGGGGATACGGAACATTGTATGATGCAGCAGGTAATATTTATTATTCTCCGATACAGGTTGGCTCAGATACTGACTGGGTAAAGATTACCACAGGGCAATACTTTTTTATTGCAATAAAAAGAGACAGCACTTTGTGGGGTTGGGGAAGAAATGCAGAAGGAGAAGCTGGCGACAGTACAACATCAAACAACATATTCACACCGCCCGTTGAAATAGATTCAAATCATAAATGGACAGCGATCGCTGCAGGCAATGATCATACATTGGCATTGCAGAGAAACGGAACGCTGTGGTCATGGGGAAATAATACATCCGGAGAATTAGGCAATGGAACACTGACTGCCGGAACACACGGGCCAAAACAGGTGGGAACTGCAAAATATTTTGCTATCAGTGCGGGCACTAATTATTCACTCGCCATTTCTAAAGACAGTTTGCGATGGGCATGGGGTGATGATGGCATCGGGCAATTTGGAAATGATACAGGAGGCTCGGGCGTTCACATGTCTTTGATCCCTGAGCTGACAGATTCTTCGAGGCCATGGGCAAATGTTGCAGCAGCAGCAGAAACTGACTATGATCTTTTTGCTACCGGCGCATTATGGGCCTCGGGCGATAATGATTTTGAAGAAACAGGCGATGGCAATGCGATAAGAACCGTTACTTTAATAAAAGTTGGAACACCTTCACCATATTTATCTTTAGCTGCAAGCGGCGGAAGTGATACAGAATACCAGAGAGCATATACTTTTTACGCAACCGATTGCAGCAATTTAATTGCAGAAATATTTAAAACAGGAACGAATCAAATTTATGGCAATACCATTGCAACAGTTTGGATAGATGGCTCTGTACAATCAGACCCCGGCGGAAAACCTTATGTACAAAGGCATTACCAGGTTAGCGCGATTCGCAATGACACAACATTAACGGGAACGATAACATTGTATTTCAACCAGGATGAATTTACTGCTTACAATGCTTCGCCGCAAGTATTGAACGGAACATATCCGATGTTGCCCGTTGATGCAACTGATGCACAAAACTATCGCGCTAATTTGCGCATCGATAAAATTCTTGCACTCAGCAGCGATGGCTCGGGCAATTACAACACTTACAATGGAACACAAACTTTGATCACTCCCGCAACAATTGATTTTGCAAACGGCATATGGGAAGTGACTTTTGATGTAACAGGTTTTGGCGGTTTCTTTATTACAACGGGCGGAACACTTTTGCCCGTAACATGGATCAATGTGAGTGCTGCATTCAATAACAACCAATCAGAAATAATATGGAAAGTGAATGAAGAGAATGCTGCAAATTATACCGTTGAAAAAAGCATTGACGCTGTCAATTTTTATGCGCTCAATACAATAGCATCAAAAGGCAATGGTGTAAATACTTATCAATACAATGACGTTACTAAAAATGATGGCCTCTCCTATTATCGCATTCAGCAAAAAGATAAAGACGGCAGGATCAATTACAGCAGCATTGTACAACTGAACGGATCCAATGATAATAATGCAATAACATTATTTCCGAATCCTGCAGGCGATCATGTTTTCATAAAGGGATTAGCAGTCGACCATACTTACACAATGACCGTATATAATGTGCAGGGAAAAATATTGTTTGCAGGAAATATAAGCGCTGCGCAAAATGAATTGCTTACAAATAATTTCAATGATGAAACGTACTTTATAAAGATCAGTTGCGAAAATGCTGCGCCCGTATTTTTGAAATTCATTAAAATAAAATAAAAGAGCAATACAATAAAAAGAGGACTCAAAACTTTTAAAGTTTGAGCCCTCTTTTATTTTTAAACTATTTATATCTATCTCCAATAACCGGGTTTCCAGTAATAACCTGCTCCGGGTCTTGTTGACCAACGTCCGCGAACCCAAGCCCTTCTTCCCTGGGGCGGCAATGCCCAATAACCGGGACGCCATTGGTAACTGTTTTCGTGAACTGCATATTCACCACCGATCCAAACATGAGCGGGCGATGGCTGCACCGGTCTTGTGTACACAGGATCAACCGGCTGAACTTTTACATAAATTACTTGTGCATGGCTTATGTTTACAACACCGGCCATTAATGCAAAGGCTAATAAAAACCGGAGCATATTTTTTTTCATACTTTTTATTTTTTGTGAATTTATTTTTAAACTGTTTTACAAGTTGCAATTACTGTTCCGCTTGTGCAATTTGCATTTTGTGCAAAGGATATCAAAGCAGCACAACAGTCAATTATATCCTTTATATATAATGATACTGCGGTCAAAACAGCAATTTGTTCGTAAACGTTAAAGTATTAAAACCTGTTTCATCCGCTCTGTATAAAAACAAAACAGGCTGTTTAAGATCATTTACGGGGAATGTTGAGGAAAGAATTACGCACTAAATATTTTATCCCGTATTTTTTCAGGAATATCATCGTATTTGATTTCGGCATATTAGTTGAATGATGTAGCGTGTAATTGTTATTTTCTTTTACTAAAATATAAACAATGAAAACGAAGAAATTTTTAGCTGCATTCATGTTGCTTGCAGTGGTGTTCAGTTCATGCACTGTTGAATACAGGCAACGACACAGACGACCGCCGCCACCGCCTGTTTACCAGGAAAGAGTGATCGTGACGCCGTAGAATATTACAGCATAGGTCATTTACAAATTTATCTGACAGCAGTTCTTTTCAATGTGCATTTTGCAGAATTGAAAAAACTGCTGTTGGTATTTAAAATGGTTCCTGAGTTGTGTGATGATCTATTTTTGTATGAATGATTTCTGCGGCATCATATCCATTCTGCATTAAACTAAACATCAATAACCATGAGCATTGAAAAAAAACATTTCTTTTTGAAACTTAATCCGCCAAGAGCATCTTTCACAATTGATATGTCTGCGGATGAGCGAAACATTATGCTTAAACATGTTGCTTATTGGTCAACTTATGTAAATGACGGAACTGTTATTGTGTTAGGCCCGGTCATGGATCCAAAAGGTGGCTATGGAATAGCAGTTGTGGCCGTTGAAAGTGAAAGTCAACTTGAGCAACTTATTGCCAACGACCCTGCAAATGGATTGAATAGCTATGAAGTTTATCCGATGAGAGCAGTTACAAAACAGAGCTAATGTTTCTGCTTTCAGCATTATGTTTTGTGGATGCAGGAACCCGGACAATATAATAATTCAACTGATTTTATTTCTTGAGATAATTGTCTGTGCAGTAATTACGGGAAGAAATAATTTTTGTTGCAAAGAATTAGAAATACTTTTATAAAACAAAACTATTGATTATGAAGAAGTACCTATTGGCTGTTACAGCCATCATTACGTTTGTCGTGTTTGAACAATCCTGCAATAAAGATTCGAATTCGATCGGCAAACAATCGGTTCCTGCAGGTCTTACCGATGGAGTGTCTGCCACAGGCAATAACCTTGACAGCGGATTAATTGTTTACTATAAATTCAATGGCAATCTTGCAGACTCAAGCGGGCTGCATAATCGTGGTGTATTAAAATATGGCTCTACGGGTGATACAGGTGCTGTAACTAAGGTCACTTATGTTCCTGACAGGTTTGGCAACAGTAAAAGTGCTATCTCATTTGGTTCCTCAACCGGTTACATCGAAGTGCCGGAAAAAGATATTGACGGACTTACATCAGCGACCATCTCCATGGATTTCTTTGCTTCAACATTTACCAGTGGTACGCAGGTTTTGATGAGTAAGATGTCTTATGATATCAACGAAGGAGCGCCCGGTTTCTACCAATCCATTGTCAATGCATTCATTACAACCTCCGACCTTGGTTTCAGTGTGAGGCTGGATGGAGATTGTGATGCAGAACTTGGAACAGATTGGATCAATGTCACCAGCAGTAAAGCTTTTAAAGCAAATGCATGGAACAATGAAGTGATAGAATTCAATGATAATGTTGAGAGGCTTTACCTCAATGGCATTCTTGTAGGAACTGTTACAAAAACTCAAAGCCCCATTTGTTCAGGCGAACCATTGCGTTTGGCTGTATGGTGGGCGCAGGATCCTCAATATTTTACGGGCAAGATGGATGAGTTCAGGATCTATAAAAGAGTGATCTCCACTGCGGATATAAAAGCACTGTCGGCACTGTAAGAATATCTTCTTCCACACAATGTTTCTTTCTCATGGCTTTGCACATAGCGAATGACATTGCGTGGGAAAAAAAGCCAATCAATTTCACTCATACGCAAAATAAAAAAGGTTCGTAGATATACGAACCTGTGTTGTGCATAGGTGGATTTAAAAAAGTATGACTGAAGTGAACAGATCGGCGATTGCTTCACTATTTATTGCACTTAATTTTTCAGTACCATCAAAGCTTTTTGCCATTTCAGGTTACCTGATTGATCGCCGGGCGCAATAAGAAATTCATAAAATTCAGCTTGCGGCTTTTTATTCAGAACAGCCACGGGCATTTTTACATTTGCAGGCTTTTTGAATGTATTATACTGCTCCTTTTTTTTACTTAATGTAAAACCTGTTGTTGCCAATAACCTTTCATCGCCGTCAGCAATTTCCATTGCGTATTGGGCAAGTTGCTTGAGGTCATCTTCCAGCAGTCTCCTTGCTGTATTTTTTAAAACATTGTTTACCTGCGATATATTGCGGTTTGCTTCGGTACGCGCGCGGATGAAGATCGTATAATGGTTTTTTATTAAGGCTAAGGTTGGTTGCGGATACGGGAAGTTATGATTGCCCGTAAAGCTTTGCAGGATGCGATGCACTTTTGCCTCAAACTTTGCATCTGTCATTTCGAAATCAGTGACCAATTTTTGATTTGTCATAGGCGATTGTTAACAGGTGATTGAATTTTAAAAAATTATTTACTTCCCTAATACGGCTTCCTGTAGAATAATATTATAAATGAATATATTTTTTATTTTATTTTAATAATAAACACTTTATGCTGCTATACCTGTTACAACCATTCATTAATATATTTGTCGGAGCAGGCGTCTCAATCAAAAAGGCCTCCTATGCAGTGAAGAGCGTGCTGAGAAAGAAGGATATTGTGGTCACGATAACGCAACTTAAGTTTATCATTCAACTTTTATAATTTTATTCATACTATTTTCAAATTCCGCCACAAACACCAAAGTGAAACGTTAGCGGGTATTGTACAGAAACCTACGAACTAAAATAAAAAATGATTCTCGACAGAAAACATTTTGACATCAATAATAAATGTGCAATTGAAAAATTAATCATCAGGACACCATTAAGGCTTGGTGCAGTTTTTCAGGACGAAGCCTGTTTCACTTACCTTAAAGAAGGGGAAATGTCTGTAACTTCTCCAACTGACAATCTATCTATTCAGGCAGAGGAAAGTGTTTTACTTAGATGTGGTTACTACTTCACAAACGCAATTCGGAAACTACCTGCAAAGACCTGTGAAATTTATGCTGTCCATTTATATCCGGACATTTTGAAAGAATTATACAAAAACGAATTTCCAAATTTCATAAAAGGCGATGCGCATAAACCCTATATTCAGAAAATAGAAAAACAAAGTGTCATAGCCCATTTCATTCAAAGCCTTGATTTTTATTTTGAGAACCCAAACCTGGTTACCGACGATCTGCTTAAATTAAAAATCAAAGAACTCATCCTGTTGCTTCTTCAAACAGACAATGCTGAAAATATTATCGCCTTGTTTTCTGATCTATTTAACCCAAGGCAAGCAACTTTAAATGAAGTAGTTCAGGCACATTTATTTTCTGCTGTTACCGTGAACGAATTAGCAACTTTGTCCGGCCGCAGTTTATCTGCATTTAAAAGAGATTTTGAAGTGCAGTTCAAAAACACACCTGCAAACTATCTTAAAGAAAAAAAATTAGATAAGGCACTTGAATTGATACAGTCAACAAATTTGGCTATAAGTGAAATTTGTTACCAGGTCGGATTTAATGATACTTCCAATTTTACAAAAGTCTTCAGGCAAAAGTATGATCAATCACCTTCCAAGTATCGTAAGAAATAATTGAACTGTATTTACCAGTATTTGGACTTTATAGCCATACTGTAATTTATTTTTAGTCGCACTTTTGAATCGCAATTTTGCGAAACAAAAAACAACAACTACAAATGAATGAAAGTATATTAATAACAGGAGCAAATATTGGTCTTGGCAAAGAAACTGCACGACAGTTGGCATTGAAAAAAGAAACAAAAAAGATAATTCTTTTTTGCAGAAATCAATCCAAAGCAGAGGCAGCCAAAAAGGACCTTGAAGAGCAAACGGGAAAAAAGATTCTTGAAATAATTATTGGAGACGTTTCTGATGCAAATTCAGTAAGGAAAGCAGTAGAGAAAATAAACGAACCTATTGATGCAGTAATTTTAAATGCAGGTGGAATGGTTGGCAAAACGGCCGGGAATATTACGCCTTCTGGTATGAATGAATTGGCCGCTACGAATATTTTAGGGCATGTAATTTTAGTGAATGAATTGATTAAACATGATAAGTTGAAAAAAGCAGTATTATATCCAAGTGCGGAAGCTGTGCCGGGAGTAAAGATGCTTGGAATGAAACCGGTGGCAATGAAGACTTCTTCTGTTGATGAGTTTGTTGCTGTTCTGGATGGAACATATTTTGGGAATAAATTTGATGTAACGCAAGCATACGGATACGTTAAATATGCAGCAACCATGTGGATGTTATCCATGGCAAGAAAATATCCTGACATCAAATTTGTTGTAATGAGTCCGGGGAACACAAAGGGAACTTTAGCACCGGATAATTTGCCCCCGGCAATGAAATTTATGCTGAAGTATTTGATGATGCCTGTTGTATTCCCATTGATAGGGGGAATGGTGCATTCGTTAGAAGTAGGTGCAAAACGCTTTGTAGATGGCATTTCAGATGAGCGATATAAAAGCGGGGTTTTTTATGCAAGTAAACAGGGTAAGTTATCTGGGGACGTCGTTGACCAGAGCACTTTTTATACTGATTTGAAAAATACTTCATTTCAAGATAACGCTGATAAAGCAATTCACCGTTTCATAGAATAAAATACAACGAAATCCAGGTAAAACAACGAACCGCTAACATTAGGTTTGGCGTTATTAGAGCAAATGGAAGTACAATCAGCATTTGTACTTCCACTGATCTTTATTTTCATGCATCATCTTCTCCCCTTTTCTTTGCATTATTAATTTAGTTCCCGTTCTTATATTCAACTTCTGTACTTTTAGTCAGTAATGATCGCCGGCATACGATCTTTAAATTGCTGTATTCACACAAGTCGATCAAACCTGCTGCCCTTTACCCCTTACAAAACCACTTCTGATATGAGACATTGTACCCTTTTTATCTTTCTCTTGTTTGCATCAACTGCTTTTTCACAAACATCTCCTGCTAACTGGCAATTGATGGATCTGCAAAAAGACAGCGTCTACGGAACCAGTGTGAACAGGGCTTATGCCGAATTGCTGAAAGGCAAAACAAGCCATCCCGTGATCGTTGCCGTTATTGACGTTGGTGTTGATACAGTGCATGAAGATCTGAAAGGACGCATCTGGACAAATGCAAAAGAAATTCCCGGCAATGGCATTGATGATGACGGCAACGGATATATTGATGACGTGCATGGGTGGAATTTTCTCGGCGGAAAGAACGATAGAAACATACTTACTGAAAGCTATGAAAGTGACAGAGAGTATTTCAGGCTGCAACCGGTATATGGTTCTGTCAAAGATTCTGCAAGTGCCAAAGCCATGCATTTGAAACAATATGGTTATTGGCTGCAGCTAAAAGATAAACGCATCAAAGATTCAACAGGCAACGAAAAGACAATAAAAGAATATACACGCTGGACCATGTCCGATCATTACCAGGACAGCGTGCTCAGAAGAGCTGTCGCAAAAGACACTGTATACTATTCCGATATTGAGAATATGGTGCCATCCGATTCTGCAGGTGCAAAGGTGCGCAGGCAGGTGCTTTCTGATTTCCGGAATTACAATATTCCGCATAGTCTTTCTTTTGAAACTTTATTTGCCGAGGATAGTGAAACACTGGAAACTGCCAAGGAAAGGATACATGCTTTAAGTATTGACCCGAATGCGCAACGCAGGGATATCATCGGCGATGACCCTGAAAATATAAATGATAAGATGTATGGCAATAATGATGTATCTGCCGGATACCAGTATCATGGAACGCATGTATCGGGTATCATTGCATCTATAAGAGGCAATGGCATCGGTTCGGATGGCATTGCTGATAATGTGATCATCATGCCCGTAAGAGCATCCTGCGACGGAGATGAACGGGATAAAGATGTGGCATTGGCCATTCGGTATGCAGTTGATAACGGTGCAAAGGTGATCAATATGAGTTTTGGTAAACCTTTTTCACCCGGCAAAGAATGGGTGGATGATGCAGTAAGATATGCTGCTAAAAAAGGCGTGTTATTAGTTCACGGGGCAGGCAATGATGCAACAGATGCAGATACCATTCCTTCTTATCCTGATGCCCGGTTTAAGAGCAATGGAGAGCAGGCAGACAACTTTATTGATGTAGGTGCCAGCAGAGCTGACAGTTCACTTGTTGCCTACTTTTCTAACTACGGTAAAACAGTGGATATTTTTGCGCCGGGTGTAGATATATATTCAGCAGCTCCGGGTAATAAATATGTAACGAAGAGCGGCACCAGCGATGCATCACCTGTTGTAGCAGGAATTGCCGCATTGATCTGGAGCTATTATCCCGCACTTACTTACAGGCAGGTAAAATATTGCATTGAAAGATCTGCGACGCCAATAAATATAATGGTTACAAAACCAGGAACGGATGAAAAAGTTCCATTCAGCAGCCTGAGCAGAACAGGCGGAATTGTGAATGCTTACAAAGCGATATTGCTGGCGCAACAGATCGTTAAAAAAGAATAAACAGCATTCAACACAGTTTCAGTATTATATTTTATTCCACATGGTTTTATGGCGAGCAGCCTTCCTGCCAATTATTTTGCCAACGCAGGGCCGCAGCCCACGCACAGGGCTATGCAGTGAAGATCCTGCTGAGACAAAAGTGATCAGA